>Ga0207931_1000265_pt1 | contig 19849 bp, 19 predicted proteins | sample NGESurdeep092012_2_FD_184478 | JGI IMG/M metagenome (GOLD analysis project Ga0207931, IMG submission 184478) | Arctic peat soil microbial communities from Barrow, Alaska - NGEE Surface sample 415-1 deep-092012 (SPAdes) | ecosystem: Environmental > Terrestrial > Soil > Wetlands > Peat ...
GGTGCGGGTATCTCAAAAGGTGAAGACGTAAAGGCCGCAATGGAACTTGGAACCCAAGGCGTGCTTCTCGCTTCTGGCGTAACCAAGGCCGCCGATCCAGAGGCTGCTCTACGAGGTCTAGTTGCCTTTGTCTAATCAAGAACCGAAAAAGGCTGAGATCGATCTTTGGAAAAGCCTTATGAGGCCACCACGGCAGAGCTCCAAGGCGAAAACGTGGTCAGAAGCAGACCTGATTCTCCTATTTCAGAATACCCCGACTCCAATAATTGCGGACGCCATGGATGGGCGCAATGTGTTGGGTTGTCTTAAGCCCGTTTTACCGCACGTGGCCATTGCGGGGCCCGCAGTTACCGTTAAAACGAATCCGACCGACTGGGGTACCGTGGTCAGTGCTATCGACGTGGCTTCCACTGGCGACGTACTGTTCATTGACGGCTCTGGTTCCAATTTCGCGGTATGGGGCGGTCTAACTTCTCGGGCAGCGCAACGGCGTGGGCTTGCTGGTACAGCCGTATACGGAAGCTGTCGCGACATTACGACCATAGGTGCGCTTCAGTATCCGGTGTGGGCAAAAGGGATAACCCCGCGTGCCGGAAAGCCGCTTAACAAGGGAGGGGTGAATGTTTCACTCGTCGTCAATGGATTTTTGATACGGCCGCGTGATCTGGTGAAAGCAGATGCTCACGGAGTCGTCATAATCCCATCGGCTGACAGTCGAGCCGTCGCAGACCGAGTCTTGCAGGTAGTTCGCAGGGAGCACCTAATAGAGACCGGACTAAAGAAGGGAAGAAGCTTTAGTGAACTACTAAGGGATTTTTCGTCCTAACACGGCTTTATATAGCATTAGCCCCCAAAAAAAAGCAATGGTCGCGAATGAGCTTGCTGGCGTCTTCTTACACAAAATGCCCACGTCACTGCTGCTCACGATCCGGACATACGATCGAACCTACGTATCGGTCCTGGCTAAGGAATGCAACTGCACGTACCCGCACGCCGTAAAAACGCTTTGGGGCATGGAGCAGCTTGGCTTGTTACGATCAGAAAAAGTTGGCAGGGTCAAGTACCTGGAACTCACCGATCACGGCAGAGTTGTCGCCGATTCACTCAATGATCTGGTGCTTAGCTTCGGCATTAACGAAGCGCCGATGAAGAACGACGCGGGGCGCATAAATCAAAAGATCAACAACGTAATCCGCAAAGTCGAAGCGATCCAGAAAGATCTTGAAGCAGCAAACGATATTAGCCGAGATGAGGCTATTCACTTTAACAGGAGGCTCGGGCCTTATTATCGCGAACTCAACTCGATCCGGCTTCTTTTGGAAACACAACCAAACAGCCCCCTTCGCACGAAAGTTGACGCGCTGGGAAGAACGCTTAACAAGGTAAAAAGGGAAATCGCGACGAAACGGATGCCACAAGCGACCGCTACCTAACGGGATAAAAGTCTTTCACGCGTGTCGTGTCTTCTAGAAATGGGGTGGACGCCTCATATAGAACCGTATCCGTACTTGCGACGATGGTGTGCTTTTCGTAAGGTTTGATGTGGATGGTGTCTCCCACTTCGAAGTACTCTCTACGATCGTCAAATTCAATATAGCCCGTGCCCCGCACAATGAGCATGGTCTCGTCCTTGTTTTTATGATAGTGATACGACGATTGGTAGCCTTCGCGAATATATAGCTCCTTGAGCAAGTAGAGCTCAGTAATTATCTGAACCTTCTCATATCCCCATGGCTTTGCCGTTTTATTGTGAAACTCTGTGAGAATCCTTTTTTTCCCGTCTTCAGTGTAAAAAGTGCCCCAGAAGTTCGCCTCTTCGTACACGTCAAGCTGCCCGAGATCCGCCAGCAGGGGAAGTACCTCTTCTAGTTCGTCTCCGAGCAAAAATTGGCCGAGCTCACACCCTTTTTTAACACAGAAGATACCGCCATAAACCGCACGTGACCCCCAGTCAAACAAAGCTCCAGACACGCGGTCAGTGGAGCCACGCGACTCTGCGCCGGTAGCAGCGTAGATCAATATAGGTGCCGCCGCGTGGGTGAACTTCATAATCATCTTTTTTAAGTTGATGTCAGCAACAATGCCGCAATCCATAACAAGGACATCGTCATCCATCTTGGCGAGTACGGAGACAATGTTTTTGAACGTTCTGGTGGCCTGCTCGTAACTGAGTTTGACGCCTTTGCGCTCGCTTCCGAGTGCATCCTGCACCGAGGAAAGAGAAACACTGGTCAGAAGCACTGCTTCGCGTAATCCCACAGTGGCGAGATCGAGCAGGAGCTTGTCGATTACCGCAAATCCCTCGGTCAAAGAAATTAGCGCGTTTGAGCTACCCGCGTAGATGCTCTGCTCTTTTCCGTAACCGTCACATAAGATCAGTGCTTTCATAACAAACTCCACTGAAGTGATGGGCCACGATGTATATGGCTTTTTTTGATGGCGAGAGGCTTTTTGAGCGCCGCGCGCATTTTGGCTACAAACCGAAATTTTATTAAGTAGCTGCCGAAATACGCACTATGCACACCAAAATGGGATCTGCGCTCAGCCATTTGTCACGGAGAGGCGGTAAATGAATATAGTCATGGTAACAAGCTGGTCGCCGCGACACTGCGGCATCGCTACCTACAGCTCGGAACTCGTCGGTGCCTTGCGAAAGAATGGTCATCACGTAGATATTATTTGTCACACAGACGAGGACTGTGGCGGACACTGCGAAGAGGGCGTTTATCCCGTCATTGACACTAACGACCCCGGATGGGACGAAAAAGTTTATGCCACCGTGCAGCAAATCAAGCCCGATGTGGTCCATATTCAGCACGAATATGGGCTCTATTTAACGCACGGCGACTATGGAGGGCGAATCATTCCGCTCCTGTTTCGATTCAAGTTGGAGAAGATCCCGTCCGTCATGACCTATCATTCAATTTATACGTCTCTTGATCGCCCTGAGGCAATATTTACGGACGTCAGTCTGCGACTGCTCGATTCTGCAATCGTCCACGCTGAAGTTCAAAAGCTATTTCTACCCTACAACCTTGACTGGATCCCGCACAACGTACACGTCATATCGCACGGCGCCAAAGAGGTCGTACCCGATCCTCTGGCAAAAGAGCGCTTCGGCCTTGCTGGCAAGAAGGTCGCACTTTGCATAGGGTGGTTTGAGCCAAACAAACGGTTCGAGGACGTAATCGAAATCTGGCCGGAAGTCATTCGTGAAGCGGGTAAGGCGGCAATACTACTGATTGCCGGCGACGCTCGACCAGGTTCGAGCACGGGCATCAAGTACAAAGAACAATTACTGCGCAAGATTGAAGAGTCCCCCGCAAAAGACAACATCAAAACGATCCTAGGCGCTTTTGATCCGGATACCTATGATAGCATTATTTCGGCATCGGATTTCGTGGTCCTCCCCTACAAGCACGCATCACAAAGCGGCAATCTCGCGCACTCTTTTGCACTCAACAAACCCGCTATCGTCTCGTCACTTGAGGGCCTGAAGGCAGAAATTGAGGCGAGTGGCGCGGGAATAGCAGTCCCAGTAGACGATCTTGACGAACTGCGAAAAGCCATCACAATACTGCTAACAAGCGACTTAATGCTCGAAACGTACAGCGAACACGCACGGGGCTATGTGGCAAACCATATAATCTGGGAGAACGTCGCTCGGAAGCACACCCTCGTTTACGAGAACGCCATTGACCGCGTGACGTACGGGACAAAGGTGCGAGTCAATCAGACTATCTAGAGTTACGCGACGGCGCAGAAGAAAGGCTGGAAGATCCAACTTGCAAATTTTGGGAGGCACCAATCGAATTGGTCAGCGTCAAAGAGTACATTTCTGCTCCAGTTATCCCTTTACAACCAAATGCCACGGTTGCTGAAGCGTTGGCTCTCATAGCAAAAACCGGCCACCAAGGGTTTCCCGTCGTCTCGGATGGGAAAATGGTAGGCATGGTCACTGGCGCGGATCTCATTCTGGCGAAGCACCATCAGAAGATTGCGGCGCTTATGACGACGAACCCGGTATCCGCAAAACCGGATGATGATATTGTCAGCGTTGCCGGCGTGATGGCTTATAACCATATTCACCATCTCCCTATTGTTGAGGGAGAGCGCGTCATCGGAATTGTCACAGCCACCGACATGCTGCGCGCGAGCATCGAAAACATCATTTCTGAGAATGTTGAGCGCATTTTCACGTTTTTTCAAACGCTGCACCCGGGTGTCAGAATAGGACATACGCGAGTGGAGGTTGAATCTCTGATCCCGACTCAAAAACTCTTAGATCCCGGAGAGCTGCTGCTGCGGGAACAGCAGTTCGAACGCGGTGTGGTGTACCCTATTGTGGTAGCAAGAAAAGGTCGCTGGTACCATATCGTAGACGGGCATCACCGGGCATTTCTCGCGCACAAGCGTGGAATGAAAGAGATCCCAGCTTTCTATATAGAAGGGGAACTAGGGATCGTTAAATCGTCTGAAAAGCTCGGATTAAAATCCTTAGACGACATGATTGTCATCGCTGAGAAGTAAGCTAGCCGAAGTACTCTTTCAAGTCAGACGCAACTTTTTCAGGCATAGACTCAACGATTACTTCTTCGTGAAGCCGTTCCATATAACCTGCGTCGTTGTTGTAGTAGCTTTGGGGGTATGGTCGTGCAATGATCCTGACGATAAGCCTGAAGGTCTCATCTTCACTAGACGCCGAGAACGTGCTCAGATTGAAGCTGTGAACGCCGTACAAGGTGTAAGCGGTAAAAACCCGTTTAAGTCCCTTGCTCAAGTCCGAGATGCTAGTGTCGTCAAGGCTATACAACGATGAGACATTGTGGAACACCCCACATATTTCATCATTGCCGAGGGGCACATAGCTAGTTATCCAGGAAACCTCTCCAATCTCTCCTAAAAACCGCTCACCTTGTTCTTTTTCAATTTTAAGCAGGTGCATCCAATAATTCTCTTTGTGCTTTGCATAATATCTTTTGCAGGCTGATAGGTACAACCAAGCGAGGTTCGTCGGCTGCTCGTCTACAGTGAGTTGGACGTGAGGATGAATCACGCTCGCACCGGCAGGCGGCAAGAAATTCCAGCTAAAAATTGGATACACAGCTTTCTGGTCTTTTGATTTGACGCAGTGGAAGTACTTGACACTTGCTTTGAGCGTATCCTGTATCTGCTTTAAGGTGAACTCATCAATTCCTAGGAAATGCTGCCGTGAGACCGTCGCGACCGCGTGATACTTCGCAAAAGGGAATAGGTTAGGGAATACGGTCGTCTCTCCGAGTTTGATTCTGCCTTCGGGCACCAAACTCGACGGGAACATCGGAGTCGCCGTCTTAATGTTCGTGGGACAGAAGTAGCAGTTTTTCGCAGAGAGCTCAATTAACTCAGAGTATCCCATGCCGGTCTGTGCTTGTTTCTTTCTCTCGGACCGCTTGACGTTAATCCGACACGCGCGACCGGTGAGAAGCTCTTTTCGGTACTCAATTGCTTGCGTCTCTAAGTTGAAGTCCTCGGTCGGGTTTCGCAGCTCTGATACGATCGACCGCTTAGAGAATAGATCTCGCAGATTGATGACCTCCAGCAAGTTCTGATAATGATACCTAGGCTTATTAACAATTAACGCTTGTAAGCTTGACAAGCATATATACCTTTTTAAGCGATTGCCAGTCACGACATTTTTGGAGGCTTGTTCTATCCGTCTCCGACGCCCCGATTGCTTTGCAGTGTGGCGTTTAAGTGACGTCACCCTCAACGGTTGTATCTTGCGTTTTCAAAGCCTTTGACTCCGCAACACGACAGTCAGCAGAGCGCTCTGCATTAGGCTTGACAGCTGCAGAGGCGCTGTTGCCTAGCATCGTGATCTCGATAAAACATACAGTTAAGAACCTAGCCCTTCATATTCGGCTTTCAGAACGAGATAACCCGTAGTGATTGTGGTGCTTGATTGTCGTAGCTAGTCACGTTCGGAGAAAGGATTGCGGGACGGAAACAAGTCAGCAACGATACTCACGCAACTTTTGCGAGAAGAATAGTAGAGGCGCAGCATGGAGTTTGATTTGACAGTTCATCTTAAGTTCAGCAACGATCTACCGTTAGAAGCAGATTCTGAACTGCAAAAAGCAGTTGACGATGCTAACAACGCCCTTTTCATCAAAGGCGTGCCACGTGACTCGATCAATGAAGCAGCGAGAATAATTGAGTGGCATGCGCACGCCAATGAGCTGTGTGTTAGAATCGTTAGCGGCAGGTACACACGTGCGCACGATGCCCTCTTGCGCTTCAAAAAAGCCTTGGGAACAACTATGGGCACGAAATATCGGATCGGAGTCAGAGGGTATGAGGTCGATGAGTTTACCATAAAGATGGAGGTTGAAACGCCTGTGCGTATTGAACTGCCATTTGTCAAACAGGCATCGCACGAAGACAAACTGCTAACGCTGCAGCTCTCGGTCGGCGAACAAGAGATCGAGAAAAAAATCCCAGACCGCATCGTGAACCTCATCGAGGAGAAGATAAAGCACCGACTCTATGGGACGAAGGTAGAGAACTGGGATCTGATCTGGGAAAGCCCACAAAAAGAGGGTCACTTTCGGCGCGACCCGACTCTCGAACTGCAGGAGCGACAGTGGATCAAGCACGGCGTAAGCCGGGGGCAATGGATATTCGGACCCCAAGTGACAAAAGTCTTTAACACGTTTGAGGAAATCATCGAACAGGAAATATTGGCGCGGCTCGGTTATTCTGAGATGATATTTCCAAAGATGGTTCCTTGGGAGGTCTGGAAACGTTCAGGACACGCACACGGCATCTATCCGGAGATCTACTACGTTTCTCCTCCTAAGACACGCGACCCGGAATATTGGGAAGATGTGATCGACTATTACAAAGTTACGAATGAGATTCCCTTAGAGCTTATCAGACAGAAGATTGACGACCCCATCGGAGGCATGTGCTACGCCCAATGTCCTTCGTTTTGGCCGTTTTTGCAAGGCGAAACGATTTCCCTGGAGTCGCTTCCGATTAAGGTGTTTGATCGATCTGGCACGTCACATCGCTACGAAAGCGGTGGCATCCATGGTATAGAACGGGTCGATGAGTTTCACCGAATTGAGATCGTCTGGGTCGGCAGCCCCGAACAAGTCAGCGAAGAAGCGCACAAACTTGAGAAGCGCTACACGCGCATTTTTAACGATATACTGGATCTCGAATGGAGAAAGGCGCGCGTTACGCCATGGTTCATGGCGCAAGAAGGACTCATCGAAGCTGCTGGTGACCAGTCGGCAGGCACAATCGACTATGAAGCGTACTTGCCCTATCGGGGTGGACGAACGGACAGCCAATGGCTTGAGTTTCAAAATGTAAGTATAAACGGAGACAAATATCCCCGCGGTTTCAACGTAAAAACCCAAAAAGGAGATCTGTGGTCAGGGTGCTCAGGCATCGGCTTGGAACGATGGGCAGCCGCATTTTTTGCACAAAAGGGACTAGATATCGAATTATGGCCACAGAAATTCGCAAAGCGTATTAAGGAGCTGCCCGAAGGGATCAAGTTCCTGTGAAAAAGTGTTATATGGTACAATCATTTATATACGTGTAAGCTTTAGAGGTAAAATCGCAGCGTAGATGAATGTAAGCCTGTTGAAGTTATTACGTGCCCTATAGGTTGTTTAAGGAGTTTTTGGATGGCGAGAAGACAGACAAGGAAGAAAGCTGAAGGTTGGAAAGCAAAGAAATGGTACGACGTTGTGACGCCTGATATCTTTGGCAAAATGAGCATCGGGACTACCCCTGCCGACGATTCTTTGAAATTGGTTGGAAGAGTCATGGATACCACCCTCGGCGAACTGACGAATGATATGGGAAAGCAAAATGTAAAGATGCACTTCAAGATCGATGAAGTGAGTGGTGAGTCTGCACATACTAAGTTCACAGGGCACGAGCTGACGCGTGATTACCTCAGAAGCCTAGTAAAGAGGCGTACAAGTCTCGTCGAGTCAAATATCGTTGTAACGACAAAAGACGGTTACAGGATTCACCTTAAGCCAATGTCATTTACGATAAAGCGAGCAGGATCTTCTCAAATCAAAGCGATCCGAGAGATCATGAACGGTATCCTACGGCAACGCGGAAAAGACCTTAATTATGAACCGTTCATCCACGAAGTCGTTCTCGGAAAGCTCGCAAGCGATATATATAAACAAGCGAAGATTATCTACCCGTTACGGCGCGTAGAAATCGGCAAAACAAAGATATTAGCCGAACCATAAGCCCAGTGTTTAGGGTCGGCTGCAAGTTTTTGCGACATGGACGTTGCTACAAAAATTTTGCTCGTCGTGCTCGACGGTGCGGCCGACCGTCCAACCGTCGATACAAAGACGCCTTTGATGGCCGCGAGCGTTCCGTTCTTCGATCGATTAGCGCGCGAAGGGATCCTCGGAATCATGGACGTTATAGCACCCGGCACGCCTCCTGGTTCTGATACGGCGCATCTCTCATTGCTTGGCTACTCGCCGAAAGAAGTATACACCGGACGCGGGCCGTTCGAGGCGGCAGGAGTCGGAATTGACGTCAAACCCGGCGACATTGCCTTCCGCGGCAATTTCGCCACGATCAAAGACGGCATAGTCATCGACCGACGCGCGGGTCGTATAAGCGATACCCACCAGCTGGCAGAAGCGATCAGAGAACACGTGCACCTTGATTGCGAGTTCCTTTTCAAAGAGTCGGCAGGACATAGAGCGGCCCTTGTTCTGCGAGGGGAAGACCTCAGTCCGAGCATTACGTCCACCGACCCGCATCAAATTGGGGCGCTGTTGCCATCACAACCTACGACGACCGGCCTTTCGCCACAGAAAACAGCGAAGCTCGTTAATGATTTCACTCGCCAGGTGTGCGCGATCCTAAGTGAGCATCCGGTGAACAAAAAACGGATCGAAGCGGGCGACCTTCCGGCGAACGCAATACTACTTCGCGGGGCAGGCGCAGTTCCACACCTAATCCCATTTGAAAAGCGCACAGGTCTTGATGCTGCTGTGATCGCGGCGACCGCATTGGTGATCGGGATTGGCAAACTTGCTGGCATGGAATACGTGCCGACTGCAGGCGCAACAGGGCACGTTGACTCAGATATCGACGCAAAAGTGAGGAACGTCAATAGAGCATTGAAGACACACGCGTTTGTACTGCTCAACATAAAAGGCACAGATGAAGCGGGCCACGATGGTGATTTCAATACCAAAGCGCACTTCTTGACTCGAGTCGATGCCGCGATGTCGGAGCTTGCAATCGACGAATCTACACTTGTCGTCATTACCGCAGATCATACAACGCCGGTGAGCCTCAGAGAGCACTCTGGTGACCCGGTTCCGTTCCTAATACACGGAAAAGGGGTTCGAACTGATGAGATTCACGTATTTGACGAGTGTTCTGCGGCCTTAGGAGGCATGAATCGTATCCGCGGGGTTGATTTAATGCCAGTTCTCACAGATCTCCTCGGCAAAGGCCAGAAATTCGGTGCGTGACGTTCATCAAAACCTCGCAGTTGCGTTTCGCTAGCATGCTGCTTGGCGAATTAATCTGTTGCTACGTCTGCGTTAGTGGCATCGCGTGCGCTTTCTAGAACACGCGATAGCCGGCGACAAAAAATTAAAGCAAGAGCGCTAAAAGGCGATTGTCGAAAACTGTGGAGCGAAAAATGTCAGTTCATCCGATTGAATTCCGTTACGGCACCATTGAGATGAGAGCGATATGGAACGAAGAGCGTAAGCTCCATTATCTGCTCCGCGTCGAAGTGGCGCTTTCGAAAGCGGAAGCCGAGCTCGGAGTGATACCGAAAGAGGCAGCGGAGCAAATCGAAGAGGCTGCAGGAGAGGTCACGCTAACACGCGTTGCAGAAATCGAAGAGGAAATCCATCACGACATCATGGCCGTCGTCGAGGCCATTGCCGAGAAAATTCACGCAGAAGCCGATTATGTGCACTACGGGGCAACGTCCAATGATATCATAGATACCGCTCTGGCGCTACAGCTACGCGATTCGTGTAAAATCCTCAAGTCGAAACTCATTCGACTCAGGAACGTTTTGGTAAATCTTGCTGACGAAAACAAAGACAGAGTGTGCGCCGCCAGAACTCACGGACAAATTGCTGTACCGACAACGTATGGTCTGCGGTTCGCCGTCTGGGCGATGGAAATACATCGGCATTTGCAACGGCTCTCAGAAGCGCGGGGTCGGATCGAAGTCGGTCAGATGACGGGAGCGGTCGGCACCCAAGCGGCCTTTGGCAAGCAGGCTGTCGAGATTCAAGCGCTAACACTAAAATTGCTAGGATTGCAGCCCGTTGAAGTATCGACACAAGTCATACAACGGGATCGTCATGCGGAATACGCTATGCTGCTCGCCAATATCGCTACATCTCTCGAGAAGATATTTACAGAAATCAGAACACTGCAACGAAGCGAAATAGCTGAAGTCTCTGAGGGGTTCGGCAAAGAACAAGTCGGATCCTCAACCATGCCACACAAGCGAAATCCGATCAAGTCAGAACAAATCTGCGGCCTAGCCCGCGTCGTCCGATCGTTCGTTATGCCAGCACTAGAAAACAACACGCTCTGGGACGAAAGAGACCTAACAAATTCCTCCTGTGAGCGCATCATCTTTCCTGAAGCAACTATTCTGAGCGATCACATTGTGACGCTCTCGATCGACGTTTTAGGGAATCTTACGTTCAACGAGCAGAACATCAGACGCAATCTCAATCTTATGAGGGGGCTGAACATGAGCGAAGCCGTGATGATGCACCTCGCAAAGAAGGTTGGAAGACAACGCGCGCACGAAATCATACGATCAGCAGCAATGAACGCCTACGAGAGCGGCGATACCATTTCAGAAGCACTGCTCAAAGAGCCGCTGCTCGCCGAACACCTCACGAAAGAGCAACTCGAGTGGATGGTGCGTCCCGAGAACTACGTTGGGACGGCCCCTCAACAGGTAGAGCGCGTAGTGACGCTTCTCAGGAAGGACGAGTGCCTGGAATAGTCGGAGCCGTTGGACCGAGAGCCGTCCAGGCTGTGCGGTCGATGCAGCGAGTCCTCAAGCACCGGGGAGGTGTGCGCCGCTTTTCCCAGGGAAAATTAGCGAATGACACCGAATACGCCGTGAGCGCTTTGGGCGATGCGCAATTCAATGCGACTTCTGGCAGCAATGGTTTGTCGATAACAGTTTCAGACAGGTACCATTCAAGTTACGCCCAAGCGCGTATTGTTGATTCACGCATACTGCTGCTAGATAGAGACTGCATAGGTTCACGACCATTATTCTACGGATCAAACCTGAAGGGTTCGCTTTGCGCATTCGCGTCTGAACGCAAGGCTCTGTGGTCCGTTGGCATCAACCGCGCTCAACGAGTCGACCCAGGAACCACTGTGACGATTCACGGAACGAGCAGCATTACGTTTGGTACGAAAAAAACCCTTCAGCAGTCAAGCAGGAACCGCACAACCAATAACGAATCACGTGTGGTAAACGACCTTCGCGAACTTCTTAAGTCCGTGATGAATGAACTCACCGATGAACAAATGGGCGTCGCTTTTTCGGGCGGAGTCGATAGCTCCTTGCTCTGTGCGATCATGGCGAATAACACAAACAACCGATACTTCGCGGCAGGATTGCCCGAATCGCACGACCTGAAGAGCGCACAGCAGGCGGCCCGTCTGATGCGAATCGACCTCCAGGTCATCCAACTTGACGCATGCCGCGTCGAAATGCTTATTCCTCGCGTTATTGAAACTATCGAGAGCTACAATCCGCTCGATCTCGCGATCGCTCTCCCGATGTACGTTCTTTCCGAGCAAACAAAAGCGGCGGGATTGAGATCAATTATGACCGGGCAAGGAGCAGATGAACTATTTGCAGGCTATTCAAGATACGCAAGGCTCCCCGCTGCAAATAACAAAGGGCTGCACAACGCGCTCGAACTTGACGTGCGTAACATCGCGAGGGACAATCTTGAACGAGATAACTTAGCGGCCGCATCACACTCGATAGATATAATCTTGCCGTATCTAGATCCGCGGGTAGTAAAGCTTGGATTGACGATTGACGGCTCACTGAAACTCAACCGTGGAATCAACAAGTATATCTTGCGTAAAGTGGCTGAGCAGCTGATGCCTCACGAATTGGCGTATAAACCGAAAAAAGCGCTCCAGTACGGGTCGGGAGTAACTGCAGTGTTGCGGAAACTCGCCCGCGAAAACATTCCTTACAACAACCGGAACAGCAAAGGCGCTGTAGGGATTTATTTGCGATCAATAGCTGAAAAACACGGTATCGCGGTGGCAGAATGATAACCAAGACAGATGTTGAAAAAATAGCGCGGCTCGCGTGTATCGACCTTGATGCAGAAGATATGCAAGCGTTCACGATGCAATTCAATGCTATACTGGAGTACTTCGAGGAGCTAGAAGACATTGAAGCGGAACTGACTGAACTAGAGGAGCACAACGTGCTACGTGCAGACGAGGTTACGCCGAGTCTACCGCAACGAGACGCTCTTGCGAACGCGCCAAGAGTCGAAAACGGCTATTTCAGGGGCCCGCGGATACTATGAGCCACCGAGAACACGTTGAAGAACTGCTTGACGCCATCGGACGAAGCAAACTCAACGCATTTATCACTGTCGACTACGAAGGTGCGCGACAGCAAGCTGAAGAAGCTGATGCAGGCGAACTTGATGGGCGGCTGGCCGGCGTCCCCGTCGCAATTAAAGACGCCATTTCAACCAAAGGGCTGCGAACCACGTGCGCCTCGAAGATGTTGGAACATTATGTTCCCCCATACGACGCGTTCGTTGTCAAGAAATTGCGCGAAGAAGGTGCTGTCATAATTGGGAAAACGAACATGGACGAATTTTCGATGGGCACCTCAACAGAAACCAGCTTCTTCGGACCGTGCAAGAATCCTTGGGACCTCGAGCGCGTACCAGGCGGCTCTTCTGGGGGCAGTGCCGCCGCCGTGGCGGCACATGAAGCCGATCTTGCGCTAGGTTCTGATACCGGGGGTTCAATTCGATGCCCTGCGTCATTTTGCGGAGTGGTCGGCCTAAAGCCTACCTATGGCAGAGTGTCACGCAACGGTCTTGTTTCGTACGGCAATTCAATGGAACAGATCGGACCCATCGCGCGAACCGTCAAAGCCTGTGCGGCGCTCTTTGAGGTCATCGCTGGCTATGATCCTTGGGACAGCACTTGTCGCAACGTGCCGGTGCCGCACTACGGCGCCAGGCTTGCGGACGAAATAACTGGCTTAGAGGTTGGCGTGCCACAGGATTTTTTTGGCGAAGGCGTTGATCCTGTCGTGGAAAACGCTACGTGGGAGGCGATAGCGGTGCTTGAAAGCCTTGGCGTGCACGCTAAGGAGACGTCGATGCCGAATCTCAAGTATGCGCTTTCAGCCTACTACATCCAAGCGATGTCGGAAGCATCGTCTAACCTTGCTCGGTACTCTGGAATCATCTACGGACATCGAGTCCAAAAAGACCACGACTGGCATACAACATTCTCGGAGAACCGCGCGTCAGGATTTGGCAAAGAGGTCAAACGACGCATACTGCTCGGTACATATGCGCTCTCAGCAGGATACTACGACAAGTACTACCTGAAAGCGCGCAAAGCGAGGGTATTGATAAGCCGAGATTTTCGGAGAGTTTTCAAGCAATTCGACGCGCTCATCGCACCAACGATGCCGTACGCTGCCTTTAAGATCGGCGAAAAAAACGAAGATCCTCTGTCGCTATATAAGGTCGACATTAACACAGTGCCAATTAATCTGGCGAATGTGCCATCACTATCCGTTCCGTGCGGACGAAAAGGGCGATTGCCCATCGGGATGCAAATTATCGGCGATCAATTCAACGAACAACTGCTGTTCAACATCGCGTTTCAGTTCGAGCAAAGCACGAACAATAAGCACGCTGTGTAACTGCGCCGATGATCGCTCTGAGTTGTTTTACTCTGAGGCTTACGCCCGCGTGTTTGTTGTGGTACTAGACGTCGCCGCAGCTCCGTGGCCCGTGCGGCTTTCGGCGCATTCAGGCTAGCACCGAAATGCAGTCAAAAAGCGTCAATAAGTCTCTGAGTAACGTTTTTTTGATCAATTATATCTAGGCCGAACCCCATATTATTTCGTGGTGTGACGCATGGCTGAACCAAAAGACTTAATTCGAAAATTTGAATACGCCGAGAAATTGAAGTCTGAAGTATCGATTGCAAATCAACTGCTTGAACAGGTTGTTGGACTCAAAGATGAGGAATTAATTGGCGGTCAGAAGGTTGTTGAGGCCTATTTAAATTCACTTATGATGGAGATAAAACTCGGCCAGAACGTGCTCGGCTCAAAAGTGATCTTCGCACGAACCTCACGTAAACTCACAGAAGCGATAGGACGAATCAATCTCAGAGAGTATGACGAAGCACGACTATGTTTCAGCGATGCGCTTACGGATGTTACCACAAGCTGCGCTGAATCGTTTGAAGCGTTGGCCAAACTTAAGCTGCTGTAAGCTCTAGGTGGCGATTGAAAAATGGAATGGACGCCAACGTAACGTTTTCCTACAATCAAAACTCGTCGTAAAATTTTTCAGATCTTGCTGCGTCGCAACGCACGATCGATCGGCTGCGAGAAGCGCTGCTGCAAAGGAATGTGCGGCAACTGCACTTGAGGCTCTCGCACTTGCGCGAAGACGTTGAAGTACCTACGGGCAATTTGATCCCACGTTAGGGCCCGTCCGTATGCGTGCACTCGATGGCTTAGGGTCTTCCGAAGCTCCGCGTCAGCGACGAGGAGGTTGATTTTCTCAGCGATGTCCTCAGGATTGCCAAATTCAACAAACAAGCCTCTCCCGTTTGACAGGGCTTCAGTGGCGTGTGCAAACCTCGTTGCGACGATACTCCTCCCGCACCCTATCGCCTGGGACAAGATACCACTCGATATCTGATCCGGATTCATATTTGTTACTGCACAGACGTCGGTGGCCAAAAAGTGTCTAATCATATCTTTGTTAGAGAGGTAGCGCTCGACGAAGCGCACGTTGCGCGATAGGCCAAGCTCCTTCACAAGGCCGTCGATTTTTTCCTTGTATAGCTCACGCACCTTTCGGTCGAGCGCAGGATGGTGCTCTCCAACGATCATATAGGTGATATCCTCACGCGGATTCGCTTCAATAATTGACGGCAGCGCTTGGATAACATATTCAATTCCCTTATCAGGATTAATTAAGCCGTAGCTCGCTATTACGAACTTTCCGGCCAATCCCAGACCCCGTTTCGCGAACTCGGTGTCAACAAGTTTGGGTACTTGCGGCACGCCGTGCGGCACCATGGTGAGCTGGCTCTTATCCAATCCAAACTTGTTATGTAACAGGTCAATACCTGCGTTTGCAGAAACAATGACTCTGTCTGAAAGCGCGTATATGTCCTTAACGACTTCCCTCATGCGGGATGGAGGGTTCGGTAGAACGGTGTGAAAAGTTGTGACAATCGGCTTTCTAACCCTCCGCATAAATTCCAGAATGTAGCAGCCGAAATCGCCTTTATACAGCCCAAACTCGTGCTGAATATTGATGACGTCAATTTTGGAGTCGTTTATGCGTTTCGCAGCAGCAATGTAGCTTTCAACATTACAGTCCTTGATGACGTTGAACGTTTTGGACGCAAAGCGCTTGCTGCGAACAAACTCCTTTTTGCCCAGTTGCGCCGCCTGGGCCCTGAGTGACACGTTACTTAAAAAGAGCTTCCTGCACTCTTGGATGACACTCACATTCCATACTGCATGGTCAGAGATGCTCGATAAACTGGTTGCTAGGTCGTGGGTAAACGTAGCGATTCCACATTCCCGTGGCGGAAATGAACTCACAAAGTTTACATTCAGTGGTTTGGGACTTAATATTCAATCATCTCCTACACCATATACGCATAGCACACACAAAAACTTATGCGTCGCTGATTCAAAACGCGACTTTTTTTGTCATTAATCGCGCAATGCACGGCAGGAGACGTGTTGATTGGGTTATGTCTAACGGGGTTTCAAGGGCGAACTTCGGGCTATGTCTAACGGGGTTTCAAGGGCGAACTTCGAGCTGTTTGTCAAACTAAGTGCTATCTATGGAGTCAGCGGCTTAACCGATACTAATTAATAGAATCCGCACAAATGTACGGGCGGTGATACCTGATGGCCGACGAGAAGAAGGAAGAATACAAGTTTAAAAAGGACATGAAGACGGGAACTCTGAACGCCCCTGACACCGATGCCTACAACGCAAACTACGACCATGAACGAGACATGGAAGAGGTCAAAAAGCTTGAAGTGTGTGACCTCGGCCCTGATACAGAAGGCATCTGCGAGCCAGAAGAGAAAAAACCAGAACACGTCTTCGTTTCGGAAGACAAAAAGAAGAAAGAATAGCACCGTTGACGCGGCTGGCGGTTTCCGCGGACTTGTCGTCTCAACCCTCATCTCTTTTTGGACAGTGCGTGTGAACCGCAATTACAATGCGCGACGCCGCGACGCCGCGACGCAAAAAGCGCAACAATATCGTAACTGATTAGCCTAGCGGTGTCGTTAAAAGATTTTTTATAGATTGAAGGCAGATTCCACTGAGATGAAGGTTTGGTTCATCGGAATCAAAGGCGCTGTCGCTACAACGATCCTTGTAGGGGTTCTCGCTATAAAGCGCGGCTTAAGTGCCTCAAATGGCATAATGTCCGAGGAAAAACGTTTTTCCCGTCTGAATCTCGCGCGACTCGAGGACCTTCAGTTTGGCGGTCACGACATAAGGAGCGTCGCGTTATACGACGCCGCTTATCAGAACGTCAGCGACAATAGCACGTTTGATACGATGCAGCTTGCAGAGCTGAAAGAGGAGATAGACTCGATTCCCGTGAAATGCGGCATTGTCAACAACTGTGGGGATGCAATATCCTCCCTTTGCGACAACAAGGGACTAACCCTCAGCGAGGCAGCAAACCAGGTATCACGAGAAATCCGCGAGTTCGCTGGAAACGAACGCTGCGTCGTGGTTAACTTGGCCTCAACGGAACCGTACTTTGCGCCTCAACCAGAGTATGCGAAACTTGACAGTCTTGAAGCTGCAATCGAAGCGAATTCAAAAAAGATTCCTGCGAGCGCGATTTATGCGTATTGTGCCATCAAAAACGGGTTGCCATACGTCAACTTCACGCCATCAATGGGCAACGATATTCCCGCCATAAAGGAGCTGGCTAACACCCTGGGCGTCCCGCACTGCGGAAAAGATGGGAAGACCGGGGAGACTCTCGTCAAAACTGCTCTCGTGCCTATGTTCAAGTACCGGCACCTAACAATTGATGGCTGGTACGGAAGCAACATACTTGGAAACCTAGACGGACAAATATTACGGCATCCTGACAACAAGCAGTCTAAGCTCATCACAAAGACGAGCGTGGTGCCAAAGATGTTAGGCTACGAGCCGCATCTGGGAAGCCGCATTGACTATTTTCCCCCTCTTTCGGACCACAAGGTCGCTTGGGACTTCATATCGTTCAAAGGGTTTTTGGGGCATCGCATGAACATGCAGTTCACGTGGCAAGGGTGCGACAGCATACTGGCTGCGCCCCTTGTGATCGACCTCATCCGCTTCATGGAGTTCGCACAACGGAACGGTGCACGAGGATTGGTCGATAAGCTCGCGATCTATTTTAAGGATCCTCTTGATTCCGACGTGCTTGACCTGTGCTCACAATACGCCCTATTCAACGAATGGATCGAACAATTTTAGGCGCTTCGATCACCCGTCAGCCTTTTTTTCGTCCCCCTTAACCAAACCGCGTTTTCACGAGCCTCTTCTGCGACAACAAGAGGAATCCCGACCAAATGCTTGCAACTGTTTATTAACTTTGAAGTAAACCTCTTGTTGGGATCAGCATGCCACGCGAAGATACCGACAACAAACCTTCAGACCAGGACGACGAACGATTTGATTCCTTCGTCGATGAAAAAGACGACGTCAAACGCGTAAAGCCGAAAGATCAAGGAGTCGTTGAAGCGGACGATCAAAAGGAGAACCAAGAAATCTACGACGGCTCCCTCGAGCTTAAAATCGATGAGGCCACTCAAGAACACGACGACTCCGTCGTCGAAGAGGTAGGTCACGACCCATGGGGCAAAGAACCCGACTATGGTTATCAGTATAATGAAGAGGTCGTGGACAAAGAGGTCGCTTCGGGCGAGGGAGTCTATACGCCTGAAGGACGCGAGGAACTCGTCGAAGATGACGAGATCACTAGTGAAGAGGCTTTCTATATGGAGGGCCGCGATAAGGTCTTGAAGCGAAAGGCGAAGGATTTCACCGACAACCCCGAAATCCAGCAGCAGTGGAAAGAGGATTAGTACCGTCAGCTGGCCCTGTCAGTAAAATGTCGCTATCGCTTTAGTGAGCCTTTTTAGCCTTTTACCGAGAAGCGGGGGGTTCCAGCGCTCGGCGTGAACCGACGTAAGATAGGCTTAAGAACTTTTCCCGTTTCCGTTCAGCTCATTGTTTAAGAATTTTTCGTACCCAGCGAGATCCAAAAGTCCATGGCCGCTGAGGTTGAACACGATTACCTTAGCTTCGCCGGTCTGCTTGCATTTGATGGCTTCGTCTATTGCTGCCCTGATAGCGTGACTCGATTCTGGAGCCGGACAAATGCCTTCAGTCTGGGTGAAAAGCGCGCCTGCCTCAAACGTTGCAAGCTGCTCATAGGACACGGCGTCGACGTAGCCGAGGTTCTTTAAGAGACTTAGGCTTTGTGCATCGCCGTGATAACGAAGCCCGCCGGCGTGTATAGGCGATGGAACGAAATCGTGTCCCAACGTATACATTTTGACCATCGGCGCGAAACCAGCCACGTCACCGAGGTCGTACTTGTACTCGCCCTTTGTAAGCGTAGGGCAACTCGTCGGCTCCACGCCTATGAACTGCGTGCCATTTCCATTTCTGATGTGGTCGCCAAGAAGCGGATATGCAAACCCGGAAAAGTTCGAACCTCCGCCAACGCACCCGATCATGATGTCAGGATTTTCTTCTGCCTTCTTAAGCTGAGCAACCGTCTCTTCTCCAATAATGGTCTGATGAAGCAGAACGTGTTCCAGTACCGACCCCAGCGAGTACTTGGTCTGTGGAGAGGCTAAACTCGTTTCAGCTGCCTCGCTTATGGCAAGCCCAAGAGAACCGGGATGATCAGGAGATTTGGCGAGTGCTTGTCGTCCGCTTTGCGTCAAAGTTGACGGCGAAGGGATGACTTCGGCCCCGTAGAGTCGCATGAGCGTTTTTCTTGCAGGCTTTTGATCGTAGCTTACCCTGACCATAAACACCTTGCACGACAGGTCAAAGATTGAACACCCGAGCGCCAGCGCGGTGCCCCACTGCCCGGCACCGGTCTCCGTCACGAGGCCCTCGCTGCCATCAATCTTATTGTAGTACGCCTGGGCAATAGCCGTGTTGGGCTTGTGCGATCCTGCAAACGAAACGTCTTCCCTCTTGAAATAAATTCGGGCAGGCGTTTTCAGATAGTCCTCAAGCCGCTTCGCTCGGTAAAGCGGCGTAGGCCGCCCGACTCTTAAATACGCTTCAAAAACCTCATCTGGGATATCGATGTACCGGCTGGTCGACACCTCCTGTTTGACTAACGAACTCGAAAACAGCGCAAGCATTTCGTCGAGTGTCGCGGGCTCTTGCGTGTGCGGGTTTAATGGAGGGGGCAACTTTGCCGGCAGATCAGACTGAATATTGTACCAGCTTCTAGGCATCTCGTCTTCGTCTAACAGAATCTTTGACTC
>Ga0207931_1000266_pt1 | contig 19792 bp, 20 predicted proteins | sample NGESurdeep092012_2_FD_184478 | JGI IMG/M metagenome (GOLD analysis project Ga0207931, IMG submission 184478) | Arctic peat soil microbial communities from Barrow, Alaska - NGEE Surface sample 415-1 deep-092012 (SPAdes) | ecosystem: Environmental > Terrestrial > Soil > Wetlands > Peat ...
CTCAGGAAATCTGCTCACAGCACCCTTGCCCATCGCTCGACGAATCCGTAGAATTCTAGCAGCGTGTCGCTACGACGGTCTGAACCCGAGCTGCTATGGTCGAATCGTCCTCCCACTAAGACATTGGCGCTCTTTGTGGTGGGCTCGGTCGCGGTGTTCTTGGCGATTGCTATTTCTACAGGACAGATTGCGGGGGTAGTAACCTCTGGTATTAGCATGAATCCTGTATATTACCAGGGAGACCTGGTCGTCGTTGCGAAAGCCGATGCGTACCAGATTGGCCAGATCGCCGGCTATCCTGTGCCCGGAAAGGACTTCGTCGCACTCCACCGCATCATCGCCGGCGACGCGTCGGGCTTCACCTTCAAGGGCGACAACAACCAATCCATCGACCCGTACCACCCCACCGCCGATCAAATCGTCGGTGGGGCGGTTCTGCATATCCCGCACGGCGGCCAAGTGCTGGAGTTTCTCACCAACCCCATCGCGCTCGGCGTCGTCGCGTTCGCTCTGATCATGTTCGGCAGCAACAGGATCCGGACTCGCCGCAGAAAAAGGAGAGAGGCCATGGCTCAACAGGTCAGCGCCGGCACGAATGCCACTCGATCGATGCGTGCACTCCCCCGGCAACTTCAGATTGGCTTCAGCGTCACCGCCGCGGTGGCGCTGCTTGCGCTGATGATGGCGGCGTTCGCGTGGACGGCGCCGACGCAGGTCATGACGAGCAGCACCACCCAATCGGGCCGTGCCATGACCTTTTCCTACAGCGCCGACGTGCCGCAGAGCCCTGCGTACGACGGCACGACGGTGAACTCCCCCGACCCCATCTTCCGCAAGCTGACCAACACCGTCGACGTGCAGATGGCCTATGTCGGCGACCCAGGGAGTATGACGGTGAACGCCGAGCTGTCCACGCCGAGCGGATGGCATTCGACCGTCCCCCTCTCCGGCCCGACCGATATCAGCGAGGTCTACGCCGGCTCGGTGACCCTCGACCTGAACGCCTTGGCCGCCCGCGCCCTGGCCGCCGCCGACACGACCGGCCTGCCGGGCTCTCCGCTGACTGTGGCTGTAGTCGCCAACATTCAAACTGACAGCGGGCTTTTCGCCCCGAAGATGACTTTGAACGTCGCGCCGCTCGAAATGACCATCAGCGGCGACCCGAAGGTGACCGACTCGACCAGCACGCCGGCGTCGACGCTGATCGCGAACACCGTCGGGGTGGGTCCATTCCACCTCGGCGTGGTGACAGCCAGAATCCTGTCGCTGGTCCTGCTGCTCGGTTCCCTGATCGCCGCGGTCCTGCTGTTCCGCATCGCCCGCCGCACCCCGCCGGTCGACGAGGTCACCCGCATCACGCAGCGGTACGGGCCGCTGCTGGCGACGGTCGAGCCGATCGCGACCCCGCCGAACGTGCCGGTCATCGAGGTCACCGAATTCGCCACGCTGGCGAAACTCGCGGAACGCTGCGGTCAACTGGTCATGCACTGGTCGCGCAGCGACGTCGAAACCTTCGTCATCCTCGACGAGGGCACCACCTACCGCTACCGCACCAGTTCGGCCGGTACGCCCGCGGATGACCCGCGGACGCAGGAGGCCATCGAAGCGGACCGCGCGCAGGATGTCGAACTGGGTCAGCTGTAGCCGCGCGAGGGCAAGGGGACGTTCGGCTCAAGACGGCCTGCGCCGCGCCGCGTAAAGTTCGAAGTCACCGAAAGGGCCTGCCATGTCGAAACGCATTCTCGTGGGCGCAGCCGCCGTGATCGCCATCAAGGTCGCGCTGCTGCTGGTATTCCGCCGCTGGCACCTGCGCTGGAGAGCGACCGACGCCGAGGTCGAAGCCAGCCTGCCCGGCGACGATCTACTTCCGGCTGCAGAGCTCGTCGCAACCCGAGCCATCGCCATCGACGCCCCGGCCTCCGAGGTGTGGCCATGGCTCGCGCAGATGGGTCAGGGTCGCGGCGGACTGTACAGCTACGACTCCCTGGAAAACGCCGTCGCCCGCTGCGACATCCACAGCGTGGACCGCATCGTTCCCGAGTGGCAGCAGATCGCGGCCGGCGACCAGGTGTGCATCCACCCCCAGGTGCCTTTGGACGTCGCGATTGCCGAACCGGAACGGGCTCTGGTCCTCCGGGGCGGCGCACCGGACGGCCAACCATCGGCCCCCTACGATTTCACCTGGGCATTCGTCCTGCACCCCGAACCCGACGGCAGGACCCGACTGGTGATGCGGGAGCGATACTCCTACAACACCCGTTGGGCACCATTGATGGTCGAGCCCATTGCCACCGTCAGCTTCGTGATGAGCCAGAAGATGTTGCGCGGCATCAGGGATCGGGCGGTACGCAGGCGCGCGTCGGTCGAAGACGCTGTCTGACTGCGGTTCACCCTCCGGAAGCCAGCGTCCGACGACTCTCAACGATTGAGACCCCTGATGCGGCAGCAGAGCAAGATCTGCCGCGCCCGCTCGAACATGCCGATGGTGCCGAGACCAGCCCCATCAGCCGGCATGTGACCTCGATCAAACGTGCGCCGCCTTCGCGAAAGTCACCGCGCACCCGCCACTCGGCGCCGGTTTGTTGAACTCGGCGCCGCCAAATGTTGGCGCAGCGAACACAAACCCGGCGCCGAGTGGGCTGGCGCTGCGACGCGCTCAGCAGGCATCACCGGCTCGGCCGAGTGGTGGGTCTCCGCGGTCGTGGCTGTGCCCAGGATGATGAGCTGCCCCGCATCTGGCGCCACCCGCGTCTGGCGCCACCTCGTCATAGAGTCGCTGCCGGACCTTCCACTCAGCGCCGGTTTTCATCACTCAGCGCCGCCATATGTTGGCGCTGAGAACACAAGAGCGGCGCCGAGTGGGCCAGCGCTGCAAGGGGCTCCGCAGGCAGCGCCGGCTGGGCCGAGTGGTGGGCCTCCGCCGTCGTGGCTGTGCCCAGGACGACGAGCCGCCCCGCATCTGGCGCCACCCCGTCATCAGGTCGCTGCCGGACCCTCCACTCAGCGCCGGTCTTCATCACTCGCCCCATCTTCGCGAACAGGATCCGCGGCCGGCGGCCCGCCGCCTCAACGAACGCATCCGTCGGCGCCAACACCTCCGCGATCAACGGCGAATCACCTGCCTGCGCCCAATACACCCGGAAGTCGTCTTCGATCACCGCGGTGTGCCGGCCGAACACCTTGTCCAACGCATCCGAGATCTCTCATCTCAGGGTCTATAGGCATCGCGACGGTGGTCGATGTCGAGTACGTAGACAACCTGTTCGGTCTCGTCGATGCGGTACCTGACGCGGTACACGCCCCGCCGAGCCCGCCATTGCCCAATGAACGGCGCACGAAGCGCGCGCCCTACCCGGTGCGGGTTCTCGGCCAACGGGCCGAAGACGAACTCGACGCATGCGGCGGCGGCGGACTCGGGCAGTTTTTCCGCCAGTTGCCGCGCAGCGGTGCGGGTCACGACGACCCCGAACATCATTCAGGTGCCTGGGAACTGGACCTGGCTTCTAGCAAGGCCCGGACTTGGGCCTCGTCCAGCACGTCGCCGCGGGCAATGTCCTGCTCAGAGCGGGACAGGCGCTGCTGCGCATCAGGGTCGCTGAGAAGCTCCAGCGTCGCCTCGATCGACTCCAGGTCCTCGGCCGCGATGAGGACCACATAGTCGCGCCCGTTCTTGGTGATCTGGACACGCTCATGGGTCCTCGCGACATCTTCGGCGATCTCCGACAGTCGAGTCTTGACCTCAGATAGCGGCAACGTCGTCATAGGTCAGAATTATAGTTCAATTTGGCGAGGCGGCCAGCACGGTGGCTGCCGCATTCGCACCACACCCGGAGTCGATGGGGGGAAACAAAGACCGTCCTGGGCCGCGTTTGTTACCCCGATCGGGCCACCTGATGCAGGCTATCGGCATGATTCACCGCACGTCGACCCCGCAACACACCGCATCGGCAGCCCGGCCCCTCGCAGACACGGCGCTGCGCGAGTTCTTGATGACCAGGCCGACGGCGTGGTTGGTCGATGAACTGATCACCGCCGCCCGGTCGGCGCCTTTGCTCAGGGCCCGATTGGAGCAGGCAGCCGGCACCGAGCCGATCGTCGACGTCTCGGGAGTTCTGGACAGGCTCGACCGGGTAGCCGACGTCCGGGGCTTCGTTCCGTACGGGGAGGCGGCCTCGTTCGCACACGGGATCCGGGTGGAGCTGGCCGCTGTCGAAACCCTCCGCGCGGAGGGTTTCGCTGCCGCCGCGATCGAGGTCCTGGAGCATGCCATCACAGTGATCGAAGGTGCTCTCGGATTCGTCGACGATTCCGATGGCGAGGTCGGCGGGGTGCTCGACGACGCGCAAGAGCTGCATGCGCAGGCCTGCATCGAGGCCGGGCCCGAACCCGTTGAGCTGGCAGAACGACTCTCCCGCTGGGCGTTGCGCAGCAACTGGGAGGTCTTCCTGGATAGCCCGGGCACGCACGCCGAGACACTCGGTGAGTCCGGGTTGGCCCGATTTCGGGAGATCGTGGATGACGCGTCCGTCGGTTTGTCGGTGGGCGATGATGCCGACGACTTCGACGATGACGACTCCGACGATGACGACTCCGACAATGGCCGGCCGACCGCGTTCACCATCCGGTACCTGCAGGAACAGCTGGCCGCGCAGCGCGGCACCGACGAGTTGATAGACGTTCTGGCCCAGGATCTTTCGAGCGCCTACCGATTCCACCGGATCGCGACGGTGCTCGCCGACGACGACCGGGTCGAGGAGGCGTTGGCGTGGTTGGAGCGCGGCCGGAACACCACGTTCGGCACCTGGCACGACGATCGACTCGACGATCTCGCGGCGGATCTGCACCGCCGGGCCGGTCGATTCGCGGTGGCAACGCAGATGGTCGCGGAGGGATTCGCCGCCTCGCCGACGGTTTCCGGATACGAGCGCCTTCGGGTCTTCGCCACCGACTCGGTGGAGTGGGATCGACGACGAGCCGAGGCGCTCGAGGTCCTGCGCGCGATGCCGGTGGCCGCCCTGCCGGCTCCGGGCCACCGAACTATGGCCGAAGCCAGCGGTCACGGTGTCCTGGTGCGGGTGTTGATCGAGGAAGGCGACATCGACGGGGCCTGGGCGGCCGCGCGGCAGGGCGGCTGCCCGAGCTCGATCTGGATGGAGGTGGCGGAGGCCCGCGGCGTCACACACCCGGCGGACGCGGTACCGGTCTTCCAGCGGCTCGGCGCCAACGTTCTCGAGGGCGGGAACCGGGCCGCGTACGCCCACGGGGCAGCGCTCATCCGGCGGGCGCACCGCTTCGCGGAGGCGGCCGGGCTGACACCGGAGAGCACGGCGTGGATCGTCGACGTCCGGGAAAAGAATCGCCGACGCCCTGCCCTGCAGGACGAGTTCAACCGGCATCACTTGCCGAAGGTGCGGTAGCGAACTGACAGTGTGCGCAGAACTGCTCTGGCGCCGAATGTCCCGGGCCGGGGTGCTTCTCGGTGCGGAGGACAGTCGTCCCGCCGCGACCGTGTCCATCGGCGGCGGCGACCCGGCGGCGGCGCCGACCGCGACGACGGTGACAGTCGGCCCCCGGCTCCGCCGCGGCGGCGCAGCGCCGCGAAATCCATCGCTGGCCGCCGTCACCGCCCACTGCCCCGTCGCTTACACCACCAGCAAGTGGGCGCTGCGGGGCCTGTCCCAGGTCGCATCAATGGAACTGGTGCCCAGCAACATCCGGGTCAACTCGATCCACCCCGGATTCATCGAAACCCCGATGACCGCATCGGCATCCCCCGCGTTCCTCGCCGCCAGCCTGTCCCAGACACCGCTGAGCCGGGCCGGCCAACCCGAAGAAGTCGCGGCGCTGGTCACGTTCCTGCTCTCCGCCGCCGCCGCATACATCACCGTCGCGGAAATCCCCGTCGACGGCGGCCAGCCCGGCCACGGCGGCGCCAAGGCCATCTCCGACGCGCTCCGCGTCACGACCTGACACCAAGCACCACCCAGATCCGACCGCTGCAGCCGCATTCCGGCGCCGACCTCCTGTTGGGTGATTTCGCCGGCGTCCAAGGGCGCAGCCTCGCGGGCCTGTTCGAGAACCACCGCGGCCCGCACGTCGCCGTTGAGATAGTCGATCACCACCGACGTTTCGACCAGAACCGTCACGTGGCTGGCCGACGAGACCCGGACCGCAGCTGGTCCACCCACTCCGCGCCGTCCAAATCTCGGTGCTTCCATGAGCCGAATGCCCGACGCATGTCAGCGAGATCGTCATCACTCGATCGGCCGGTTCCATAGACCGCCTGCACCGCGTCCCGGATAGGGCAGCAATCGAACGACCGGTGCGTGCCGATACAGCATCGAGCACTCGCCGCTCTTCGGGCGTGAGGGAGATCTGCACACGCACCATGAGGTAATCCTCTACCCATCAACGCCGAAGGGAGCTCGGCGGCGGTCCGTGCCGGAAATCGTGGGTGGGCATCGACCCATCGACCCATCGACCCATCGACCGCGCCGATCCCCGCCGCGGCACTCGCGGTCGCCTCGCCGCCAACTGTCCGGGAGCCAATTCGCGACATTGGTGCTCGTCGCCGCGGCGCGGCTCCGCAGCCACCCCACCGTGCCAGCGCTGCGGTCGATCCCGCCACCCTGGCCGTGGACCCTTCACTGGGCGCCGGTTTGTTGGACTCGGCGCCGACATATGTTGGCGCCGAGAACTCAAAAGCGGCGCTCAGTGGGCTGGCGGTAGCGACCGTCAGGAGATCATCGGCCCCCGGACGACATCGTGTTCGTGCGGGACTGCGACATCCTCGAATCCATCGCGCGCGCTCGGGTGGCCTCGGTGGTCGTGCCGGGACGATCTCCTGCCGGACGCCGGTCTCGTTCCAACCCGCGCCATCACCATTGACCCCCGTTGGCGAGGTGTGGCCGTGGCTGGCAAACAAATGGGTCAGGGTCGCGGCGGCCTGCACAGCTACGACTTCCTGGAAACGCCGCCGCCCACTGCGATATCCACAGTGTCGACCGCATCGTCCCCGAGTGGCAGCAGGTCATGGCCGGCGACCAGGTGCGGATCCACCCCAGGTGCCGTGGGATATCGCGATCGCGGAACCGGACCGGGCGCGGGTGTTGGGTGGTGGCGCACCGCACGACCCGACTGGTGGTGCGGTGCGATACTCTACGACAACCGTTGGGCACCATTGATGGTCGAGCCCATTGCCACTGTCGGCTTCGTGATGAGCCAGAAGATGTTGCGCGGCATCAGAGCCCGAGCTGAGGCTGACCCCATCGCGAAGGTGGCCTGGCCGCCGGGGCGCTGGCAACCGGTTGATCAATTACAGTTCCGACCAGTTGCCGACTAGTCTGAACCCATGACCTCAGTTGGCGCCTACGATGCCAAGACCCACTTGCCGCGCCTGCTCGCGCAGGTTGAGCGCGGCGAAACGATCACCATCACCAAGCACGGTCGGGAAGTCGCTCGCTTGGTTCCGGTGACGCAAACCTCGGCAAACCCTGATGAGATCATCGCTGCGCTGCACAGCGCGCGTTCTGGAGTTCGACTGGGCCGACATTCGGTTCGAAGAATGATCGAGGAGGGTCGGCACTGATGCCCATCGTCATCGACGTGTCGGTGACGATGGCATGGTGCTTCGACGACGAGGCGACTCCGCTGACCGATGGAGTGCTCGATCGGCTCAGGGACCAGGAAGCGTTCGTTCCGGCGCTCTGGCAGCTCGAAGTCGCCAATGTGCTGTTGATTGCCGAACGGCGCGGTCGCATCACAGAAGCCCAGGCCACTCGATTTCTTGACCTGCTCATGCAGTTGCCAATCCGCATCGATCAGTCGCTCACCAATGTGGCCGCACTGATGGCAGCCGGACGGCGCCATCGGTTGACGGCCTACGACGCCGCTTACCTCCTTCTCGCGGAACGAATCGGCGCGCCGCTCGCGACCCTGGACAGCAACCTGATTGCTGCCGCCCTGACAGCCGGTGTCGAATTGGCCATTGGTCACTGACGGCACCCCCTCAACCGAGTCGCCACTTTCGGTTCCCTATTTCGCCCGGAAGGGACCGAAAGTGGCGACTCGACGGCGATCTCGACCCGACCTACCCGACCCGCGCGGCCGGCTCACCCGTCGCGACGACATCTGAACCATGCCGAGCCCGGAACCGCACGATGCACTTCCCGGTCTCCCAGAGCAGGAACAGCGCGACGGCCGGGGCGATGGCCAGCAGCCATTGCCCGCCGCTCAGCGCGGTCGTGCCCAGCACGTGCTGTAGCACGTTGAATTGGGTCACCAGGAAGGCCAGCACCAACTCCCCGAGGGAGATGAGGTTGATCTGCCGGCAGTCGAAGGTCGAGGCATCGAAGACCGTGCCCCGCATGCTCCGGCTCTCGTACGTGCAGACGATGCGGAAGAACGCGAACGCGGTGATGGCCAGGGTGGCGCCCACCACGGCGCTGTTCTCGTGCACGGTGCCGAACTGGATCAGCGCCAGCAGGCACACCGCCATAAAACAACCGGTCAGCAAGGACATCACGATGATCCAGATGTCCACGATGCCCTTGTCCCGGGGCCGCGGCCGGCGTTTCATCAGCCCGGGCGTCTCCAGGTCGAAGCCGAGCGCGATGCCCAGCGGCATGTCGATGAGGAAGTTGATCCAGAGGATCTGACCTGGCGTGAACGGTTGTCCCGCAGCGATGTTGAAGATGGTGGCGCCCAGGAAGGTCAGCACGAACGCGACCAGGGTGACCAGGATGAACCGCACGTACTTCATCAGGTTGTCGTAGAGCTTTCGGCCCTGCTCGACGGCGAACACGATCGTGGCGAAATTGTCGTCCGAGAGGATCATCCGGCCGGCGTTCTTGGCAACCTCGGTACCGGTGCCCATGGCGATACCGATGTCCGCGGCCTTGATCGCCGGCGCATCGTTCACGCCGTCACCGGTCATGGCGACGACATCGCCCTTCTTGCGGAGGGTTTCGACGAGCAGCGCCTTGTGTTCGGGCGCCACCCGACCGACCACACCGATGGTGTCGATCCGCGACAACCGTTCCGCCTCGGGCAATGCCGCGAAGTCGGCGCCGAGAATCGCCTCGCCGGGAATACCGAGTTTCTTGGCGATCGCCGCACCGGTGATGACGTCGTCGCCAGTGATCATCCGCACCCGGATGTGCGCGGCCTGCGCGTTGGTCACCGCGGCGTGCGATTCCTCCCGCGGCGGATCGATCATGCCGACCAGGCTGGTCAGCACGAGATCGCTGACGTAGCCGAGCAGATCGCCGTCGGCTGAGAAGGTTGCCGGGTCCAGATCGCGGTAGGCGGCGGCCATCACCCGCAGGCCTTCACCCTCCATCCGTTCGACGCCGGCCTCCCCCTTCGCCTTCAACGCGGCGTCCAGCGGTACTTCCTGCCCGCCGGAGAGTGCCTTCGTGGCGCGCCCGACCACCGCGGGTGCGGCACCCTTGACGTAGCAGCGCACCACCGCGTTGCCGGAGCTGTCGGTGGTGCTGTTGAACGTCGCCATCAGCTTGTAAGTCGGGTCGAACGGCAGCGTCGCCAGCCGCGGGAACAGCTCGCGGGTCGACTCGGTGTTGACGCCCGCCTTGGCCCCCAGCACCAGCAGAGCGCCCTCGGTCGGGTCGCCGACCACCTTGCCGTCGACGAGCTTCGCGTCGCCGGCGATCAGGAACGGGAGGATCGCGTCCTCAATGGACGCCGACGCGCCGACGGTGTGCTGCACCCTGCCCAGCAGGCCGTACCCCCTCCCGGTGATCGTGTACCGATCCGTCGGGTCCAGGACCTCGACGACGGTCATCTGATTCATCGTCAGGGTGCCGGTCTTGTCCGAGTTGATGGCCGACGTGGAGCCGAGAGTCTCGACGGCAGAAAGGTTCTTGACGATCGCGTTCCGTTTGGCCAGCCCCACCGCGCCCAGCGACAGGATCACCTGGACGACGGTGGGCAGCGCCTCCGGGATCGCCGCGATCGCCAGCGCTATCGCGGTGACGAACAACGCCCGGCCGGACTCGCCCCGCCACAGGCCCAGGGCGAACATGATGATCATCGTGACCAGCGCGGCCAGCGCGATCCACTGCGTCATCCTGGTCAGTTGACGGGTGAGCGGGGTCTGCTCGGTGTCGGTTGCCTTCAGGAGCCCGGAGATCCTGCCGACCTGGGTGTCGGCGCCGGTGCCGGTCACCACCATCACGCCGCTGCCGTGCGTCACCGGCGTGTTCATGAACGCCATGTTCGTCTGGTCGCCCGCGGCCAGATCGTGTTTGCCGAGTGCATCGGCGCCCTTGCCGGCCGGCGTGCTCTCCCCGGTGAGTGCGGATTCGTCGATCTGCAGGGCGTTGGCCTGCACGATCCTGCCGTCGGCCGGTACCTGATCCCCCGCGGTCAGCAGCACGATGTCGCCGACGACCACCTGATCGGCCGGGATCGCGGCTTCGACGCCGCCCCGGCGGACCCTCGCGGTAGTCTTCATCATCGACTTGAGCGCGTTCATCGCGCTCTCGGCCTTGCCCTCCTCGCGCAGGCCGATCACCGCATTCACCACCGTCAGGATGAACAGCAGCGCAGCGGTGTTCCATTCCGCGATCAGCAGTGACACCACCCCGGCGGCCACCAGGATGATCTGCATGAAGGTGCGGTATTCATTCAGGAATCGCTGCCATTCCGGCTTCGGTTTCTCCTCGGGCAGCGCATTCGGCCCGTTCTTCGCCAGCAGTTGCGCGGCCTGTTCCGCGCTCAACCCGGCGGTCGGGTCGACGTGCAGGGTTGTTTCGACCGCGTCCGCGGACAACCCGTACCACTCGGTTGCCGCTGCCGCCGGACGGGGCTGTGCGCTGATGGTCATCGGCCCGTGTCCTTCCCCCGAGAAGCCACCAACTCGTCCTCGAAGGGATCCGGCGACGCCCCCTTCGGCGCCTCCGCCTCCAGTAGTGCCTTGACTTCCGCCAAATCCTTCAGCTTGGCGGCGTCAACCACCGGATACTTCGGGTCGATGTCCATCAGCGTGTGCGCGAGAATGCCGGACACACAGATCCGGGCGAACCATTTCCGATCGGCCGGGATCACATACCAGGGAGCCCATTGTGTGCTGGTGTGCGTCAGCATTTCCGAGAACGCGACCTGGTAGTCGTCCCAGAACGCCCGCTCCTTCGCGTCGTTCGGCGACAGTTTCCAGTTCTTCTCCGGGAGGTCGACGCGCTTGAGGAACCGGATCCGTTGCTCCTCCTTGGACAGGTTGAGGAACAGCTTGACGACCTTGAACCCGTTGTCGGCGAGGAACTTCTCCCAGTTGTTGATCTCCTCGTACCGCCGGGCCCAGATGTCCTTGCCCTTGGTGCCTGGCGGTAGTTTCTGCCCATCGAGGACCGCGGGATGGACCCGGACCACCAGCACTTCCTCGTAGTGGGAACGATTGAAGATCCCGATATCGCCGCGGGCCGGCAACCGCTGCGCATATCGCCAGAGATAGTCGTGGTCCAGTTCCTCCGAGGACGGGACCTTGAAGCTGGACACGTGCACGGCCTGCGGATTGACCCCGCTCATCACGTGCCGGATGGTGCCGTCCTTTCCCGCGGCATCCAGCGCCTGCAGGCAGACCAGCATCCCCCAGGTGTCCTGCGCGGCCAACTTGTCCTGGTATTCCGCGAGCAGACTGACGCCGGCTTTCAGCCATTCGACGCCGTCTTTCTTGCGCAGGAAGCTCGCCTTGTACCCTGGGTCGAAATCCTTGGCAAGGTTGACTTTCGTTCCGGGTTTCACCCGCAACGGCTCGATCAACTCGCGGATCAATGTCGCCCTGTCGCGAACCATGGTGGTCCATCCCCCTCGCGGTCACCGAAACCCGACAGCGATGAGCCGGGCATCCCCGCTACCACCCTTACTCGGGCGCGCACGACGATGATCAGGGCCAAAGGTCCCTATCAGGGTCCTCGATTTTCGTGGGTCAGCCGCGGGGGTAGTCCTCCTCGCCACCGACGGACTGCCGCTGTTCGAGCACGTCGGCCGGCTCGGCCTCGACTGCGATTTCCACTGCGTCGTCATCGATGACGTCGTTCCCGGCGTCCGGATCGACGCTCTGCTGCTGCTCAGCGACGTCAGCTGGGTCGGCATCGGCGAAGGCGCTGCCGCTCTCGTCGCTGCCGTCGTTTCCGATTGTCACCGTGGGCTCCTCTGATCGACGTGGGTGCCGTGAGCAAGAAAGTACTCCGGGGCATGATGCCCGGGGCGGGGGGTCGTTCGGCCCTGTGAGGTGATCCTCGTCCGGCCGACGATGGGGTTCAGCGGAGGTCCGCTGAGGTGGCAGAGGTGTGCGAGGTGGCGAGCGGTCATGAAGGATGTATTCCCCGAGCACGGCACGATCCATGCCGCTCTGGAGATGGCGGTTCGCGCACCCTCGCTGCACAACTCCCAACCCTGGCGGTGGCGGATCGGCGAGCGCTCGATCCATCTGTACGCCGACCAGTCGCGAAATCTCGAGGCGACGGACCCCGAGGGCCGCGAGTTGATCATCAGCTGCGGTGCGGCGTTGCATCATCTGCGGGTGGCGCTGGCCGCGCTGGGCTGGACGTGCACGATCCATCGGTTGCCGGACCGCTCGGATCTGCGGCATCTCGCCGCGATCGAACTCGAAGCGACCGAGCCTTCTGCCGACGCCGTGGTGCTCGCCGCGCAGATCAACCGCAGGCGGTCCGACCGGCGGCCCTACCGAGCGTCCCCACTTCCGCCGTTCGCCGTCACCCAGATCAGCCGGAACACCGCTGCGTACGGAATGACGGTGCGTTTCGTCACCGATCCGCATTCCCGCCACGAACTGGCGCTGGCCGTTGCCGAAGCCGATGACATCGAATCCATTGACATCGGCTACCGGAACGAGGTTCAGGCCTGGAGCGGCCAGCATTTCGGGTCCGACGACGGGGTTCCGGCCAGGAGCGTGCCGCCCGACGCGGGTTACGACGGCGTGCGGCTCCGCCATTTCGCGCACCCGGAAATGCCGGCGCAGAATTCGATCGGCGGAACCGACTCCACCGAGGGCGATGTCGGCACGTTGATCGTGTTGGGCACCGCGACAGACGATGTCTACTCGTGGCTCTTGACGGGCGAGGCAACCGGCACGATCCTTTTGACCGCAACGGGATTCGGGTTGGCGAGCTGCCCGCTGACGCAGCCGCTGGAGGTGGACCGGACCCGCCGGCTGGTGCGTGACGCGGTGCTCGGCGGGACCGTGCACCCCCAGATGATCCTCCGGGTCGGCTTCCCGATCACGGATCGCGAACCGCTGGCCACACCGCGGCGGACCGTGCGCGAGGTGCTGGACGTGTACGACGGAGCGCCGGCCGGGACGCGAGCAATACGCAATGGCCACCACCCGGCACGGGGGCGCTGACGCGAACCCGTTGGGGACCGGACATGCCCACCCATCGACGGTGGGCGGTTGCTGTTCTCGGCGCCGTGGCGTTCCTGCTCGGCCTTGTCGGCATCGCCGTCGGCGCCGGCATTGCCATCCCGTATGCCTCAAAGCTCGGGTTCACGTCGATGACGGCCACCGGTCTCGTCTGCGTGCTCAGCGGCACTGTTCTGCTGTGGTGCGGCGGCTGGGCGGTGATTTCGTCGCTGCGGTCGATACCCGCGCGGGAGCTCGCGACGGACAAGGAATGGCTGTCCGTAGCGTACGGGCTGCGGGGTGAGTTGCAGTACGGACTGGATCAGCTGCTGACCGTCGCGACGGACGTGCTGACCGACGCCCCGCCGCCGGCCGCGCTGCGGGAGTCAGCGCGCTTGGCCGCGCCGCGTCCGGTGCTGTTGATCACCGCCGGGACGGTTCCCGACGAGACCCAGGCGGCCGGGTTCATCCAGGGCGGGTCGCCCGGCACCGTGCAGATCTGGGACGTGGCCGGCGCCGGCCATACCGGTGGTCTGGCGACCGATCCCGCCGGCTGGGAGCAACGGGTGACCGGATTCCTGGACCGCGCACTGCGCTGACCGCCGGTCACTCGAGCCGATATCACCGAATGGCTGTGTCCGCGCTCACAACCTGCCGCCGGGTCGGGCGTCCAAGTTCACACAAGCCAGCACGAGACGTCCGGGACGAGAAGCCGGCAGCCGAGAAGGACCTGCAGCACCAGCGAACCGAATTCCGCCCGCCTCCGTATTGATCGGCATGATGGGCCAGCACCCGTCATCGGTCCCCCGAGAATCCGCGCAATTCTCGAGAGATCTTGCAGCCCAGCGGTTTCGGGCACATCAGCCAACCCATCAGGAGGTTTTCCGTGCGCGCTCAACATTGGTGGTCCGGTCGATCGACCGGGTCGACCGGATCGACCAGGTCCATCCGCTATTGGGGACATGGCGAGCGGGGACTCGCGCCGGTGCTGTTCGTGCACGGCTACTGCGGCACTGAACGGGTGTGGGCGCCACTCCGGGCGGCGCTCACCGCGGCGGGGTTCAACTGCCTGATCTCGTTGTGCTACAACGCCGTCACCTCCGATGTGCGCGAGATCGCCGACAGGTTGGTGGACGAATCGCGGCGTGCGCTGCAGGCGACCGGAGCCGGCAAGGTCCATTTGATCGGGCACAGCCTGGGCGGGCTGGTTGTCCGTGAGGCTGTGCAACGCCGCGGCCTGGCCGGCTCGACCGGCACTGCCGTCACTATCGCCACTCCGCATGGCGGTACCTGGGTGGCCCGCTTCGGGCTCGGACCGTCCGCGCGCCAGATGCGGCCGGGATCGGACTTCCTCAACGAACTGGGCCGGGCCGCGCTCAGCGCCGGACCGCGTTGGGTGATGCTGCACGGCGGCTCCGACCGGGTGGTTCCGGCCGATTCGGCGATCCCCGAATCCGATGATTCCCAGGTGATCACGCTCCGGCCGGCTGACGCGGGACACCGGTCGATCACCCGGCACGCGGACGTTGTCCGCTCGATCGTCACCGAACTGCTGCACGCCGATCGGCCGGCGCCAGAGCTGTTGGCGGCGTGAGCATCCCGCCTGTCACAGACTCTCGACGTAGTCCTTGGCCGCGGACAGGTCCCACCCCGTCCGAGCCCTCACCAACGTGATCGCGGTGATCTTGTCGCCGTCGGCGACCAGCGACCGGACCTCCAACTCGGTGTCCAGGTCGACCGGCGAGGTGGACGGCGCCGTGTCAGTTCTCGGCGGACGCTCCCGCTTCACCGCGGTCTTCGAGCCCGAGTTCGAACCAGACTTGGACCGGCTCGCGATCTTCTCGACGATGGTGACCGCATCGGCGAGCGACAGCCCGGTCTGCTCGCGGAGCAGCTTCACTGCCTCCACCTTCTTGCCCTGCTGGTACAGGCCGGTCACCTTCCCGGCGAGCGAGGCGTCGATGGTGACCTGGGTCGGGTCGACGTACGACCTTCGCTTCCTGGCGGACCAGGCCAGCACGATGACCAGAGCGATGACGGCCGCGATGAGCAGGATCCACCAGGTTTCCACCCGCCCATGGTAGGGACCGCGGCGAACCGCGGCAGCTACGCGGTGACCCTGGGGTCGGGTGACATGACCTCCGCCCTGATCACCCCGGGAACGGCCTCGGCGAGGACCTGCGCCACCGGGCGATCCGATGCCCGGTCGAACAGGTCGCGGACGATCACCTCGCCGTCGGTGACCTGAACCGACCAGCGCGCCTGACCGCCGAGCACCTGCAGGTTCTTGCGGACGTCGACGGCAATCTCTGCGTCGGTCCGCGACAGCACCCGGACCATGTCACGGCGGGTCACCACACCGACCAGCCTCGTCCCGTCGACGACCGGCACGCAGCGGCGGTGCTCGCCGAGCATCACCCTGGCCAGCACCGACAGGTCCTCGTCGTGGCTGACCGCGACGGCCGGGGCGGTCATCACCTCGGCGACCGTGCGCGCCGGGCTCAGGCCGGCGGCTGCCGGGTCGCCGGAATGCTGGGGGAACCGGTTGCGGATCAGGTCCGCTTCGGTGACGATGCCGACCAGCGCGCCGTTCTCATCAACCACCGGAAGTGCGCTGAAACCGCGATAGGTGAGCATCTCCGACGCCTTGCCGACGGTAGCGGTCGGCTGCACCGTCAGCACCGACTTGGTCATGATCTCCCGAGCGCGCATGACAGGCCTTTCGTGATTCTGCTCTGTAGTCTATGGTCACCGTGGCGTCTTCACGGTAGGTGCAGGCGACCCGACGCAGGATCTGCCGGAGGTCCCCGGCGGCAGGGGCTTTGGTCACCTGCCCCCTGCACCGGACACGCGCGAGAATGACAGGTCACCTGCCCCCTGCACCGGACACGCGCGAGAATGACAACTGTGAGCGTCACCGCGTCGTCCGCCAGCCGGATCCCTAGCACGATGCAGGCCTGGTCCGTGCGGCAGCCAGGACCCATCGACACCCATCCGCTGGCCCTGTCCGAGCGAGCTGTCCCGACCCCCGGTCCGACGGACCTCTTGGTCAAGGTGACGGTGTGCGCGGTCTGCCGGACAGACCTGCACGTCACCGAGGGCGACCTGCCCGTGCACCGCCCGGGGGTCACCCCGGGACACGAGATCGTCGGCCGGGTAGTCGATCTCGGGTCCGGCGTCAATGACTACGCGGTCGGCGACCGGGTCGGCGTTGCCTGGTTGCGGCACACCTGCGGGGTCTGCCGCTACTGCCGGCGGGGCGCGGAGAATCTGTGCCCGGACTCCCGGTACACGGGCTGGGACGCCGACGGCGGGTATGCCGAATACACCACGGTGCCGTCCGCATTCGCCTACCGGTTGCCGCAGGGGTATTCCGATGCCGAGCTCGCGCCGTTGTTGTGCGCGGGGATCATCGGCTTCCGTGCGCTGCGGCGCAGTGGATTGGATCGTGGCGGACGGCTTGGCATCTACGGGTTCGGCGCGAGCGCCCACCTGACAGCCCAGGTCGCGCTCGCCGAATTCGGCGCACGAGTACACGTCCTCACCAGGTCCGCCGACGCCCGTCGGCTGGCGCTGGATCTCGGCGTCGATTCCGTGGCCGGGGCGTATGACGCGCCGCCGGAACCACTGGACGCGGCCATCCTCTTCGCGCCCGTCGGTGACCTGGTGCCGGTTGCGCTGCGCGCCCTGGACCGTGGCGGGATCCTCGCGATCGCCGGGATCCATCTGTCCGATGTGCCCGTGCTGAACTACGAGAATGAGCTGTTCTACGAGCGCGAACTGCGGAGCGTGACGGCCAATACTCGCCTCGACGGACGGGATTTCCTCGCGCTCGCGGGCCGTCACCACCTGGACGTCACCACCTCGCCCTATCCCCTTGCGGAGGCGGACCGGGCGCTGGCCGACCTCGCTGCCGACCGGGTCAACGGCGCCGCGGTTCTGCTCTGCTCCTGACCCGCACGTCCTGACCCGCACGTCCTGACCCGCAGGTCCTGATCGCCCGCGCAGGACATTGGCCCACGGTGCTGGGTCCTTCGGCCCTGGTTGCTTGCGCGGTCGGGCGGGAAGGTGATGTCAGGCACATGGTCTTCAGGAGAGGGGCGGACGATGACCAGCAACGAAAGTCAACGCGCAGCCATGGAAGCGCGCAGGACCGTCATCGACAGCACCGCACCCGCGTCCCGTCACGATGCGGCCCTGCAGCGGTACCTGGTGGCCCTGGAGCATGCGGACCGGATGCCCGAGCCGCCCCACCACGAACAATCCCACGGCGAGCTGCCCGTCCAATCCGGCCCGGTTCGCACCGTCGTTCCGGCCGCCACGGCGGCGTCGGCCGATGGACGGCTGCCGCCGATCGTCGGTGGTGAAACCGCGCCGGCGCACCACAGTGGACACGAAAAGACCAGCAGCCGAAGCGATCTCGTTGTCGTCGGGATCGACACCTCGTCGTCGTCGTACACCGCTTACGGCTGGGCCGCCGAAGAAGCCGCCCGCCGGCACGCCGTACTGCGCTTGGTGCACGCCTACACCTTGCCTTCCCGGGCCTTCCCCGGCTACAACCCGATGTCGCACGACGCGCAGACCGCGTTACGCGCCGCGGGCGAGGAACTGTTGCAGGACACCGCGGCAACCCTGCAACAGTCGAACCCTTCGCTGTCGATCGACACCCGGCTGATCCAGGGCGACCCGGTCGCGGCCCTGCAGGCGCAGTCCGAGCAGGCCAGGCTGACCGTGGTCGGATCCCGCGGCAGCGGACGGCTGACCGGTCTGGTGCTTGGCTCCGTCGCGATGGCCATCGCGTCGACGAATACCGCGCCGGTCGCCGTGATCCATCCCCATCAGCGGGCGTTTCGCAATGGTCCGGTGGTGGTCGGGGTGGACGGGTCGCCCACCAGTGAGGCGGCCGTCGCCTTCGCCTTCGAGGCCGCGGCGTTGCGGCGGACCAAGCTTGTTGCCGTGCATTCCTGGAACGACGCAGTGGTCGACGCCGCTTTCCCGGAGCACCCGATCCTGATCGACCCGGCCGAGATCGACACGCAGGAGCGCGCGCTGTTGTCCGAGAGGCTGGCCGGTTGGCACGAGAAGTACCCGGATGTCGTCGTCGAACAGACCGTGGTGCACGGCCGTCCCACACCGGCGTTGCTCGGCTACGGCGAGTCGTCCGAACTGATCGTGGTCGGCAGCCGTGGTCGCGGCGGGTTCAAGGGCATGTTGCTGGGATCCACCAGCCACGCTCTGATCATGCACAGCCAGTGCCCGGTGGTCGTCGTCCGGCCCAATGTCCTGGTCTGACCCTGTCATCGCCGACCCCACCAGAGGAACGTGAGGAAGAATGCGCTCGGCTCGACGCCCACCCGACGACTGGGAACGCCCCCGTTCGTTGATGTTCGCCGTCTGGCGCAATCCGATGGCGCGGTCCTGCGATCGAAAGCGTGCGGCGCTGGCACTCGCCCTGATCGGGCTGTGGATCCTCGCCTTTCCGGTCGCCGCGATCGCCGGATCGATGATCTGGGCGAGCGGCTCGGCGACCGCCGCGCAGGAGAACGCCGCGCGCATCAAGGTGTCTGCCGAAATGCTCGTCGACGCGCCGCTTCCGCAGCTCAGCTCGCACGGGGTTCCGCTGAACGGCCCTGTGGCGGCGAACGCGACATGGCTGGACAGGAACGGGACCGTGCAGACCGGATTGGTCCCGGTCAGCGCGGGACAGCAGGCCGGGGAGCATGTCTCGATCTGGTTGGACCGCTCGGGCGCGGTCACAGAAGCGCCGCTGAACGTGACCGACGCGGCCGCACGAGCGATCATCGTCGGACTCGGTGGGTGGCTCGGGGTGGGGCTCGTGCTGGCCTCGCTGTACGGGCTGGTCCGAACCAGCCTGAACGCGCGCAACCGGGCCCGCTGGGATGCGGAATGGCAACTGGTGGAACCATTGTGGTCCAACCGCTGACCGGCATCGCTAGCCCGTGGAGCGGCGACATCCCGCATGGCAACTGGTAAAACCATGTGGTCCAACCGCTGACCGGGATCGTTAGCCCGTGGAGCGGCGACATCCTGCGTGGCAACTGGTGGAACCGTTGTGGTCCAACCGCTGACCAGGTAGTGCTAGCCCTTGGAGGCGGGTTCTGCGCGCGTCCTGCGCGGCTGCAAACGGGGTAGCGCCACCGCCAGCACCGCGGCCGCGGCACAGATCACCGCGGTGATCAGGAAGATCTCCCGGTACTGGGTGAGCAGCGCCAGCGACAACGAGTGCCGATACTGCTCGATCTGCCGGGTGAATTCCTCCTCAGGGACGCCGATCGGCAGCGGAGTCATCAGGTCGGCGGTCAGTTCGCTGAACCGGTGCAATCCCCACGCGGTGAGTGCGGCGACCCCGACCAGCATTCCCGTCATTCTTGCGATCACCACCGCGGCCGA
>Ga0207931_1000267_pt1 | contig 19771 bp, 18 predicted proteins | sample NGESurdeep092012_2_FD_184478 | JGI IMG/M metagenome (GOLD analysis project Ga0207931, IMG submission 184478) | Arctic peat soil microbial communities from Barrow, Alaska - NGEE Surface sample 415-1 deep-092012 (SPAdes) | ecosystem: Environmental > Terrestrial > Soil > Wetlands > Peat ...
ATCTCTGATTATCAGTTCGTTGCCCGGATCCAGTTTCCCCAGCTCATTTGTGACCCCTTTATGTGAAGGATATATTTTAATCGTAAACTCAAGGTACTCATCGTTGATTAAACCCGTAAAAGTAAAAGGTCTCTTTTTGTTCCTGAGGTCAGGCGTGTTTATAGATACGTCGGTAGCCTGACCGGGAATAAATGAATAACCCTCCGGTCTCTCCACCTGAAACCGTTTCACATCATGTGTGACCTGTTCGGTCGTGATTATCTTAACTATGTGTTCTACCATTGTGTAAAATTCGGATTATTTAAAATTAAGAAGTTTTGTTGCTGTGTTCCAATTCCGGATGGTAATTTCTTTGTAAAAGTTCATGACTATGATTTTACTCATCATACTCTGTGATGCCATATCAGGTCATTCGTTCTAAAAAGTCCTTAAATTACAAACAAATATGATGCATGAATTGTTTCGTTAAAAGCCCGGGTACGTTTTTTGAGGATTACTCTATATTTACATGCTCGTTTAAGTATTTGTAAAAGAAATGTCAGACAGGAAAAACCACAAAGCGGGCAGCGGATTAAGGGAGCTTTCAAAATTGTACAGGTTTCTGAAACCGTATGGCTGGTTATTTGCCCTTGGCCTTGTTTGTCTGCTGATATCTACCGGCGCGAGTCTCATGTTCCCCAAACTCCTTGGTGACATGGTTGACATTGCCAATAAGGGTGAAATGCCGGAAGGAATACGCCGGACAGGCATATTATTGTTTGGCATACTGACAGCTCAGGCTCTGTTTTCATATACCCGTACAAGGCTTTTTGTCATAGTGACGGAGAAGACCCTGGCTTCCATCCGTCAGTATTTGTACAATCACCTCATCAGACTGCCGATGTCCTTCTTTTCTGAACACAGGGTGGGAGAACTGAACAGCCGTATTTCTTCGGATATTTCTCTCCTGCAGGATTCCCTTACCGGCACCCTGGCCGATTTCCTCTCTCAGATGCTTGTTATTATCGGCGGTATAACACTCATGATGATAAGTTCCTACCAGCTTACCCTCTTCACGCTTGCTATTGTGCCTGCAATGGCTCTTATGGCTTTCTATTCAGGACGGGCTATACGGCGGTACTCAAAAAAGGCTCAGTCATATGTGGCAGAGTCTAATACGATCGTAGAAGAAACCTTACAGGGGATTCAGAACGTGAAAGCCTTCACGAACGAGGCATTTGAAAGCAACAGATATCGAGAAAAAACGGACATGGTCGCCCGGACAGGCATCAGGGGAGGCAGATATCAGGCTGCTATTTCCTTTATCGTCCTTGGATTTTTTATAGCCCTTGCAGCAGTAATATGGAGAGGTGCGACCATGATCGCCAATGGGCAGATGAAAGCCGGCGAATTGCTTTCGTTCGTTATTTATTCAGGCTTCATCGGAGGAAATATCGCCGGGATGGCCGGTGTTTATACCCGGCTGCAGAAAACAATAGGTGCTGCTGATAATCTGCTCTTGCTGCTTGATGAACCGACAGAGAAGATCGATGAAGAGTATGTGCCTGACACTTCTCATACACTTCATGGTCAGATCACCTTTGACGGGGTTAAATTCAGATATCCGTCGCGTGATGAGGTCATTGTACTGAAAGATGTTTCCTTCAGCATTGACCCCGGGCAGGAAGTAGCAATTGTAGGTCCGAGCGGGGCGGGGAAATCCACCATAGCATCTTTATTACTTAAATTCTATGAGCCCGACGGGGGCAGGATCCTTTTCGACAACCGTGACAGTAAGGGGTTTCCTCTCACTGCCGTAAGAGCTCAGATGGCTATCGTGATGCAGGATGTGTTCCTGTTCGGAGGTACCATACGTGAGAACATTTCATACGGCAGACCGGGTGCCAGTGATGAGGAGATAAAAAATGCCGCGATACAGGCAAATGCGTGGGACTTTATACAATTATTCCCTGATAAGATGGACACCACAGTAGGTGAGCGGGGCGTGCAGCTCTCAGGTGGACAGCGCCAGCGCATAGCCATCGCCCGTGCAGTACTGAAAAACCCCAGGATACTTATCCTTGATGAAGCGACTTCTTCACTTGATTCCGAATCTGAAAGGCTTGTCCAGGAGGCCCTGGAGAAGCTTATGCAGGGACGCACATCCCTGGTTATAGCGCATCGTCTTTCCACGATCAGAAAAGCAGACAGGATCATTGTTCTCAATGAAGGAATGATAGTTGAGCAGGGCACTCATTCTGAATTACTTGCAAACGGGAACGGACTCTATAAAACACTTACCGAGCTGCAATTTACGACCTGATGAAGGTCGTAAATGAATAGTATGATCATTTGTCTTAAAATATTTACATTTGTATTACACAAAGTAGAGATTATGTTTGAAAATCGAATTTTACCAGTCCTTATATTAATTGTCGCCCTGGTCGCTCCGACAGCATTATCCGGACAGGTACAGGTTGATGTATCAAACCAGAAGGTTGTATCAGGGGGCAAGACCTATTATATACATCATGTGATGAAAGATCAGACTCTTTACTCGATCTCAAAGGCCTATATGGTCCCTATTGATGCTATTACCCGCGAAAATGTGATATCTCCCAACGGGATTCAGACTGACCAGATACTTAAGATCCCGGAATCAGCAGCCATGGCACAGGAACAGGCTAAGGCAGTGCCTCTTGCACAGGTAAAGAAACCGCCTGAAATTCAGCCCGCCACACAACCGGAGGCTCAGCCTGAGGTGCAAAAAACCGAACCTGCTGAAGCTTCACTGAAGGTGGAAGCAAAGGAATTTAGCATGCATAAGGTTAAGAAAGGGGAGACTCTATATTCGATATCCAGGGACTATAATGTCACTGTTGCAGCCATCATCAGGGAAAATGATGTTCCCCGCAACGAGATTCAGGCCGGCCAGATGCTTAAGATACCCCCATCGGATTTCGAGACTTTTGTGCAGGAGGAACCGGAAGCTGAGGCTAAACCTGATGCTGTGTCTGATAATGATGTTAAATCGGAACCTATTGCCAGGCCTAAGGATGTGGCTGAGACTAAACCTCAGACTCAATCTCAGAATCAGGCTGCCGCTCCTGCTCCTGAAAAAAAACCGGTAAAACCCGAGCCCAAGAAATATCATAAGGTACTAAAAGGCGAGTCGCTTGCAGGCATAGCCAAGAAGTATAATGTCTCAGTTCGTGAAATCAAGGATGCAAATGATGGTCTGCTCTTCCCGATGCCTGGTATGAAGCTTGTGATACCGGTGAAAAGTGGCGAAGAGGCAGACACAACAGTAAAAAATTAATACCGGTTTTTCATTGAAGGTCGATCTGCCGGGACATACAGGATTAAGCTTTGAACGAATTAATAACTAACAAGGAACAAACATGAAAGGATTTAAAAGCAACATTGAAAAGGACACCCTGAAAAACAAAAACTTCAGGAAAGTACTGTATACCGCTAAACATATGCAACTGGTACTGATGAGTCTTAAAGTAGGTGAGGATATCGGAGCCGAAGTCCACCACGACAATGATCAGTTTTTCCGTTTTGAAGGCGGTACCGGAAAGGTTGTTATTGACGGAAACAAGTACAATGTTAAGAATGGTGATGTTATCATTGTACCTGCGGGTGCAAAGCATAATGTTATAAATACAAACAGCAAGGCAGAGCTAAAAATGTACACCATTTATGCTCCCCCTCATCACAAAGACGGGATTGTGAGGGCCACCAAGGCAGCAGCAGTAAAGAGTGCACCTGAGTTTAACGGAAAAACTACAGAATAAGTCTTCCCGTCCTGTTTAATCTGGCAGCATTCCAGACATTGAAAAAAAACCTTTCCGCAAACGCGAAAAGGTTTTTTTTACCAGGTCTGATATGGAATTGGATATTATCCCTGTTATCCGGTGTACGCGATAAATCATTCAATATTTCAACTTATGTTGAACAAATCAATTTTATGGTTGTTTATTGTGACAGAGTATAAAATGTTATTGGAATAATAACTCAAGTAATTATAAATGTGATATTTACAACCTATCTTGTTTTATGTTGAAAAATAGGATTTTTTGAACCCCTGAGCCAGATATAATTTACCGGTTTAATAATTCATTCAATTAACAAGTTCATTTAAGCCCAAGTCATAAAATGAAGCATGATGTAATAATTATTGGAGGCGGAGTAAGCGGTACCGCATTGCTATATACTCTTAGTAAATACACAAATTTAAAGAACATTGGCCTGATTGAGAAGTACTCTGACTTTGGGCTGGTCAATTCATCTCCCAGGATGAATAGCCAGACTCTGCATTTCGGTGATATAGAGACCAATTATACTCTTGAGAAAGCAAAAAAAGTAAAACGTTATGCTGACATGGTTATGCACTACCTTGAAAATGAGAAGGCAGTCAGGGGCGATGAAGGTATTTTTATAAAAGTCCCCAAGATGGTGCTGGCTGTGGGCAAGGATCAGGTACAAACTTTACGTGACCGCTACCCTTCTTTTGGTCAGCTGTTTCCCAAACTGAAAATGATCGGAAGGGAAGAGATTGGCGAAATAGAACCAAGGATCCTCGAAGGACGTGATCCCGGACAGGAACTGCTTGCACTGTTAACCGAAGACGGCTATACTGTTGATTTCAGAAGATTATGCCGTTCTTTTGCAGATAATGCAAAAGCACTCAACCCTGATCTATCCATTTACTTTTCAACCAAGGTTGAAAAGATAACGCGTGCAGATGGTAATTTCATTATTAAAACTGATAAAGGTGAATTTGAATCAGGAGCTGTAGTTGTCGCTGCCGGAAGTCATAGTCTGATATTTGCCAAATCACTTGGATACGGTAAGAATTATTCAATCCTTTCGATGGCGGGCAGTTTCTATACCGGCCCCAGAGTCCTTAACGGCAAGGTCTATACGATGCAGATACCCAAGCTCCCTTTTGCGGCTGTTCATGGCGATCCGGAAGTAAATAATGAAAATATTACCCGGTTCGGCCCTACGGCAAAGCCAATATTCTTTCTGGAAAGATATAACTACTCAACATTCTGGGAATACTGGAAAACATTCGGTTTAAGCATAAAGCCTGTTTTAAGCATACTCAAAATATCTTCTGACCGGGTAATTTTCAACTACCTGCTCAAAAATGTTTTTTATGACTTCCCCTGGATTGGGAAAAGATTATTCCTCAAAGAGATTAAGAAGATTGTACCAAACGTAAAGCTTAAAGAGATAAAATTTGCTAAAAAAGTAGGAGGAACAAGGCCCCAGATTATTAACAATGCAACGAAAAAGCTTGAGCTCGGAGAGGCAAAGGTGCTGGGCGAAGGAATAATATTCAATATTACGCCATCTCCCGGTGCATCAACCTGCCTTGGCAACGCCTTTGAAGACACGTCAAAACTGATGGAGTTTCTTTCCGGCAGGTTTACTTTCGACAGGGTGCAGTTTGAAAAGGATCTTGTTGAAAAGGAGGCTGTTTTCAATTTTAATAAATGAAAATACTTTCTTGAATGCTACTTAATGTTGGACTTATACAATCATTCTACGACAAGCTTCCTCACCTGAACAGAGAGATGAGGAGAAATCTCGGAAAACCTCTCACTTTCAGCGAGAAAGTATTGTATTCCCATTTGTACGACAAAAAAGGTTTAAGGTTTTACGAACATGGTGCCGAATATGCGGATTTTGCACCCGACAGGGTAGCAATGCAGGATGCCACTGCCCAGATGGCGCTTTTGCAGTTCATGATGACAGGTAAGGATACTTCTGCAGTTCCTGCTTCAGTGCACTGCGATCATCTCATAACGGCTAAAACAGGAGCGGTGGAAGATCTCAGGACTGCAAATGTGGTCAATAAGGAGGTCTATGATTTCCTGAGCTCAATCTGCGATAAATATGATATTGATTTCTGGAAACCGGGCGCAGGTATAATACACCAGATAATACTTGAGAATTATGCCTTTCCAGGAGGTATGATGATAGGCACTGATTCACATACAGTAAATGCAGGCGGCCTCGGGATGATAGCAATAGGCGTCGGCGGAGCAGATGCTGTGGACGTGATGTCGGGAATGGGATGGGAACTGAAATTTCCTGAAATAATAGGAGTCAAACTTACAGGTAAACTGAACGGATGGACTTCAGCAAAAGATGTTATCCTCAAAGTTGCCGGTTTGCTTACGGTTAAGGGCGGAACAGGATGCATCATTGAATACTTCGGAGAGGGAGCAGAGACGCTTTCATGTACAGGAAAAGCAACGATCTGTAACATGGGCGCTGAAGTTGGTGCGACATGTTCGGTATTCGGATATGATCAGGCTATGTCACGTTATCTCAATTCGACAGGCCGTACGGTAATATCAGATCTAGCACAGGGAGTAATTGAGCATCTTACGGCCGATCCTGAGGTTTATGCGAATCCCGAAAAATACTTCGACCAGCTTCTGGAGATAAATCTTTCAGAGCTTGAGCCGTACATTAACGGGCCTTTTACTCCGGATCTTGCAACTCCTGTTTCTCAAATGAAGAAAATTGCAGTTCAGAACGGCTGGCCCCTGAAAGTCGAGGCAGGACTAATCGGATCGTGTACAAACTCGTCTTACGAGGACCTGTCAAGAGCAGCTTCAGTTGCTGCGGATGCAATGAACAAAAACCTTGTGGTAAAATCACTGTTTACAATTACTCCGGGATCGGAGCAGATACGTGCAATAGCCGAGAGGGATGGTTTTCTTGAGACATTTGAGAAAATTGGCGGAACTGTTTTCGCAAATGCGTGCGGACCCTGCATTGGACAGTGGGACCGTGAGGGTGCCGGCAAAAAAGAGATAAATACTGTAGTCCATTCATTTAACAGGAATTTTGCGAAAAGGACTGATGGTAATCCTAACACACACGCTTTTGTGGCATCGCCGGAAATAGTGACTGCGCTTGCCATTGCCGGTGATCTTACATTCAATCCTGTTACCGACTTTCTTACAAACAGGAATGGAGAAAAAGTAAAACTGGCTGAGCCCGCAGGACTTGATCTTCCTCTTAAGGGACTGGCCGTTTTTGAGAGCGGATTGCAGGTACCCTCCGGAGATAAAACACGGCTATCTGTAAAAATAAACCCTGGTTCAGAAAGGCTTCAGGCTTTGGATCCTTTCCTTGTGTGGAACGGTCACGACTTTGAAGGTCTGCCTTTGCTTATTAAAGTTAAGGGCAAATGTACCACTGACCATATTTCAATGGCGGGATTCTGGCTAAAATACCGCGGACACCTTGATAATATATCAGATAATTACATGATTGGTGCCGTCAATAGCTTCAATGGTGAGACAAATAATATCCTCAACCAGATAACCGGTAACTATGAGCCCGTTCCGCAGGTTGCAAGATTTTACAAAGCCTCCGGAGTAGGTTCCATAGTTGTAGGGGAGGAGAATTTTGGAGAAGGCTCATCAAGGGAACATGCAGCAATGGAACCCCGCTTCCTGAATGTATTAGCAGTTTTGGTAAAGTCATTCGCGAGAATTCATGAGACAAACCTTAAAAAACAGGGTGTTCTTGCCCTGACATTCTCAGACAGAGATGACTATGTCAGGATCAGGGAGACTGATAAGTTTGACATTACTGGGCTTAGCGAATTCTCTCCCCGGAAGAAGATTAAAATAGTTGTTCATCATGCAAACGGGGAAGAGGAGACGATCTATGCAAATCATTCCTACAACGAAGCACAAATAGAATGGTTTAAGGCCGGAAGTGCATTGAACCTTATTAGAATCTCAAAGAAAAGAAGCTGATATGGCTGAAAAGATCAGAATTGAAAATGGCAAACTGATTGTACCTGATTTCCCGGTGATTCCATTCATCGAAGGTGACGGGACAGGAAGGGATATATGGAAGGCATCGGTAAGAGTATTTGACGCTGCTGTTGAGAAAGCTTTTAACGGCAGGAAGAAAGTTGCATGGAAAGAGGTGCTCGCAGGTGAGAAGGCATTTAAACTGACCGGAAACTGGCTTCCTGAGGAGACCCTCACTGCATTCAGGGATTACCTTGTGGGCATCAAGGGCCCGCTTACGACCCCTGTCGGGGAAGGTATGCGATCGCTCAATGTCGCCTTGCGCCAGCTTCTTGATCTTTATACCTGCTACAGGCCGGTCAGATACTTCGCTGGCGTTCCCAGTCCGGTTAAAAAACCCGAGGATGTAAACATGCATATTTTCAGGGAAAATACGGAAGATATTTATGCCGGCATTGAATTCATGAATGGTACTCCTGAAGCCACCAGGGTCATAAAATTTCTTATCGATGAAATGGGTGTAAAATCCATAAGGTTTCCGGAAACTTCTTCAATAGGTATCAAGCCTGTATCAAAGGAAGGCTCTGAAAGGCTTATAAGACAAGCGATCATTTTCGCCATAAAAAAGAAACTGCCATCAGTGACACTCGTCCATAAAGGGAACATTATGAAGTATACTGAAGGGGCATTTATGAAATGGGGATATGCCCTTGCTGAAAGGGAGTTTGGCAATAAGGTATTCACCTGGAGCCAGCATAAAAAGATCTCTGCAGAGAAGGGAGAAGCAGCGGCAAACGAAGCACAGAAGAGAGCAGAACTTGAAGGGAAAATCCTTATTAAAGATGTTATTGCAGACGCATTTCTTCAGCAGATACTTTCCAGACCTGCAGAATACTCTGTCATTGCCACACTGAATCTTAACGGTGACTATATTTCTGATTCTCTTGCTGCAATCGTGGGAGGAATTGGAATTGCACCAGGCGCAAATATCAATTATGAAACCGGCCATGCAATATTTGAAGCTACACATGGCACAGCTCCGAAATATGCCGATCAGGATAAAGTTAATCCCGGCTCTCTAATTCTTTCAGGTGGGCTCATGTTTGAATATATGGGATGGGATGAAGCGGCAAACAAAATATACAGCGGGCTCGAAAAGACCATACAGGCTAAAATGCTAACCTACGATTTTCACAGGCTGACTGAGAATGCAACACTTCTCAAAACTTCAGAATTTGCTGATGCAATAATCTCAAACATTTAATAACAGGCCAATAAACAGATAAGCAAATGGGTGACAATAATTTTTTATCAAACTTAGAGGTATCTGTCAGGGAATCATGCCAGATAGATAGCGAGTTATTTGAGAAATATGATGTAAAACGCGGTCTGCGCAATGCCGACGGATCAGGTGTTCTTGTAGGACTGACAAAAGTCGGGGAAGTGGTTGGTTATAAGAAGGAAGGCGATAAGGTTGTTGCTGTCCCAGGAAGATTATTGTACAGGGGAATTCATATTGAGGATATTGTTGCCGGATTTCAGAAAGAGGGAAGGCATGGTTTTGATGAAACAGTTTTTCTCCTGTTGAGCGGCCATCTGCCAAAGAAGGAAGAGCTGAGAGAGTTCTCGGAATACCTGGCTTCCATGCGTGCTCTGCCTGATGATTTTACAAAAGACATGATTCTTTCAATGAAGGGTAAGGATGTGCTGAACATTCTTGCAAGATCTGTGCTGGGTTTATATACTCTTGATGAAAAACCTGACAGTATCGCTCTCGATAACATGATAAAACAATCGTTAAATCTTATTGCAAAATTTCCGACTATAGTTGCATATTCTTATCAGGCATTAAGACACCTGTACAAGGGAAAGACTCTTTCAATCCGTCATCCTCAGCCCCAAATGAGCACGGCTGAGAATTTTCTTTTTTTAATAAAGGGTGATTGCAACGGTTTTTCAAAGCTTGAGTCTGATCTGCTTGATCTTCTTCTGGTTCTTCATGCTGAACACGGAGGCGGCAATAATTCCACCTTTACAATGAGAGTTACCAGCTCCTCTGAGACCGATATTTATTCTGCAGTAACTTCTGCTATCGGATCATTAAAAGGGCCATTGCATGGCGGTGCAAATGTCAGGGTTCTTGAGATGATGGAAGATATGAAAGTTCATGTAAAGAACTGGAAAGATGAAGAAGAGGTGAAAGCACATCTTCTAAAGATCCTGAATAAAAAAGCAAATGATTATTCCGGAAAGATATATGGAATAGGGCATGCTGTCTATACCATCTCTGATCCCAGAGCTGCAATTTTAAAAGCAAAGGCAAGGGAACTGGCAATAGAAAAGGGCCGGCTTGACGAATTTGAACTTTACTCACTTGTGGAAAGTCTCACACCCGAAGTCTTCAGGGTGTTCAAAGGAGAAAAATCAACTAAGGTGGTGTGTATCAATGTTGATTTTTATTCTGGTTTTGTATATTCATGCCTTGACATTTCAAAGGAACTATATACTCCTTTGTTTGCTATTGGCAGGGTTTCGGGATGGTGTACCCACCGTATTGAAGAGCTTACGTTTTCCGCAAAAAGAATCATCAGACCCGCATTTAAAAATGTAATCGAAAAGCAGGAGTACATTCCGATTGCAGATCGCAGTTAGATTATTTGGTATTAAAAATTATTCTAAAATGTCAGAACTAGTTCACAAATGTATTGATGACGCCTTCATGAAACTTATCGAAGGTGATGTCAAGGAAGCTGCAGTATATTTTGAATGTGCAGAGAAGGAAAATCCTGATAATATACACATACTGCTTGAACTTTCGAACGTATACTACATTCTTGGCGAAATGTCAAAGTGTATCAGCTATTATGAAAAGGTGCTGAAGATAAAGCCAGACAGTCCATATGTCATGTACAAGCTTGGAGTTGCTCAGTACAGGTCCACTAATTTTACAGCAGCTGTCAATACTTTCAATAACATTATCGCTTCGGGTAAGCATCTGCCTATGACATATCTCTGGCTCGGACTGGCATATTACCATCTTGGCAAAGAAGATAAAAGCATAGCTGCCTACAGGAAACTGATTGAGTATTGCCCTGAAACGCTTATGGCGAACTATTACATGGGTGTCGCATTAAAGGCTTCGGGCAAATCTGATGAAGCAATTTCCTACTTTGAAAAGCTTCTGAACAAAAGCGAAAAGCATGTATCTGCACTTTATCACCTTGGAAGGGCATACATGAAAACTTTCAATTACGATAAGGCGAGGATGTATTTCAGGCGGGCTTTGGAACTTGATCCTGAGAACAAGAATGCTTTGGAGATGCTTGAATTTTTGTCTGATGACTGAAAGGATTGATCCGTATTCATCCCGGGGCAGCCTGCTGAAATAATAAGCCCGCCTTCATCCGGACAAGTCCGGACTTCGGCGGGCGAAGTCGGGGTGATGTGACTCGAACACACGACCCCTACGTCCCGAACGTAGTACGCTACCAACTGCGCTACACCCCGATTACCTGACTTATTTCAGGTGTGCAAAAGTAACTATTTTTTTGTAAGCTCAGCAATTTTCAGGTTAAGATCATTACTGCTGACAGGCTTCGAAAGATAGTCAGTACAACCTGCCTCGAGAGCCCTGCGCCTGTCGTCGGGGAAGGCATATGCCGTAACTGCCACAATTGGCAGATTTTTAAAGGTCTCCTCGGTCCGCAGACGACGTGTCAGGGAGAGGCCATCCTCATCTCCCTTAAGCGAGATATCCATCAGTACAAGGTTAAAAGCTTCCTTATGGAGCAGATCCCATGCCTCCCTGGCTGAGGCAGCAACGGACGTATCATACATCCCTGAAAGCAACTTCCTGAAATATAGCTGGCTGTGAGGGTCGTCTTCAACGATCAGGACAGCCATGCGTTTTGAGGATAATGGTTCTTTCATATCCGTATCAGTTTGTATGACATTGTACCGGCTTTTATTTTTTCAGCGTGAATGAGAGCTGCATTCCAGTCGGTGTTTTTATGGGCTAATTTGAATTTATCAGTTCCGCGCAGGGCGTTTCCGCTGTCCTTTTCAAGGAGATGGGGTGAAGCCGGCGCGGCGACAACCATATCGGCACATGCCTTGTCAAGTGCGACAGGGTCCTTTGATGCGGCGATTCCTATGTCAGCAACCAGCGGCAGATCATTGTGCCCCCAGCAGTCGCAGTCAGGTGACACATCCATGATAAAGTTGATGTGAAGTGAAGGCTTTCCCCTGACTACTGCAAAGGCGTACTCAGCAATCTTCCTGCTGAGTATATCACCTCCGTCGCCCCATTCAACCCTCGCGGCATCATACTGGCAAACAGCCACACACTGACCGCATCCGGTGCACTTATCCTTATCGATATACGCTCTCCTATTCTCTTTCAGGTGGACGGCATCATGAGCACAGTTTATTACACATATGTTGCATCCGGTACAGTTCTTTTCATAAATCACGGGCGGGTTGCCGGAATGAAGGAAGAGTTTACCGCCCACTGAGGCGCAACCCATACCCAGGTTTTTAAGTGCACCGCCGAAACCGGTCTGCTCGTGTCCTTTGAAATGATTGAGAGAGATAATAATATCAGCATCAGCTATTGCAGTGCCGATCATTGCCCTGGTTGTATAATCAAGATTAACTTCTATCTCACGGTAGTCAGTACCTTTAATACCGTCTCCGATAACCACGTGACATCCTGCACTCAGGGGGTTATATCCGTTGGAGAAAGCTGCCTCAAGATGATCGGGCCCGTTTGAGCGCATGCCGTAATAAAGGGTATTGCAGTCGGTCAGGAATGGTTTCCCGCCCTTTTCCCTTACCATTTTAACTATTCTGGAGGCGAAGTTGGGGCGTAGGTATGCCAGGTTACCCGGTTCTCCGAAGTGTATCTTCAGAGCGGTCATCTTTCGGTCGAAATCAATATCGTCAAACCCTGCCGCCCTGACCAGCCTCTCCAGTTTCTTCAGTAGGTTGAGCGAAGGTGTACTATGCATATCTGTAAAGAACACCTCTGATGATTCCATGCAAAGCTTTTTTTAAGGAAGTCAGATGTTCAGGACATCGATAATATCAACCAGGTGCTGGTTCAGGCCTTTGTGCTGTTTAACGGCCTTGCGGAAGGGGACGAGCACTATCTCATTGTTCTGCAAGCCTACCATCACGCTCTGTTGTCCGTCGAGGAGCGCCTCAACGGCTGCATTACCGAGACGACTGGCATTTACACGGTCGAGAGCTGACGGTGAACCGCCTCTCTGCAGATGGCCCAGGATAGAGACCCTGATCTCATAATCCTGAAGTTCAGACCTGAGCTTCTCGGCCATGGCAATTGCACCTCCCGCTTCATCACCTTCAGCAACGATTATGATATTGCTTGATTTCTTTCTCTTGTTACCGGTCTCAAGCATCTTGCGGATATCGCGAGCATCACCTTTGATCTCAGGCATTATGATTGCTTCAGCGCCGGTGGCAATGCCGCTGTAAAGAGCTATATGTCCGGACTCTGCACCCATCACCTCGACGAAAAACATGCGGTTGAGAGCGCTGGCCGTATCGCGTATCTTGTCAACACACTGTACAACAGTATTCAGTGCCGTGTCATATCCAATAGTGTAATCAGTGCCGAAGATATCGTTGTCTATCGTACCCGGAACACCCACAAAAGGAATATCATATTCCTCATTGAAGATGTTTGCTCCCTTGAAGGAGCCGTCACCTCCAATGACCACCACTCCGTCAATCTCGGCTGCCCGGAGGTTCTCATAAGCCTTTTTTCTTCCTTCCGGTTTTCTGAACTCCTCGCACCGCGCTGTTTTGAGTATGGTTCCGCCACGCTGGATGGTATCCGAAACACTGTGGGCCTGAAGCGGCTTGAAGTTGGCATTTATCATTCCAAGGTAACCATGCCTGATGCCTATTACCTCCAGCCCGTTATATATAGCGGTACGGGTAACAGCCCTTATTGCTGCATTCATACCGGGAGCGTCACCTCCGGAGGTAAGAACGCCAATCTTCTTAATTTTCCCCATTGGATAAAATTTTTTTCAAGTCACTAAGGTAGTACATTTTTTACATCTTCATAAGAAATATAGGGCTGTTGTCATATCTTCTCAATTGTCTCCGCAACCTTATGAATAAGCCATCGCGGAGTTGATGTTGCTCCGCAGACCCCTGCATTTCCGGCATTGTTGAACCACTCAGGATTTAGCTCTTCAGGGTGTGAGATAAAATACGAATGATTGTTTTCGTTGAGACAGACTTCGTACAGCATGTGACCGTTGGAGCTGTTCTTCCCGCTGACGAAGATTATGACATCATGATGTCGGGCAAATATCCTCAGTTTTGGTTCCCGGCCCGAGACCTGACCGCATATGGTATTGTAAACCTTCAGGAAATTGTCAGGGTGACCAGGGCTCATTTTCTCCAGGTTCCGCCTGATTGTTTCAATGATCAGGTCATATTCAGCTTTATTTTTAGTTGTCTGTGCAAATAGCCATACCTGTCTGGTGTAATCTATCTTATGCAGATCATGCAATCCGGTGACCAGTATGCCCTTTTCTCCGGCTGCTCCGAGCAGGCCGATAACCTCGGCATGACCTTCCTTGCCGAAGATAACGATCTGGCCATCCTGCTCACGGGCACTTACCAGAACCAGCCTGATCTTTTCCTGGAGTGAGTGTACAATAGGGCATGTGGCCTCAATTATTGTAATATTGTTTTTTCTGGCTGTTTCGTATGTTGAAGGTGGTTCACCATGTGCCCTGATAAGAACTTTGCTGTCCCTGAGCCGGGCAAAATATTCATGGCTGATGGTGATCAGTCCGAGGTCTTTCAGTCGATCCATTTCGAGATCGTTATGTACTATTTCGCCGAGGCAAAATATTTTTTCCCCTGCTCTGAGAGCTTCCTCAGCAATTCTTACGGCATTCTCAACCCCGAAACAGAAGCCTGACCCCGGCTCGATATCAACCTTCATGCATTATCTGTTTATAAAGTTTCCTGAACCAGTCCATCTGCTGATCAACCGTCATTGCACTGTTGTCAAGCTCCACTGCATCATCAGCTTTACGCAAAGGACTGATTTCCCTGGAAGAATCAATCCTGTCACGTTCATTAATGTTTTTTTCGACGGCAGCGATGTCGGCCGGCAGTCCTTTTTCCAGGAGTTCGAGGTAACGGCGTTTTGCCCTTACTGCAGGTGAGGCTGTCATAAAGATCTTAAGCTCCGCATGAGGGAAGACGACGGTTCCGATATCACGTCCATCCATAACTATACCTCCGCTGACACCTATCTCACGCTGCAGCCCGACCAGCTTTTGTCTGACCTCTGCTATGGTGCTGACGGCACTGACATTATCCGAAACGGCCCTGTCGCGCAACTCCCGTTCGACCTTTTCACCGTTGAGAAGAGTCTCATAGTAACCTGTGTCATAGTTTATGCGGAATGTTATCTTAATTTCAGGCAGGGCACTGATGATACTGTGAGTGTCTGCCATCCCTCCTGCGACGAAGCCTTTTCTGAGGCAGAACAGGGTGACAGCCCTGTACATAGCACCCGAGTCGATATAGAGATAACCAAGGTCAGCAGCTATTGCTTTTGCGAAGGTGCTTTTCCCGCATGATGAATAACCATCGACGGTTATAATTATCTTTTTTCTCTTTTTCATTCAGGCTGCAAAGTTAAAACGAAAAGGATGGTATAAGGTTCACGGTCTCGCATTTTTGAAGATCTGTTCCGTCCTGACAGTTATCGTCAGGTGATTTGATCCGCCTGCAAGATGATAAGAATCGCGACCGTAGGAGAGCTCAAAGGCCTTTGTCCTGATACCAAATCCTGCCGAGAAGCCTGCCATTCCAGCGCGCTGCTCAGTCCGCATTTCTGATCTCCGCTGGTAATTTAGCCCAACGCCCATCCAGAAGACATCGGCAGGAAGGATCTCAATACCTAATATAACATGTTTCAACAGGTTTTCTCCAAAGCCACCGGCTGAGATATCATCTTCAGTGTTATAATCATGCGTGAGGTCAGGCTTTTCTATATGTCTGAATGTCAATGAGAAGCTTAACGGGGCATGGGCTAGTCTCTTGGTGGTGCCTGCGATTATCTCAAAAGGAAGAGGTTCACCTCCCTGTCCCGTGTAACTTTTTATCTGAAATCCTGCATTCCTGATCACAAGTCCGGCATCAAGCAGAAGCCTTTTGTTATGATATGCTGCACCGATATCGGCGCATATCCCGGCCGAAAAATAGCGCTCCAGATGAGAAAGAACAGGTTTAATGTTTATCCCGGCTGTGAATGATGAATCGATCTGAAGAGACCATAGAAAATTAAAGGCATATTCAGAGGCAGTGAAAGTACCGGTTATATTGCCTTCAGCATCGGCTTCGGTGAACCGGCCGTAGCTGATAAAGCTCAGACCCGCGGCAACGGTACCTTTCTTTTCCAAGTCCATGGCCCATGCGGCATAACCATAATTGATTCCGGCAAAAAAGGTTGAAAAGCTGAGTGAGATGTCATTGTCCATTGAGGCTGTCAGCAGGGCGGGATTGAAATAGGGCAGGCTCAGGTCGTTCCCGCTTTGCGAGACTGTCATTCCGCCGGTCGCTGTTGCGAATGCAGAATGACTGAGGTTCAGGAACTCATATGTGTTATCGCCTCCGGTCTGTCCGGTGACAGGCAGAAGTACAGGAAGTAAAAAGAATGTAAGGATATATCGCCTCATATCCCGGTAGCTTGAAGGCAAAGATAACACTATCAGATAAACGTGAGGCCGGAGGTGTTATTTCATGAAGTATCAGGCGCTTCTTCCGGCCAGATCGACCTCAGTCTCCGCAGCTTCTTTTTTCCCTATCTGTGACAGGAAGAGCCCTGCGATTACAACGGCCATGCCCGCTCCATTCAGCAATGTCAGTTTGTCTCCCACCAGGAGGAACGCGAAAATTGCCGTGAATACCGGTATCAGGTTGCTGAAAATATTGGCACGGGAAATACCCAGATGCCTGACGGAATATGCAAAAAGCACAAAAGCACCGCTTGAGGCGAAGATGGCCAGAAGCACGACGGAGCTGAAGTCCGCTACTATGCCTGTGGCTATGAATTTTTTCAGGTCGAAGATCAGAAAGAGAGGAAGGAAGAGAATAACCCCTATGGCATTCTGTATGTTGACTATACTGACGGGATTATATTCCGAAGCCAGCCTGTGAAGAACCATATTGTACCCCACAGCCGATATGACAGCCAGGAATAACAGCGCCAGGCCTTTGAGATTAATAACCAGACCCCCGGAGCTGTCGGCGATAAAAATGATGACCCCGATGAATGATACCGCCACACCGATGTAGTTGATCAACCTGAGCTTCTCCCTGTAAAAAACCCACGCAAAAATTACGGCGAAGACCGGAATGGTAGAGATTATTACAGAGCCTGCGGTGGAGGATACATATGTCAGCCCGTGGCTTTCTCCAAGGAAGTACAGGAAAGGCTCAAAAAACGCCAGAAGAAGGAAGTATTTTCTGTCTGCTTTCCTCACTCCCTTAAAGCCATGCGTGATCCAGAGATATGTCGAGAGGAAAACCGTTGCAATGCATAACCGTATGAAAACGATTGTAATAGGGTCATAACTCTTGTTCGCAATCTTGAACCATACAAATGAAAATGACCAGAAGATCATCGATAATACGAGAGCTGTGTATGGTTTGCCTTTCATTTATAAGTAAATGATCCAATTCAACGGCGGGCGAAGTTAATCCAATATTTTGACATCCGCACAGAGCATTTTTGAGGTTACGTTTTATTATTATATTTGCCTCGCCGAAAATTGTTGTTAACCCAGACAGCAGTGAATATTGAATTTAAATCAGAACAATAAACAGAAAATCAATGAAGATTTTAGTCTGTATAAGCAATGTTCCTGACACAACCACGAAAGTGAAATTCGTGGAGAGTGACACAAAGCTTGACACGGCAGGTATCCAGTGGGTGATTAACCCGTGGGATGAGCTGTCGCTGACACGTGCCCTTGAGCTAAAGGATGATGCAACCGCAGGTGTGAAGTCGGTCACTGTGGCACATGTCGGACCTGTCACTGCAGAGCCCACAATACGTAAAGCCCTTGCGATTGGAGCCGATGATGCTTTTCGCGTAAATGTTGAGCCCGCTGACTCTTACTATGTAGCTGCACAACTGGCCGAAGTGATCGGCAGGGAACAGTATGATCTCATTTTATGCGGGATAGAATCAAGTGATTATAACGGATCAATGACAGGAGGTATGATTGCTGAATTTCTTGGTATACCTTCCGTCTCAGCAGTGTCAAACATAAAAATTGAAAACGGTGCACCTGTTGTAATCCGCGAGACAGATGGCGGAAGGGAAGTCGTCTCAGTCCCGATACCCTTCGTGGCAATAGTCCAGAAAGGAATTGCCAAAGAGCCCAGGATAGCTTCGATGAGGGGAATTATGACAGCAAGAACAAAGCCTGTCAGAATATATGAGCCTTTAGCTAAAGAACCTCTGACAAGGATTACGGTCTTTGAAAAACCGTCACCCCGCGCTGCCTGTAAGTTTATTGATCCTGAAAATCCCGGCCAGCTGATTGCGCTTCTCCAGAATGAAGCTAAGGTCATCTGACCATTAAACCAAAAACAAACTATGTCAGTTTTAGTATATACCCAGAACTGGGACGGCAAATTTAAGAAATCATCTTTTGAACTGGTTTCATATGGTTCAAAGGTTGCAGAGATGCTGAACACTTCTCTGATATGTCTTTCGATAGGGACAGTCAGTGATGAAGAGCTTAAGAAACTCGGTAATTATGGTGCCGGGAAGGTTATCAGGGTTGACAATGAGTTTTGTAAAATCCTTGATAACCAGGTCTATACAGACATTATTGCAAAGGCTGCCCTGAAAGAAGAGGCCAGGGTCATAATCATCTCAAATAACACCGAAGGAAAAGCCGTCGCTCCCAGACTGTCAGTACGGCTGAAAGCAGGTATGGCATCGGGAGTAAGCAAACTGCCGCTCAGTCTTGACCCGTTCACTGTCTATAAAAGGACTTACTCGGGAAATGCCTTCGCTCATCTTGTGATAAATACAGACATTAAAATAATCACCCTGGCCCAGAATTCCTTTAGCCTTATTGAAACACCAAACAATGCAGGCATTGAGGATATGAGTGTCAGTATTGACAGCTCCCTGCTGAAGACTGTTATAAAAGACACTCAGAAACAGACCGGCAGGTTACTGCTCACTGATGCCGAGATCGTCGTTTCAGGCGGAAGGGGAATGAAGTCACCTGACAACTGGGGCCCTCTCGTTGAGCTTGCCGGCGTGCTCGGCGCCGCAACGGCCTGTTCACGCCCTGTCTCTGACGAAGGATGGAGATCTCATGAGGAGCACACAGGACAGACTGGCAAGGTGATAGCCCCTAACCTTTATATTGCTGTCGGTATTTCAGGTGCTACCCAGCATCTGGCTGGTGTCAGCTCATCAAAATATATTGTGGCGATAAACACTGACAAGGATGCTCCGATCTTTGAGGTTGCCCAGTACGGTATTGTAGGAGATGCCCTCAGGGTGCTTCCAAAGCTTGTTGAAGCGGTAAAAGAGCTTAAAAAATGATAAAACAGGTGATGTTCGCGCTGGCACTCCTTATAACTCTTGGAGTGTTTGCCTTTACCATTTACCGTATTGTTCGTTTTTTCAGGTTTACCAGGTCAGGCTTCCCCATAAAACAAATAGGGAAAAGATTTGGTGTGATGTTCAGGGTCGCCTTCGGACAGACGAAGATCTTCCGAAGGCCGGTTATAGGACTCGCTCATGCTCTTGTATTCTGGGGTTTCTGCATCATTCTGTTTGGCAGTATTGAGATGGTGATTGACGGGCTTGCCGGAACAGACAAGGCACTTTCATTCCTTGGCGGATTCTACAGGTTCATTATGGGAGCAGGCGATATCTTTGCCTATATAGTCGCCGTAGCCATAAT
>Ga0207931_1000270_pt1 | contig 19687 bp, 20 predicted proteins | sample NGESurdeep092012_2_FD_184478 | JGI IMG/M metagenome (GOLD analysis project Ga0207931, IMG submission 184478) | Arctic peat soil microbial communities from Barrow, Alaska - NGEE Surface sample 415-1 deep-092012 (SPAdes) | ecosystem: Environmental > Terrestrial > Soil > Wetlands > Peat ...
GGCTGAGTCGACTGAGCGGGCGGTGTCCTCCTGGTCCTGGTGGGCTTCTTCTGCCGCGCGTTCCCGCAGGGCCAGCCGTACCGAGTCGTCATAGCTGATGAGGTCGAGTGGAACCAGGTCGCGGATCGAATCGTCCTGCACCACGACCTCGTTGTTCATCGAGTCGACCAGGTTGCGGGCGGTGGCCACGTCGACGTCGGTGACCAGCGCCAGCCAGCGGGAGGACAGCCGAGGGGTGAGCAGCGGCACCGGGACGATCGGCGGTGTCCGGCCGTTCTGGATCTCCGCGGCGCGGCGCATCATGTCCACGTAGCGCAGCACCTCGGGGCCGCCGATGTCGAAGATCCGTCCGATCGCCTCCGGGCGATCGAGCACGCCGACCAGGTAGCTGATCACATCGGGCAGGGCGATCGGCTGCGTGCGGGTGTTGACCCACTTCGGGGTGACCATCGCCGGCAGGTGGTCCACCAGTTGCCGGGTGATCTCCCAGGAGATGCCGCCGTGACCGATCACCACAGCGGCGCGCAGCACAGTGACCGGCACCCCGCCAAGGGCCAGCAGCTGCTCGACGTCCCGGCGCGACCGCAGGTGCGCCGACAGGTTGTCGTCGACATCGCCCAGGCCGCCGAGATAGATGATCTGCCGGAGGCCGGCCGTCGCCGCGACATGCCCGAAGGCGGTGGCGGCCTCGGCGTCGCGCTGTTCGAAATCGTCCGAATCCAGCGAGTGGACCAGGTAATACGCTGCGTCAACGCCGTCCATGGCGGTGCGCAGGCTGTCGGAGTCCGAGACGTCACCGAACACCGGTTCGCCGGCGCCGGAGTAGGTATCCGGGTGGCGGGTCATCGCTCGGACCTCGTGGCCGGACGCGATAAGAGCCGTCGTCAGCCTGGAGCCCACAAAACCGGATGCACCGGTGACGAGCACACGTATCGACATGTTGGTGGTACTCCCCCTTGTCGCCCGTTGGATGCCGGATTGGCCCGCCGGGTCAATACCCCACGATGAACCATCTCACGCGGCGATCATTCCTCGGCGTGGCACTGTGCCCGCCGAGTTGTTCATATGTCCGAATTTTGTCCACATCTTGCGAGGACCCGTCGTCTCGGCGGCGCGTTTCGGTGACGATGAGGTCCGTTCGGCACGGCGCCGGACGACGGAAAGGGGAGTTCATGGACAACCTGTCGGTCAATACCCAGCGGATCGCGACGGCCGCTGCCGGAGTCGGCGACGTCGGAACGTCGTTGGCCCGAGAGATCGCGACCATGCACGAACTGCTCGGCCAGATTCGTGCAGGCTGGCAGTCCAGCGAGGCATCGCCGCGGTTCGCCGCCGCGATGGAGGGCCATCTCGCGGATGCCGGTGCGCTGAAGGACGCTCTTCTGGGCCATGGCGCGGCGCTGATGACGGCGGCGCAGCGATTCGGGGACACCGAGTCCGCGCTGGCCGCTGACGTTCCGGCGGTGCTCTGATGGCCAGCATCTCGGTGTCGTACGCGGCGCTGTCCGATGGGCATGACGGGCTGATCGCCACCTGGAACCGGATCGAGGGGCACCTCGCAGAACTGGACGCCACCATCGCGCGGACGTCCGACATGTCCGCGGACACGCTGGTCAGCTACCTGGCGCTGAAAGCCCGCTGGGATGCTTCCGCCGCCGAGCGGCAGGGCATCCTGCAGTCGCTGGCCGCGTCGGTCGGTCAGGCCGGCGAGCGATACCGGCAGGTTGACGCGGCGATGGCCGCCCAGTTCGGTTGACGCGCCGGTCACCACCCCCGGCCGGTCGATGGCAGGATCGGCCAGATGAGTCCTGCGAACCTGCTCGGTCCTGCCCCCGTGGAGCTACCGGTCGATCCGGCGGCCGCCGCACTCGCCGCCGGCGAGCCGGCGGATCAGGTGGTCCGCCGGTACCCGGCGTCGTGCCTGTCCTGGGCTGTGCTGGCCGAGCAGGCACTGGACTCCGGTGACGACGTCGCCGCGTACGCCTATGCCAGGGTCGGCTACCACCGCGGCCTCGACCTGTTGCGTCGCAGCGGGTGGAAGGGTGCCGGGCCGATCCCCTGGGCGCACGAGCCGAACCGGGGATTCCTGCGGGCGCTCTCGGCGCTCGGGCAGGCGGCGGCGCTGATCGAGGAACAGGACGAAGCGGTGCGGGTGCGCACGTTCCTGCTGGACGCCGATCCGCAGATCCCGTCCGACCTGCTGCCCTGAAGCCTGCTCCCCGGGCGGAGGGACCGGTCCTACACCAATCCTCTGACCAACCGCAGGGGCTCGGTGTGCTTGTAGAAGGTCCAGCGGTCCATCGGCCGCGGATACGGGATGCCGTCGCGGACCACGGTGGTCGGGGCGGTGCCGATCTGGACGGCCCGACCCAGCGTGGTCCTGGGCCGGCGCCCGACGCCGACGAACCGGCGCCTGCTGATGGTGACCGCAAGGCCCTTGTCCCGGTCCGGCTCGACCTTGATCATCTTCGCGGCGCCGCGCAGCACCCGGTGTTCGTCGACATACACGGTGCCGGCGACCGGGCCGAGGTACCCGGCCCCGACCAGCACGCCGCCGACGTCGTCGCGGACCAGCGGGACCAGGTCGACCTCGCCGGAGCGGGCCAGCGTCACCGCTGCAGTGCCACGGGGCAGGTCCCACAGGTCGGTGACGGGGGTGCGACGGCGGGGTGAGGCGTACGCGAGCTCGATCAACCCCAGCCGCTCCGTGCGCAGCAGCCGGAGCACGACCGCGGCGAGGTCGGCGTCGTCACCGACGACCAGTACCCGGGTCTGCGGCTCGCCGGTGAGCAGCGGGTCGATCTCCTTGCCTGGCCGCCGCCCGACCCAGTGCAGCGGACTGCCGGCACAGGCGTCCAGGACCTCGTACAGTGCCGTCCGGGAGGCCCGGTCGTCGTCCCGCCGCGCGGGCTTCCCCACGGCCCCGGCGCCCCCGGCGGGCCGTGCCGCGCGGTTCTCGGCCGGACCGGTGGCCTCCGGAATGGCCGGATCCGGACGGCAACAGATCACGGCGAACCCAGTGGCCTGTGTCACCGGATACCCTTCGTTCGGCGCAGCGTCGCGGCCGGGCTGATCACCACGGCCCACCTACTGCGCGGCGGATGGGATCGACGTGACCGGATCAGACCAGCGAGCAGCGGTGATGGGTGGGAGTGTGCCATGGCGGTGATGGTCCTGATCGGCGCTCAGTGGGGCGACGAGGGCAAGGGCAAGGCCACCGACCTGTACGGCGGACGCGTCCAGTGGGTGGTCCGCTACCAGGGTGGCAACAACGCCGGGCACACGGTGGTGACGCCGGACGGGCAGGCCTTCGCGTTGCACCTGATCCCGTCGGGAATCCTCACCCCCGGCGTCACCAACGTGATCGGCAACGGTGTCGTCATCGATCCCGGCGTGCTGCTCACCGAACTGTCCGGGCTGGACGAACGGGGCATCGACACCAGTCGACTGCTGATCTCGCACGACGCGCACCTGATCATGCCGTACCACGTGGCGATCGATCGGGTGTCCGAGCGCTACCTCGGCAAGGCCAGAATCGGCACCACCGGGCGGGGCATCGGGCCGGCCTACGGGGACAAGGTCGCCCGGCTCGGCGTCCGGGTGCAGGACCTGCTGGACCCGTCGATCCTGGCGCAGAAGGCCGAGGCCGCGCTCGACATCAAGAACCAGATCCTGGTCAAGATCTACAACCGCAAGGCCCTGGACTGCGGGCGGATCGTCGAGGACGTGCTGGCCCAGGCCGAGGGGTTCAAACACCGGATCGCCGACACCCGGCTGGAACTCGGCCGGGCCATCGCCCGCGGCGACCACGTGCTGCTGGAGGGATCGCAGGGCACGCTGCTGGATGTCGACCACGGGACCTACCCGTACGTCACCTCGTCCAACCCGACGGCCGGCGGCGCGGCGGTCGGTGCCGGCATCGGGCCTACCACCATCACCTCCGTGCTGGGGATCCTGAAGGCGTACACCACCCGCGTGGGGTCGGGCCCGTTCCCGACCGAACTGCACGACGAATGGGGCGAGTACCTGCGCAAGACCGGCGGCGAGGTCGGCGTGACCACCGGTCGGCCGCGGCGCTGCGGCTGGTTCGACGCGGTCATCGCCCGGTACGCCTCCCGGGTCAACGGCATCACCGACTTCTTCCTGACCAAACTCGACGTGCTGTCCTCGCTGGAGCAGGTGCCGATCTGCGTGGCCTACGACGTGGACGGCGAGCGGCTCGACGAGATGCCGCCCACCCAAACCGGTTTCCACCACGCGAGTCCGGTGTACGAGCAGATGCCCGGCTGGTTCGAGGACATCACGGAGTGCCGGTCTTTCGAGGAGCTGCCCGCGAACGCGAGGGCTTACGTGCGGCGGCTGGAGGAGTTGTCCGGCGCCCGTATCTCCTCCATCGGGGTCGGCCCGGGCCGTGACCAAACCATCGTCGTGCACGACGCGCTGCTGCCTGCAGCGAGCTGAGGCCGGACATGGTCGACTGGGACGGCGAAGGCTACGAGCAGATCAGCGACCTGCAGCGGTGGCTGGCCGGGCGCGCGCTGGCCACGATGGATCTGCGCGGGGACGAGCGGGTGCTCGACGTCGGCTGCGGTGACGGGTACGTCACCCGGTTGCTCGCCGCGGAGCTCCCGAATGGCAGCGTGACGGGTGTGGACGCCTCGCCGCGGATGATCGAGGTTGCCCGGTCCAGGCCGGCGCCGGCCGGAGCGCGGCTGAGCTTCGACCAGCGCAACGTGCTCGACCTCGAGTTTTCCGACGAGTTCGACCTGGTGGTGTCGTTCAACGCGCTGCATTGGGTGGTCGACCAGCGGGCGGCGCTGAGCCGGCTGGCAGCGGCTGTGAAGACCGACGGCTCGGTGGTCGTCCAGGTGGTGTGCGCCGGTCCGCGGCGCAGCGTCGAGCAGGTCGCTCTCCAGGTGTGCGCCACCGAGCGCTGGCGGGCCGCGTTTGACGGCTTCCCGGTGCCCTTCGTGCACGTCGACCCGCAGACCTACCCGGGGCTTGCGGCCTCCGCCGGGTTGTCCGTCAGCGAGTTGACCGTGCACGACCTGGAATGGGACTTCGGCTCCCGGGAGGCCTTCTCCCGTTGGTGCACCGTGGGTTTCGCCGACTTCACCGCGCGCCTGGCGCCGGCGGACGTCCCCGCATGGGTGGCCGAGGTGGTCGACCGTTACGAAACGGTCGCCAGCCGACCCGGGTTGTTCCGGTTCCTGCAGCTGCACGCGGTGCTACGCCCGGCGCGGGCCGGACTCACCAACTGATCCGCACCCGATCCCGCCACAGCCCCAGCGCGTCCTCCGAGCCGGACTCGGCGACGTCGTCGCCGCGGTTCCACAACCCCAGGTACAGCGCGGCCGCGGTGCCGCTCAGCATGCCGGTGGCTCGCGGATCGGCGCCCTTGGTCGTCACCGGCGGGTCGTCCGACAACGCAACGGTCCACACGACGTCGACATCGGTCGGCGCAATGCAGACCCAGTAGGGCTCGGTGTGCCGGAGCCTGCTGCTCCGGCGCTGAACGAACCCGACCAGCAACTCGTCCAGTCCGTCGACGGCCACCTCCCTTGACACGTCCGCCTCGTGCGTCGACGGCATCCGGCCGAGCCGGGCGGCGAGGGCGTCGACCCGGTGGATGGTGGTCTCGTGCGCCTGCCGCCGTGCCCAGAACTGCCGGGGCGGCGGGGCGCTCTTGAGAAACACGAAGGTCCGCAGGTCCGCCGGCGCTGCCTCCAGCGCCTGCACCAGCTCATGGGTGCCGCGGGTGAACCAGGCCAGCAGCTCGTCGGGGTCGGCCGGCGCGCGGAACAGCAGCTCCTGCTCGGCGTCCGGGACATCCCGGGTCAGCGCACCTTTCACGACCGTGGCCGCCCACCGGTGCACGCCGCCGGTGTGCTCGACGAGATCGCGCACCGACCACTCCGGGCAGGTCGGCACCGGATCGGTGACGAACGCCTGTGCCGCCTCGCCGGCCAGCAGCTCGGCCTCGGCGCGCAGCACCCGGATCAGCTCGTCGACGGTCAACGTTCCGGCCATGTCCGCAAGCCTGACAGACATCGCCGACAATCGGCGTCCGGCGCCGGCTCGGCCCGCGCCGGACATCAGCCCGACCGGGCGATGGTCTGCGTCGGTCAGGACGGATACTGTGCCTCGTGCGCATTCTCGTCATCGGCTCTGGTGCTCGGGAACACGCGTTGTTACGAGCGCTGCGCCGGGACCCGGCGGTCGGCGAGCTGCACATCGCCCCTGGCAACGCGGGAACCACGGCGCTGGCCACGTCACACCCGGTGGACGTCAGGGATCCGATCGCGATCGCCGTCCTCGCCGAGGAACTCGTTGTCGACCTGGTGGTGGTCGGCCCCGAGGTCCCCCTGGTCAACGGCGCCGCCGACGAGCTGCGGGCCCGCGGCATCGCGGTCTTCGGTCCCAGCGCGGCCGCCGCCCGAATCGAGGGCTCCAAGGCCTTCGCAAAGCAGGTGATGGCCGCCGCCGGCGTGCCCACCGCGGCGTCCGTCGAGGTCACCTCGCAGGATCAGATCGAGCCGGCGCTCACCGCGTGCGGGCCGCCCTTCGTCGTCAAGGACGACGGGCTGGCCGCGGGCAAGGGCGTCGTTGTCACCGATGACCGGGCCGCGGCCGCCGAGCATGCCCGGCAGGTGCTGACCTCCGGTCATCCGGTGCTGGTGGAGGAATACCTTGCCGGGCCCGAGGTCTCGCTGTTCGCGGTCTGCGACGGGACGATCGCGCTGCCGCTGCTTCCCGCGCAGGATTTCAAGCGCGTCGGTGACGGGGACACCGGTCCGAACACCGGCGGGATGGGCGCGTACGCCCCGCTGCCGTGGGCGCCGGCCGGCCTGGTCGACCTGGTCCAGCGGACCGTACTGAACCCGGTGATCGGCGAGCTGGCCGCGCGGGGCGCGCCGTTCTCCGGCCTGCTGTACGCGGGACTGGTGCTCACCGCTACCGGACCGAAGGTCATCGAGTTCAATTGCCGGTTCGGTGACCCGGAGACCCAGGTGGTGCTCGAACTGCTGGACACCCCGCTCGGCTCGCTGCTGGGCGCGGCCGCTGCGGGCAACCTCGACGCGGTGGGGCCGCTCTCCTGGCGCGGCGCGGCCGCGGTCACGGTCGTCATCGCCGCCGAGAACTACCCGGGTCCGCCGGTGACGGGCGATGTCATCACCGGCGCCGACCAGGACGGCGTGCTGCACGCCGGTACCGCGCTGGCCGCCGACGGATCCGTGGTGTCCGTGGGCGGCCGGGTGCTCTCGGTGATCGCCACCGGGTCGGATCTGGCGCACGCCAGGCACTGCGCCTACGACCTGATCCGCCGGATTCAGCTGCGTGGCTCGCACTACCGGACGGACATCGCCGCGGCGGCGGCCGAGGGACGGATCCTGCTTCCCGGCCAGGCCTAGTGGCCGGGCACCTAGGGTGAACAGCGTGCAGCACGGGTTCCGGCCGTCGGAGCGGGCGGCGGTCGCGCCGTTCTACGTCATGCGGGTGCTGGCCGCCGCGGCCAGGCGGGCCGAACTGGGGAGCCCGCTGTTCAATTTGGCCGCTGGCCAACCGTCCACCCCCGCTCCCGAGCCGGTGCTGGCCGCCGCGCACCAGGCGCTGGATGGCGAGATCCTGGGTTACACCGAGACTCCGGGCATCGCGCCGCTGCGCAGGGCCATCGCCGGGCACTATCGACGGCGGTACGACCTGGGCGTCGACCCGGCCGACGTGGTGGTGACCACCGGCTCGTCCGGTGGATTCCTGCTGGCGTTCCTCGCCGCCTTCGACGTCGGAGCCAGAGTCGGCCTGGCCCGGCCGGGGTATCCGGCGTACCGGAACATCCTGCACGCCCTGGGGTGCGAGGTCGTCGACCTGCCTTGCGGGCCGGAGACCAGGTACCAGCCAATCCCGACGATGATCGAGGATCTCGGCCTTGACGGGCTGATCGTGGCGAGCCCGGCCAACCCCACCGGCACGATGCTCTCGCCGGCCGAACTCGCCGAGCTGACCCGGCACTGTGCCGCGACCGGGGTGCGGCTGATCTCCGACGAGATCTACCACGGCATCACCTACTCCAAGGAGGCGACGTCCAGCAGCTGGGAAACGGACCGCAGCGGCATCGTGGTGAATTCCTTCTCCAAGTACTTCTCGATGACGGGCTGGCGGATCGGCTGGCTGCTGGTGCCCCGTGACCTGTCCGACGTGGTGGATGCGCTGGCCGGCAACCTGGCGATCTGCCCGCCGGCCCTGGCCCAGTACGCGGCGTTGGCCGCGTTCGACTCGTACGCCGAGTGCGACGGCCACGTCACCCGCTACGCGGTCAATCGGGAGCTGCTGCTGACCGGCCTGCGACGGCTCGGGTTCCACCGGCTGGCACCGGCGGACGGCGCGTTCTACGTGTACGCCGACATCTCGCACCTGACCGACGATTCGACGGCATTCTGCGCCCGGCTGCTGGCCGAGACAGGGGTGGCCGCCGCCCCAGGGACCGACTTCGACGTGGTGGACGGGCACCGGTTCTTCCGGCTGTCCTTCGCCGGTGCGACCTCGACGGTGCACGGTGCGTTGGGTGCGCTGGAGGATTTCCTGGAAACACGCTGAGATATGCGGCGCCGCCGTCGGGAACGGTGCAGTGCGCCCGGGCGTTTGACTTGATGTGGTGCCGCCATGCGGCAGCTGTCGACAAGGCCGCGTGCCCGGATCCCGAGCTGGATCAGGGGCCAACCCCGAGTCGAGAATCAGGGTTGGCACCTGAGGACCGCGGAGCGCAAAGCGAGGACAGTAAGAGTCAGCACCAGCATTCGGCAAGAAAAGTGAGCATCGGCCGGTCGGCCGTGGGCAGCACGAAACGTCACTCTCAACACGGAGAACGAGGAAGACAATGGACAAGTTCTTGAAGATCGTGGGCATCGTGGTGGTCGCCTGGATCGCCCTTCAGCTGATCCTGTGGGTGATCGGCGGGGTGCTGTCCAGCCTGTTCTGGATCGCGCTGGTCGCCGGCGGCGTCTGGGCCGTGGTGGCCATCTCGAACAAGAAGCGGGACCAGATCGGCGGCTACCGCCGCTGACGTCGTTCGCCCCGGGCTGATCGGCCGGCCGGGGGTGGCCGGTGCCGCATCGGCGGGCAGCGCATCCTCGTGATGCGCTGCCCGCCGTTCTGCGTTGTCGGGCCCGTCTCGACAAGCCAGCCGCCACGGTGGGTGCGACTTGCCCCGATGCTGCAGCACTCGCGAGCCGCCTCCGATGAGGCGGTCACGGGTGATCAGGCGGCGGGCGGTGTCAGGACCTGGTCGATCAGGTACACCGTGGCGTTCTTGGTCTGCACCCCGCCGCAGATCACGTTGGCGCCGTTCACCTGGAGGGCGTCACCGGATCCGGTGACGGTCAGCGTCGCGCCGTTGGCGGTGGGATGGATGCCGACGACCTCTGCGGGCGAGAGCCTTCCGGGCACCACGTGGTAGGTCAGGATCCCGCTGAGCAGTGCCGCGTTCGTGGTCAGCGAGTCCATCGTCGCGGCGTCGATCTTGGCGAACGCCGCGTCGACCGGCGCGAACACGGTGAACGCGCCGTTGTTCAGCGTGGTGACGAGATTGACCTGCGGATTGACCGTGCCGGAAACCGCTGCGGTGAGGCTGGTCAGCAACGGGTTGTTGGACGCGGCCACGGCAACCGGATCGGCGGCCATACCCTCGACGGAACCGGCGCCGGAGGGCACCGTCGCGGCGTAGTCGGCACACCCCGGGCCGACCAGGGATGCCGGAGCCGCATCGCCTGACATCGCCGATGTGCCGGTCCCCGTGGCATCGGAGGACGTGGCATCTGACGACGTGGCATCGGACGACATGGCGGGCGATGACATGGCCGAGGGCGCCGCCGACGATGCCGCGGCCGACGATGCCGCGGCCGACGATGCCGCGGCCGAGGTGCTGCTGGTGGTCGAGCCGGTGCTCGATCCGCAGGCGGCCAGCGCGGCAACCAGGGCCACCCCGCCGACCAGGGTGAGGGCGCGTTTGATCAACATTTCTGCTCCTGAAGGAAGGTGCGCCGGTAGGTCCGGCGACGATGAGCGGGCTGCGCTCTGGATATTTCTCGACTGTCGTGAACCCGCACCCGGTGGGTTTTCGCGGGAAGTATGCCAGTGCGCTCGCGCGGACTGCGCTCACCTGCGCTCAATGGAGACGTCAGGCCGTCACGGTCACCTGACGGGAATCCCATCCCGTCGCGCCGTCCGGCATCACCCCCTGCACCTGGTCCGTCTGCACCTCTCCGTTGCCGTCGATCGCGCGGCAGCGCAGGGTGTGCGTTCCGGATTCAGTCGCGTCCCACCGGTAGACCCATTGCCGCCAGGTATCGGCGCTGACCTCGCCGGACAGCGCCGCATCGTGCCAGTCGCCGTCGTCGATCTGCACCTGGACAGCGGAAATGCCGCGGTGCTGCGCCCATGCGACGCCGGCGACGGCGACGGCGCTGCCCTTCGACAGCTGGGCGAAGCCGGCGGGTACGTCGATCCTGGATGCGGTCTTGATCGGTGCCTGCGGCGCCCAACCGCGGTCGGTCCAGTAGGCCGTCACCTCCGTGAACCTGGTGACGTTCAGGTCGACGACCCACTTGGTCGCCGACACGTAGCCGTACAGCCCGGGGACGACCATCCGCACCGGGAAGCCGTGCTCCAGCGGCAGCGGGTCGCCGTTCATCGCGAACGCCAGCAACGCGTCCCGGCCGTCGGTCAGCGCCTCCAGCGGGGTCGTCACGGTGAAGCCGTCGTAGCTGGTGGACAGCACGCAATCCGCGCCGGCCTGCGGTTTGGCCATCGCCAGCACGTCCGCGATCCGCACGCCCTGCCAGCGGGCGTTGCCGGCCAGATCGCCGCCGACCTCGTTGGAGACGCAGGTCAGGGTGATCATTCGTTCGATGGACGGCATCGCCGTGAGATCCGTGTACGTCAACGTGATCGGGTTGTCGACCATCCCGTGCAGCCGCAGTTCCCAGATGTCGGTGGTGACCCGGGGCGGAAGGAAAGCGGTGTCGACCCGGTAGAAGTCGGCGTTGTCGACCACGAACGGAGTGATGCCGGGAACCTCCAGCGCGACGTCACCGACCTGCTGCTCATCGGTGGGCACCGGGAGCGACACCGCGCTCCGGCTGGCCGTGACCTCCGCGGTGCTGGGGATCCACCGGGCCAGCGCTCCGGCCACGGCCGCCGCCGCGGCGCCGATCGCGGCGAGCCGGAAGAACTGCCGACGGTCGACGGTTCCCAGGGCAGTGCCGGCCCGCTCGCCGGTCCGGGTCAATGCCGACATCGGATGCGCGGCACCGGATGTCGTGGCTTTCGGATTCTCCGGATCAGCCTCACCCTGCGCCCCCTTCGACTGCACCGCCAGCCGGGTTTGATCCTCATCCCACGCAGCTGACGGTGCAGTCGACCCCTCGATGGCCCCCACGGTGGCAATGGTGTTCGGGCTCTTGGTCACGACCTGACGGCGGAACACCGTCACCAGAAACACGATCCCAACCGCTCCGCCAACCAGCAGCGGAATCAGGTCGACGATTCCGGCCCCTGACCGGGTGAGGACCGCGACGGCGGCCACCACGATCAGCGCGACGGTGATTCCCACGGCAATCCGAGGGCTGCGCCTGGCGACGATCCCGATCACTGCTGCGACCACGACCAACGTGACGCCCATCCCGACGGTCAGCGCTGTCTTGTCGTTCTGACCGAACGTCTGGATCGCGAATTCCTTCAGCCACTCCGGCGTGAGCTGGATGAACGACTGGCCGAGCGACGTCAACGGGGACGCCGGAGTGTCGAACACGCCGATCCATCCGCCGAAGGCCGCCAGCAGCTCGGCGACGCCGACCGCAAGGCCGACGGCGATGACCCCGACGAGCGCCGCCAGCGCGACACCGGGTCGCCACGGGCCGGGCCCGGGCGGGGTGGGATCGACCGCCGGGATCGGCGGCGCGCTGCTGGTCATGCCCGGGGTTCGGGGCGTCTGAGCGGCCGGATGGGTCGGTGGGACGGAATCTTCGTCGCTCTGGTCACCTGCGAGGGGTTGCTGCGTCGGCTCGGGCACCCTTTCATGGTCCGCTGATTGCCCTCCGGCGGCGGCAGCCGTCACCGATCTGTAAGGGAAGACCTGCGAACGAGGACGGACCATCCGGGCCCGCGCCGGCAACGAATGGCCCTGAAAGTAGGCACCCGGCACGCACATTCCTCGCCGGGGCGAAAGGATGAGCCGATGCCTCCCCCGGAATCCCCGGCCCCGCGCCCGCAGGGCCACCGGCGACGGACGTTGACGCCCGTCCCGGAGTCGGCCGACCAGCCGGCCAGCCCCGAGGAACTGCTCGGACTGACCGCGCTCGGGCAGGAACACGCCTTCGAGAAGCTCTATGACGCGTTTGCGGCCCGGGTCTTCGGGCTGGCCCGCAGGATCGTCCGGGATCCCAGCCAGGCCGAGGAGGTCGCGCAGGAGGTCTTCTTGGAGATCTGGCGCCGAGCAAGCCGTTTCGATCCCGCCAAGGGCTCGGCGACATCGTGGATCATGACCCTGACGCACGCCCGTGCCGTCGACCGGGTGCGGTCGGCGCAATCGGCCACCGATCGGGAGACCAAGGTCGCGCAGGCCTCCGTCGAGCGGGACATCGACACGGTGGTCGAGGCCGTGGAATCTGGACTGGAACGCCGCGCCGTGCAGCGGTGTCTGGGCACCCTCACCGAGCTGCAGCGCGAATCGATCACGCTGGCCTATTACAGTGGCTACACCTATCGCGAGGTCGCCGAGTTGCTCACCGCTCCCTTGCCGACGATCAAGACCAGACTGCGTGACGGTCTCATCCGGCTTCGCGACTGCCTGGGGGTGGGGGCATGACGAGCATGACTTCCGATCCGCATCTGAACACCGGCGTGCTGGCGCTGGACGCGATGCCGGACGACGAGGCGACCGAGGCCATCGCACACATCGAGGACTGCGAATCGTGCGCCGCCGAGCTCGCCGGCTTCCTGGAAACCGCGGCACTGCTGGCTTCCGTCGCCTCCGAAGTGCCGCCGGCGGCGTTGCGGCGCGCGGTGCTGGCCGCGATCGCGGTCACGCCGCAGTTGCCGCCCATCGTCGGTCTGCACGAGCGGCACGCTCGCCAGGGCCCACGTCACGCCCAACCGGACGACGAGGCGACCGTGCCGACACCGACGCCGTCACCGACTGTTCCTGACACACCCCCGACGAGCGGCACCGTGGTGCCTTTGCGTCGACCGTGGTACCGGCGTCCGGCGGCGTTCATCGCGGCCGCGGTGGCGGCGGTGGTGATCGGCGGCGGTGTGGTGGTCGCGGTCAATCGCACGTCGAATCCTCCCGACCAGCAGGTTGCGCTGGAGCAGTGCGTGCAACAGGCCGGAGACGCGCAGGTGCTCAAGCCCGCCGACGCGCAGGGCGAGGTCAGGTATGCCCCGTCGTGTGGTGCAGCACTGGTGGACGTGTCGGGGCTGCGTGACCTGCCGGCCGACCGGACGTACCAGCTGTGGGTACTGGCCGGCTCGAACGCCAGGTCGGTGACCCTGTTGAACCAGGCGGCGGACGGCCAGCCGCAGGTGTGGGCGGCGCCGACACAGGCCGGCGATACCGCGATCGGGATCACCGAGGAACCCGCGACCGGCTCCCCGAAACCCACCTCGGATCCGATATGGGCGGTCGCCCTTCCGGCGTGAGGATCACCCGCTGCCCGCTGCCCGCTGCCCGCTGCCCGCGACTCGGTGCGAGATCGCGCCCGGTCGGGGAGGACCACGTCAGTCGTCAGTCGTCAGTCGTCAGTCGTGAGCCGTGGGACGAACGGGCGCCGGCACACGCGGCGTCCGTCGCTGACGGGCTGGACCGGCTCGCCCACCCCGGTCGCGCGGGTCGGGCACCGCGGGCGGAGCTCACGACGGACGATGGCGTCAGAGGGGATCGGCACGCGCGTGCAACCGAAGTACCGATACGGTCCGTCCATCCGTTACGGCAGGAGGGTCAGTGGGGCCGGAGGAGGAGGCGGAGTTCGCCGTGTACGTGACCGCCCGACGCGATCGGGTGCGCCGGACGGCGTACCTGATCTGCGGTGACTGGCATCGCGCCGACGACCTCACGCAGATCGCCTTCGTCAAGCTGTATGGCGCCTGGCAGGGCATCCGCAACCGCGCGGCGCTGGATTCCTTCGTTCGGTCCTGCCTGGTGCGGGCGGCGGTGGACGAGTCACGGCGGCCGTGGCGGCGGGAGCGGGCTGTCGAGGTGCTGCCCGAGGTTCCCGACGTCAGCGACCTGTCCGACCTGGTCGCCGACCGTGCGGTGATCCGGCAGGCGCTGGAAGAGGTACCCCCCGGCCAGCGCGCGGTGCTGGTCCTGCGGTATTTCGAGGGGTCGAGCGTGGCGGAGGTGGCCCGGATCCTGGACTGCTCGGAGGGGAACGTGAAGTCGCAGACCGCGCGGGGATTGGCCGCGCTGAAGGCTGCGCTGATCAGCCTCGGTGCGGTGCAGGACCCGCTGACCATCGGCGAGAAGCGAGCCGCGACGGCCGGTCCCGGTGACGCGGCCGGTCCCGGTGACGCGGTCGGTCCCGACGGGGATCGGTCATGACGGACCAACACTCCGGGCCCGGCGGTTCCGGGCCGGATTTCCCTGGGCGGGATCTACCTGGGTCGGGTGCCCCCGGGCCGGAACTCGACCCCGACGAACAGCGCCTGGCCTCAATGCTCGCCGATCTCGCCGACGATCCCGAGGCGCCACCCTCAACGGTGACCGTGGCCTCCGTGCTGGCCGCGGTGCGCGCGCAGGCGGCGGCCGCCGATGCGTCCGGACCCCTTCCGGCACTGGATGTGTCGGTGCCACATGTTTCGGCGGCGGATGTCCCGGTGCAGGATGGGGCGGCAGGATCGGGCGGCAGCGTGGTGGATGGGCGTCACCGCTTCCACGGTCGGCGCCGCGCGGTGCTGGTAGGCGTGCTGGCGGCCGCGTGCCTGGCCGCCGTCGCGGCCGTGGTGATCCCGCTGTCGGTGCGGTCGTCGAACACCACGTCAGCCGAATCGGCCCTCAACACCATCGCCGACACTGCCTCGGTGGCCGGTCAAGCGGGGGAAGTTCCGGGACAGAGCGCTGCCGACCTGAGCGCCCCGGAGGCGGCCGCGGGCTCGGTCTCGGCCCAGCCGCCGGTGCCGGCTGGCAGCGGACTGGCGGACGCGGCCGTACCCGACCAGCCCCTGACGCCCGAAGCCGCCGGAGGCAGCGCTGCCGGTTCCGCGGCGTGCGCCTGGTCGCCCCTGAGCGTCGGCGCGACAGCCGCGTTGACGCGGTCGCTGCCATCCGGTCGGTTCGGCGCGCCAGGCGAGCTGATCGCCGGCTGCGCGGCCGAGCCCGTTGCGGGAGCCCGACTTCCGGACTCGACGGGCGGGTCGCTGGTGGTCACGGTGGTCACCGCCAAGCCCGGAGCCTGCGCGAGCGGATCGTCGAACCTCGATGCCACCGAAACCGGCGTCCGCTGCGTGTCGCAAGGTCCAGGGCGGTATCTGTCCACCGGCACCGGCGGCGCGCAGACGGCGTACATCTACGGCAACGGTCTGGAAGTGGCCGTCGGCAAGGACCAGTCAGCGACCGGGCTGCCGGAGGGTGCGCCGCTCACCGCCGATCAACTGTTTGCTGCGGCTCAGGCGGTGCTCACGGCCGCAGCCACAGGGTGAACCGCGTGACCGGCAGGAACCCCATCCGCAGGAAGCCGGGACGGCTGTCGTCGCTGGTGAAGGCCGCCGCTGGGAGCCCGGGCCCGTCGTCGATCCGGGCCCACACCAACGATTCCCACGCACCGCGCCGCCGCGCCGTTGGCAGCGTGGCGGCAAGGCAGAGGTTCACCACGCCGTACGCGACGTGACTGGATCCGATCGCAGCCGGGGTGCCCTCCACCGCCGCGACCCGGATACGCAGCGGGCCGCCCAGCAGGGCGGCCCCGAACAGCGCGTTGGGCGGCAGGCCGGCGGCCTCGGGCAGCGGGTATCCCCGTACCGCGACGGTCTCGGCCGTGGCGAGATCCTCGAGTGTGTGCGCCTGCCGGACCGCGACGCCCGTGTTCGACCGGAACATGTGCGGGACCGGCGCGCGGAGCACGAACATCGGATGACCGACGAGCACCCAGCCCCGGGAGGTGAGATCCGGCGTCGGCCACGCCGACAGAATCGTCGCCGGGTGGCTTCCGGGGGCGAAGAACTCGTCGATGCTCGCCAGCACCGGGCCGTCGGCGGCGAGCACCGGCTTGAGCAGCACGGCCTGGTTGAGGTAGGGCACGGGCACTCCGACGTCGGCCAGCGCCACCCCGGGCATTCTGGCGTGCCGACCCTCGGCTGCTTCCGCGATCAGGTCACCGAGGTCAGCCTGGTTGAAGAGGAACCGGCGCAGCACCGAATCGCCGACGGGAGTGTCGGGGCGCCAACCGTTCTCCAGGCTCATGCCTGCATCATGGCGGTCCGGGCGGCGATTCGGAAGGCGGAACAACGAAGCGGTGCGCAGTCCGCCGCAGAATGACGTGCCGATCAGCCCGCGAGCAGCAGCGCAACCGTCAGCCCCAGAATCACGGCGCTGGACACCATACCGGTGATCAGCCGGCCGCGCCTGCCGGTGAGCGTGCGGCCCAGCACCACGCCGCCGGCCACCAGCAGCAACTGCCAGGACGCCGAGGCGACGAACGCGCCGAGCACGAAAACCGTGCCCTGGCCCGCGGTGGACGCTCCGGCGGCCTTGCTGCCGACCACCAGCGCACTGAAATAGATCACCGTCGCCGGATTGAGCAGGGTGATCCCGAGCAACGCGCCGTAGGCGCGCAGCGGCGTCATCGACGAGTCGTCGGGCAAATCCTCGTTCTCGGCGGCGCGGTGATCGCGGATGGCCGAAACGGCGATCCCGATGGCGACGACCACCAGCGCGGCCGCCGAAACCCAGCGCAACGGTCCGGCAACGGCCGCGATGACTCCGGTCAGCGCTGCGCCACCGACCACGGCAAGCAGCGCGTACAGCCCGTCGGCGCTGGCCACCCCGAGCGCAGCGGCCGCGCCCACCCTGGGCGAAGTGCGAGCGGTGAGCGTCACCAGATATGTCGCGACGGCGCCGACCGGAATGGCGATGCCGAACCCGGCGAGCAGCCCCGCGACCAGGGACTCGGTCACGGCAGCACACGCGCCGCGGTCACCCGGTGCCTGGTCCGCCGCTGCGTCCCGACGATCGGGTCGACCGCAATGGTCGGCAGGCAACGGGGCGCGGTCATCCCGCGATCGTGACCGCAGGCCCGCCTCCGGGCAACCGCACAGGCAGCGGTGTGCGCGAAGGGAGAACGGCGAGCCGGGCTGGGACACTGGACCGGTGACGACACCTGCTACCCCGAACGTGCTGGCGCAGCGGTACGCCTCGCCCGACATGGTCGCGATCTGGTCCGCCCAGAACAAGATCATCGCCGAGCGCCGGTTGTGGCTGGCCGTGCTGCGCGCCCAGCGCGAGCTGGGGCTGGAGGTGCCGGACGGGGCGTTTGCCGCCTACGAGGCGGTCATCGGCGAGGTAAACCTGGGCTCGATCGCCGCCCGCGAGCGGGTGACCAGGCACGACGTCAAGGCGCGGATCGAGGAGTTCAACGCGCTGGCCGGGTACGAGCAGATCCACAAGGGCATGACGAGCCGGGATCTCACCGAGAACATCGAGCAGGTGCAGATCGCCGATTCGCTGCGGCTCGTCCGCGACCGCACCGTGGCCGTGCTGGCCGCGCTCGGCCGCCGGGCCGCCGAGTTCGCCGACCTGGTGATGGCCGGCCGATCGCACAACGTCCCGGCGCAGGCCACCACTCTGGGAAAGCGGTTCGCCTCCGCGGCCGACGAGGTGCTGCAGGCCTACCATCGGATCTCGGATCTGCTGGATCGATACCCGTTGCGCGGCATCAAGGGGCCCGTCGGCACGTCCCAGGACATGCTCGACCTGCTGGGCTCGGCCGACGCCGTGGCACACCTGGAAACCGCTGTTGCACAGGAGATCTCCGAGTCGTCCAGGCTGCTGACCAGCGTCGGCCAGGTGTATCCCCGGTCGTTGGACTACGAGGTGGTCTCCGCCCTGGTGCAACTGGCCGCGGGTCCGGCCTCGCTGGCCACCACCATCAGGTTGATGGCAGGCGCCGAACTTGCCACCGAAGGTTTCCAGCCCGGCCAGGTGGGCTCGTCCGCCATGCCGCACAAGATGAATGCCCGCTCCTGCGAACGGGTGTGCGGCCTCGCGGTGATCCTGCGGGGGTACGCCTCGATGACCGGCGAGCTGGCCGGCGCGCAGTGGAACGAGGGCGACGTCTTCTGCTCGGTGATCCGCCGCGTCGCGCTTCCCGACGCGTTCTACGCGATCGACGGGTTGTTCGAGACCTTCCTGACGGTGCTGGCGGACTTCGGCGCCTACCCGGCCGTCATCGAACGCGAACTGGAGCGCTACCTGCCGTTCCTGGGCAGTACCAAGGTGCTGATGGGCGCCATCCGGGCCGGAGTCGGCCGGGAAACCGCCCACGAAGTGATCAAGGAGCATGCCGTGGCGGTGGCCCTGGCCATGCGGGAGAAGGGCCAGTCCGAGAACGACCTCATCGACAGACTGGCTGCGGATGAGCGGCTCCCGCTGGACCGGGCCACGCTCGACGGGCTGCTGTCCGATCGGCTCGCCTTCACCGGGTTGGCCGGAGCCCAGGTCGAGGCGGTGCTCGCGCAGATCGGCGCGGTCGCCCGGGAGCATTCGGAAGCGGCCTCGTACCGGCCCGGCGCCATCCTCTGACCACCTGTCACGATGTTCTACGCCGAATGCGGTACATCGTTGCTTGCGATGTCGTTACGACAACATTGCGCGCAAGTGGCCGTGAATACGCGACTTTCGTCCGATCTCGGCCGAGTTCCGGGAGGCTATTCCCAAGGGCGATCACCCGGCGTAGCCTTTTAGTCACTCCAGCAGGCCACGATCCCGTGACGGGATCTGATGTCCGCGGAGCTGACGATTGTGGTCATGTGACAGGAACGGCGCGTTTCCGGCGCTCCATCGCTGTCCGCTGGTCGGCGACCGACGGTGGTCGGCGTTGACGGATCCAGGGGTTCGTGTCCGCCGGGTGCTGATGATCCGATCGTTCGACAAGTGCACATCCCGCGACTGCTCCGCACACCCCGCGCAGCCGAGCGAGCAGGCCAACCACAACGCCTGAGAAGGAGGCATGAATGATCGACACGCTGACACCGTTCCGGGCCGTCCAGGAGAACGCCACGTCGTTCTGCATGGACTGGCCGGTGTTCGAGTCCAAGGAGTTCGGCGAGACTCATTTCAACGGAACAGTGTTCGTGCTCGACGCGACCGGCAACAAGGTGTCCCATTTCGACTGGTCCGCGCCGTCGGACCAGGCGGCAGACGAGGCGCTTGGCCACATCGGGTGGACCCGCACCGGCCCGTGGGAGTCGGATGGCTTCGGCCGGCACAGCGCCAGGGTGGTCGCCGTCGCCGCCCGCGAACCCATCCCGCTGCCTGCGCAGCGCACCGTGCCGCTGGCCGAGGAGGCAGCACTGCACCTCGCCTGAGGCCCGCAGACCGCCCGGAGACGTTCGTTCAGAGAAATCCGTCCGGACGCGGTGTCCTTGTGGGGGGTGCGCCGATCGTCCTGAGACGAAACTAAATGGTGAGGTGGCATGC
>Ga0207931_1000271_pt1 | contig 19627 bp, 15 predicted proteins | sample NGESurdeep092012_2_FD_184478 | JGI IMG/M metagenome (GOLD analysis project Ga0207931, IMG submission 184478) | Arctic peat soil microbial communities from Barrow, Alaska - NGEE Surface sample 415-1 deep-092012 (SPAdes) | ecosystem: Environmental > Terrestrial > Soil > Wetlands > Peat ...
CCTGACGAATGCCCTTACCATGGAGTTTGACCTGGCCTGGCGGCCGATAGTCACACCATAAAATACGAAATGTTATGGCAAAATGCCCCGGATTTCGTTCCGGGGCATTTTATGTTTAAAGGTCTTTAGGAATTCCCATCCCTTAGCTATCCCATCTAGATGGCGATCCCCAAAGAACTTTTTTGGCTATGAGATGGGTGTTTGCGCTTCCGTTGGAGGTTCCGGAGGGGTCTGTGTAGGCGTGGGGGACTCGGTTGGGATCGGCGTATCCATTGGAGGTTCCGTAGGGGGTAGTGGAGGCGTGGGTGTCTCGGTTGAGGTCGGTGTGGGCGTCTCGGTTGAGGTCGGTGTGGGGGTCTGGGTTGGGGTCAGCGTGGGTGTCTCGGTTGGGGTCGGCGTGGGGGTAGACACACTCAGGTTCAGGTGGATATTCTTATCAGCATAGTTATCCCCATCACCTTGCATGTACAGGCGCAGGGTAATCTGTCCGTTGGGAATTCCAGTCAGGTCCCAGGTATAAACCTTGGTCGGCGACGAGACTGGTATGTTTATATCGCCAAACAACGTAGCCAGGTTTCCGCCGTCACTGCCCGCTCCCCATTCCAATCGCCAGGAACGGAATCCGCCTGTAGCGTCGGCCACGATGCTAATATCCAGTGAGTTCTGTATAATTGTCTGTCCATCCTCCAGACCTACAAACTGCAAGTTTGGGCGCGGGTCGTTCGCATTGCACTTCCGGTCGGGAACAAAGATATTTTTATCAAATCCCATATCACGTGCCCATTGCTGGCCGCGTTCGTCCTGACGGATCCAGTTGCGCGCCCACTCTTCGACGACATTGATTGCCATATATTCATCAATATAAACATCAGTACATTCTGGTGAGGCCTCCAGGTTCGTCCACGTGTCCACCATTATTTTACGCCACAGGTCATCTTCAGGAGGCAGTGGCGACTGGCCAGCAGCGAAATACTCCTCGCGCTGGCTGGGGCACCACTGGGATGGTTGAGTCCCCGAGACCGTGCAGATGATGTGTGCCTCGATTCCTCCTGGCTTCACAAAAGGCGCTGGATTGCCACCGGTCAGGCGGCTGATGGCAAAAGTCATGAACTCAGCCCAAATCGGCCCGGCACCGGTCAAGCCGGTGGTATTTTCCATCGGGGTGTAGTCGGCATTTCCCACCCAAACGCCCACTGCCAGGTCTGGGGTGTAGCCGAGCGTCCAGTTATCGCGCGAGTCGTTCGAGGTCCCGGTCTTGACCGCCACCTGGAAGGGCAGGTTGACGATCGAATTCGGACCAAAGACAGGTGTACGGGCAGAATTGTCGGAGAGGATAGAGGACATCAGGAAAGCGTGTTCGGGGCTGATGACCTGTTCGCCGGCCGGGGGCTGGTACTGAAAGACCACGTTGCCCTGGAAATCCACGATCTTCGAGATCGCCACGGGCGGGACCTTCAACCCGCCATTAGCGATGACGGCGTACCCGCCCGTCATCTCCAGCAGGCTGACCTCGCCACCGCCCAGGGTGAGCGACAGGCCGTAGTCAGTGCGCGTCAGGCTGGTAATACCCATGCGCTCGGCCATGCCAATCAGGCCATCTTTCTGCGGTGTGTTCGGGTCATCATAAACGCCGACGAATTGCAGCGCTTTGACCGCCGGGACGTTGTACGAGTTCGCCAGCGCCACACGGACGGTGACCGGTCCATGGAATTTGTGGTCGAAGTTGTTTGGCACGTAAGGCGGATTCGGGTCATTGGGCAGGCCGGAGGGCGGGAATTCCGAAGGCACATCCCAGATGAGCGTGGAGGGAGTCCAACCTTTTTCAAAGGCGGCCAGGTACGTAAAGGGTTTGATGGACGAACCAGGCTGGCGCGTGGGGCTGACTGCCATGTTGATTTGCCCGGCGTTGGCATCGTTGTAGAAATCAGGCGAACCAACCATTGCCAGGATTTCGCCGGTAGACGGTTTGATTGCCACCAGCGCCCCGTCTGTGACATGTTTGTCCGCCAGGGCCATCACCTGGGCCGCCACGGATTGCTGGGCGGCATCTTCCATGTCTGGATCGAGCGTAGTGTAGACGGTAAAACCGGAGCGGTAAATCGTCTGCGGGTCGAAGCGCTCTTCGAGCAGGGTCCGGATATACTGCACCCAGTGTGGGTAACGCATGTTGGTTGTGGGCGGGGTGAAGGTCCGGTTCTGGATATCCTGGATGGCAGCCGCGGCGGCGGGACCGTCCACACAGACCGGGTCGGGGGCGTTGCTGACGTAGATACAGGCACGTTCACGGCTCAATGCGAGCATTCCCATGATGACGTTCTGATAGCGGACCATGGTGACATCCCGGTTGGTGTAGATGTCATACACCGAGGGAGCCTGCGGCAGACCGGCCAGGAAAGCCGCTTCAGCGAGGTTCAACTGGCCGGCAGTTTCACCAAAATAGGTCTCGGCGGCGGCTTCCACACCATAGGACTGGCTGCCGTAATAGATTTCGTTGAGGTAGAGTTCAAGGATTTCGTCTTTACTGTAGCGGCGCTCGATTTCGGTAGATAGGAGTGCCTCGCGCACTTTTCGCATGTAGCTGCGCTGGCCGCGTTCCTCGGGTGTGAAGAGCACAGCCCGCGCCAATTGCTGGGTAATGGTCGAAGCGCCAGAGACGGTCTCGCCGCTGGTGATGTTCTCCCAGAAGGCACGCAGGATGGCAAGCGGATCGAATCCACCGTGCGTATAAAAGTCCTTATCTTCGGTCGAAAGCGTCGCCGCCACCAGGTAGGAAGATATTTCATTCAGTGGGACGTACGTGCGCCGGCCCGCATTCGGGTCATTGATTTCGTATAAGACATCCCCGTTGCGGTCAAGGATGTGTGTCGTCTCGAACTGCGAAGCGCGTTGCTGCAAGTCACTCACGCTGGGCAGGGTGGCGGCGATGGAGTAATACTCATAAATGCCGACCGCCGCCAGGATCAGTCCCAGCGCCACGACGATAAAGATGCTGGTTATTAGTCCGCGCAGCAAGCAGCCGCCTGCCTTTGACCAGTTGAAAGACGGTCGGTGGCGCGCGGGTGGCATACGCTGGGTCGTCATCGGGCGGCGCACCGTCGAGCCGGGGGTATGCTCGTAAGCCGACTGGCCGACGCGCGTCGCTCCCATGTCGATCTCTTCCACACGACGCGGCAGGGGCATGCCATTCTCGTCCACTGCCGGGTGGCGGAAGGGGCTCGTCCCATGGCTAGGCGTGTGCTCCTCGGCAGATGGCTCGGCCTGTGTTTCGGCTTCGGAGTCCAACAGGCGGCGAAATTTATCGCGGGGTTCTTCAGGGTTTGGCATAGTTCCACGCAGGATTTGAGTTATTCTAGCACAAAACCTTTGACCTCCGGTCAGAACAACCGTATACTTATCCCATGCGCGAATGGACTCTCGGCCCAGGCGACCCGCTTGCCCTTACCCTGGCGGCAGATTTTCGCTTGTGTACCCCTGACTACGTCAACGACCACATCTGGGAACTTGAAACCAGCGGCGGCGATCCGCCTGCTCTGTCCCTGCGCACCACCTACGGGTTGCGTGCCCGCACGATGCGTCTCTTCCCGCGCTTCACTCTCGGCAGCCAGACCGTCTCCGACCCGGCTGCCTTTCCGCTCCCGCCGCGCCTGCGCCGTTTCTTCCCTAATTTCCTCTCGCTCGATTTTTCCCCCCTCCCCTTTATAGACGTGGTGACCGAATACTTGGTTCCCGATTCGCACACCGTCGCCGGGCGCTTCACCGTCACCAACCGCAGCGGCGAACCGGCCAGCCTCCTGCTTGAACTGTGCGGACAACTCGCCCCGTTGGAAGGACAGAGCCTCACCCCGCGCTCCATGCAATCGGCAAACATCCTGGCCGGGCGCACTGCGGACCTGGCGCCGGTCATCTTCCTCACCGGCGGACCCCAGTCCGGGCCGGGACCGTACCCGTCCCTAATCCTCGACCTGGCCCTGGCTGCCGGAGGCAGCCGCACACTGACCTGGGTACAGGCTGCCCTTGCCACACCGAAAGAATCCTTCGAATTGGCACGCCGTATTGCGGCCCGTCCATGGGAGGCCGAACGGGCCAAGATCGAAATGGTCAACGCCGCCCAGACCATCGATGTCCGTACCGGCGACCCGGACTGGGACGCGGCCTTTGCCCTCAGCCAGAAGACCGCCTTCAGCCTGTTCTTTGGCCCCAACCAATACCTTCCCAATCCATCCTTCGTGCTCACCCGCCAGCCGGACCAGGGTTATTCGCCGCGCGGCGATGGCAACGATTACTCCCACCTGTGGAGCGGACAGCCGTCCTTGGAAGCCTTCACCCTCGCCAGCCTGCTGCCCGGTGCACCGGAACTGGCCGCCGGTCTGGTGCGTAACTTCCTCATTGCCCAGTCCGAGTCTGGCGTAATAGATTGGAAGCCCGGTCTGGCCGGTCAACGCGGGCGCTTGCTGGCCACCCCGCTCCTGGCGAGTCTCGCCTGGCAGACCTTCCAGCAGACGCGTGACCTGGATTTCCTGCGGGAAGTCCAGCCAGGGCTGGAAGCCTTTACCCGCTGTTGGTTCGACAGGTCCCACGACCGTGACGGCGACGGCTTTCCCGAATGGGATCATCCCCTGCAGACCAGTCTCGAAGACAACCCGGCTTTCACCGTCTGGCAGGCAGGCGGGCAGGGAGCTGAAATCTCCACCGCTGAAAGCCCGGCCCTGGCTGCCTTGCTGTGCCGGGAAGCCCATGCGCAGGCGCACATCGCCGAAGCGCTCGACCAGCCCGAAAACCGCGCCAAGTGGGAAATAGAATCCGACCGTTTGCGCCTCCTGACCGAAGAATGCTGGGACGCCGACGCCGTGCTCTACCATTTGCGCGACCGCGACACCCACCGCAGCCCAGCGGGGAAAGCGCTTGGCACTCAGCGCGGCGCGGGATTGCTCGCCCTCGGCCAATCATTCCGGCAGCCCGTCCGCCTGCTCATCCGGCTTGAACTGAAGGGGGAAGCCACCCGCCGCCCGGAAGTCAGCCTGCGCGGGCAGAACGACGAGGCGCCCCAGACCGAACGCCTGGAACGCATGGACTTCCAGTGGGGCGCGGAGCTGGCCGTTGCCACCACCCGGATGGTCTATACCAGTGTGGCCGAAATCGAAGTGGCCGGGCTGGAAAAACGCGACCGGGTTTCGGTATCCGTGATGGACTTCTCCGCCGAAGATGTGACTCTCTTCCTGCCGCTGTGGGCTGGGATCCCCAACTCACGCCGCGCCATAGACATCGTCAACCGCACACTGCTGGCCGCCGGCCGGTTCGGGGGACTGTTCGGCATCCCGGTTTGCGAAGTAGTCCCGGTTCCAGCACGGGGCGGAGCCTCCCCCAACCCGGTATCCGCTCCCGTTCGCCAAGCCGTCCACCTGCCCTGGAACGCGCTCATCGGCGAGGGGCTGCTGGGCTACGGCCTGAGAGCCGAAGCGGCCCAGTTGACGGCGCGGCTGATGGCGGCGGTCATCCAGAATCTCAAGCAGCACCACGCCTTTGCACGTGCCTACCATGTCGAAAACGGGGCAGGCATCGGGGAACGGAATCCGGTCCAAGGGCTCGCGCCGCTCGGTTTGTTCCTGGACACGCTCGGTGTCCGGATCGAATCGCCGCGTGGTAGTCCCGGTTCCAGCACGAGGCAGCGGGTCGTCTTGAGCGGAAAGAATCCTTTTCCCTGGTCAGTTACGGTAAAATATAGGGGTCTGACCATTACCCGCCACGCAGACCAGACGCTGGTCGTCTTCCAAGACGGACAGACGGTCACGCTTGACGACCCGACCGATGCGGTGGTCTCCGCCGGATAGGAGGCTCGTATGGAAAATTCCCCCATTCGTTTTTTGATGACAGCCATCGTCCAGGAACAGGACGTGGACCTGGCGACGCGCGCCCTGGGTGCGTTGGGCGTACCCGTCTTTCACCTTGCCAGCACCGGCGGTTTCCTGGGGCGGCGCAACGCCACGTTGTTGGTGGGACTGCCGGAGGGCAAGGAGGAAGATGTGCGGGTGGCGCTGCAAAAGTCCTGCCGCCAGCGGGTGGAATACCTGGCCATCCCGCTGGAAGGCTCGCCGATGCCGCTGCCGACTCCCGTGCCGGTGACGGTGGGCGGAGCCACGGTCTTTACCATTCCGGTGGAACAGTTCGAGGAATTCTAGGCTTCGCCCACGGCGAAGCAGAGGAGTGTGCACCATGAAAATGATTATTGCCATCCTCAGGGATGTGGACTCGGACCCCGTCACCCGGGCGCTGACAGCCGGTAAATTCCGCGTCACGCGCATCGCTTCGACTGGCGGTCTGCTGCGACGGGGTGTGACCACCCTGCTGGTGGGCGTGGACGACGGGAAAGTGGAGGCTGCCATCCAGGTCTTGAAAGAGAATTGCAACCCCGCTGCCGAGGGCGAGAAGCGCGCCACCGTGTTTGTGGTGCCGGTGGAGAAGTTCGAGCAGGTGTAGTAAAACACCAGCAGCGTGAATAAGAGGAGGAGATTATGGATATCGCGAGTTTTTTGCTCTTTTTCTTCGTGGTCGTTCCATTCGGGTTGATGATCACGAACAACTACATCAAGTATCGCAAGAAGACAGATAGCGAATTGATCGCAGCGCAAAAAGAGACCAATCGCCTGCTGACGGAATTGCTTGAAACCAAGAAGCAATAAACAAGGAGGCAATCTTGGTGGTGCCGGTTGAGAGGGTCGAGCAGGTGTGAGGGAATGTTGTAAAACCTTTTAGCCAGCACGTCAGAAGGGCATTGAACTATGATTGACACTGGACTGAAAAACAAGGTTGTCTTGATAACCGGCGTCAACAATCCGCACGGTATCGGCGCGGCTACTGCTAAAGCCTTCGCCACAGAAGGCGCAGATGTGTTCGTAACCTATCTTCGTCTGCCTGCCGAAGTAAGTACAACTAGTGTCCCCGGCGAAGGATTCTATCGCGCACAAAACACCAAGACTGCTGATGAAGTTATCACCGCAATTCGTGAGCGCGGGGGTAAGATTGAAGCATGGGAAGCCGACCTCGCTGACCCAGCTGTAATTCCTAATTTGTTTGACCGAGCGGAACGGGCATTTGGCCCAGTGGATATACTTATCAATAACGCGGCACACTGCGACCCAGATACCTTCATCCCGCAGAGTCAACTTGGTTCAAATAGCCGCGCTGTGGATGAATTCCCGATGAGTACAATCACGGCAGATAAGCATGACCGACATTTCGCTGTGAATAGTCGCGCCGTTGCGCTAATGATGGCTGAATATGCCCGCCGTCATATCGAACGGGGCGCCGGTTGGGGGCGAATCATAAACGTCAGCACCGATGGGGCATCGGGCTTCAGTGGCGAAGTTTCCTATGGTGCAAGCAAACACGCACTCGAGTCTTATAGTCGCGCAGCCGCCAGCGAGTTGGGGAAGTACGGCATCACGGTGAACATTGTATCTTTGGGAGCAGTTCAAACGGGCTGGATTACACCCGAATTAGAAAAAGAAGAAGCGAGTCATATTCCATTACTGCGCGTGGGTCAGCCAGAAGACGTAGCCAATGTGATTGTCTTCTTTGCCTCAGAACAGGCATGTTGGGTCACAGGACAGTTGCTTTACGTAGGCGGCGGGCATGTTATGCCGCTGTAATGAAGCCAAGGAGGCGGGCTAAAACCGCGTTGCAGCTGACTCGCGTTCCGTTTCACTCCACGCGAGCGGCTGAACTCGAGCGTGGGCGGCAATTGATCTGCCGCCCAATTGTTTACCCAATCACGAAATTATCGATCAACCTCGTCTTCCCGATAAAGACTGCCATCGAAAGCAGTGCCTTGCCGCGCACCGTTTCCAACTCTTCCAGCGTGTCATAGTCCGCGCAGGAGATGTATTGCAGGCGCGCCAGCTGCTCGGCGGCGACCGTCGCGCGCACCAGCGCGCATAGTTTTTCGGCCCCGCGTTCGCCGGAATCATAGGCCAATTTGGCCGCGCTGAGGGCACGGAAAAGCACCGTCGCGGCCTGGCGCTCCGCGGGGTTAAGATAGGTGTTGCGACTGGACATGGCCAGTCCGTCCGCTTCGCGCAGGGTGGGGCAGACGACGATCTCAACCGGGAAATCCAGATCCTTCGTCATGCGCCGCACCACGGCTGCCTGCTGGGCATCCTTCTGGCCGAAGTAGGCTTTGTCAGGACCGACGGCGTTAAACAGCTTGGCAACGACGGTGGTCACGCCGCGGAAATGGCCGGGGCGGGTTTCGCCCTCCAGACAGCGCGTCAACCCCTCCACCTCCACCCAGGTCTGGAAACCAGGCGGGTACATAACCTCCACCGTGGGTGTCCAGACCAGGTCCACTCCGGCGGCTTCGAGCAGTGCCAGGTCACGCGGCAGGTCACGCGGGTATCTGGCCAGGTCCTCGTTCGGCCCGAACTGGGTCGGGTTGACGAAGATGCTGGCAGCCACACTGGTGCATTCTGCTCTGGCCGCCTGCGCCAGGGAAATGTGACCGGCGTGCAGGAAGCCCATGGTCGGTACGAATCCTACAGGTCCGGGGAGGAGGAGGCGCGCTGTGCGCAGTTCAGGGAGAGTGGTCACAATTTTCATAAATGCTCCAAAATTCCTACTTGACTTTTGTCTAAACATCATTAAACTAATAAATGATAATCAAATTTATTCAAAGAAGGGAGAATACAAATGCCTGCTCTAAATCGTGTTCAACTGATCGGTCGTCTCGGTAGGGATCCCGAAAGCCGCTCCACGCCCACCGGTAAGAAGGTGGCCCACTTTAGCCTGGCTGTCAGCCAGCGCTGGAAGTCGACGGAAGGTGAAAACAAGGAATCCACCGAATGGGTCAATGTGGAGGCCTGGGGCCGGCTGGGCGAGGTCTGCCAGCAGTATCTGCACAAGGGCAGCCTGGTCTTCCTCGAAGGCCGCCTGAAAACCGACAAGTTCGAGGATAAAGGCGGCGAAACCAAATATTACACCAAGGTTGTGGCACTGTCCATGCAGATGTTGGACCGTAAACCGGAGGATGAACCGGTCGCGACAGTCGAGGAGGCACCTGCTGAGTACGATGCGTAGGTAAAAAAAAGAAAAAAGCAGAAAAGGCGCGCTATATTTTCACGGCGCGCCTTTTATTATTACTATTTGATGTTACGCACCGCCCCGTCGAAGGTCCCCGCGCAGTACCCGTAGGGTGAAGGGTGAAGGGGGCAGGTTTGGGCAGAAAGCGAGCCTGAATTGCGGGAACCTGCAGGATGTTTTACGGAAGGTGAGTTACTAATAATAAATTACAGACTTGACCGGATGTGGACGATGTCGCCGTCCCTGACAACGTATTCCTTGCCTTCCAGCCGCAGTTTGCCTTTGGCCTTCGCCTCGGTCATCCCGCCTAACTCGATCAAGTCCTGACAAGCGATCACTTCGGCACGTACGAACCCATGCGCCAGGTCGGTATGGATTTCACCAGCCGCTTCCACAGCCGTGGCCTTGCGTTTGGTCGTCCAGGCCCGCACTTCGTCCTCGCCGACGGTGAAGAAGGACTGCTGGTTGAGCAGGTCGTAGGAGATGCTGATCATGCGGTTGAGCGACAGTTCGGTGATGCCATACTCAGACATAAAGACAGCCGCGTCGTCCGGCGGCAACTGGGCGATTTCCATCTCCAGTTTGCCTTGCAGCGCCACCAGCGGCGAAGCGGTCTGGGCCTTGGGCTCTGCCTGCCCCTCCCCCAGGTTTAACAACACGAGCAGGGGTTTGCGTGTCAGCAGGCCGAAGCCGGAGAGGAATTTCTCATCCTCAGCAGAGATCTCCACACCCCGCAGCGGTTTCTCTGCGGAGAGTATCTCGTGCAAACGCGTGAACAACGCCGTCTGGCGTTCGTTGAGAACCTTGTCCGTGCCTCCTTTTTTACGTTCCTCCACCAACCGTTCGAGTTTGCGCTCGACGGCGATCAGGTCGTTCAGCAGAAGTTCACCGTCCATGGCGGTGATATCACGCGCCGGGTCTACGCTCCCGGACGGGTGGGGTACATTTCCGTCTTCAAAACAGCGGACGACGTGAATGAGTCCATCCATCTGCGACAACTGGTTCAGGAGTTGACCGGTAATCCCGGACTTGGCCACGCCGCTATCCAGCCCGGCGATGTCGGCGTAGGTGACCTTGGCATAGATGGTCTTCTTCGGCTTGAACATGGCCGAGAGTTTGTCCACGCGTGAGTCGGGGACATCCACCACTGCGGTATGGATTTCGATGCGCCCGGCAGACGCAGTGGTCGGTGCGTTGCCACGCGTCAGGGCATTGAACAGGGTGGTTTTACCTGATTGGGGGAAGCCTATAATTCCAAGTTTCATCTGGACCTGTAGTTGTGGTAAAATTTGGGCGCTAGCCGGAGTGGCGGAACTGGCAGACGCGCACGACTCAAACTCGTGTTCCCTGACGGGATTGTGGGTTCAAGTCCCACCTTCGGCATTATATCAAGAAAAGTTCCGATTGTCGGGGAGTAGCGCCCGCATATGCGGGACAGGCGATCGTCAACACGGAGAAAACTCCCGGTTACCTGTGCGCTTTCCAGCGTTCGCGAGACCGCCATCCAGGTGGTCTCGCGTTTCTGTTATGACTTTTGCGGGAGCATCCTGCGAACTTATAAAGACAAACTGGCGTGCCCGCTTTTTCTGGATTATCATAGAGCTATCCATAAATTCCGCATCGAGGAGAGGCCTATGCCTGCCATGAACGATATTTTGGCTGTCATCCTGGGGGGTGGACGTGGTTCGCGGCTCTTTCCATTGACAAAATCACGTGCGAAGCCGGCAGTGCCGATTGCCGGGAAATATCGCCTGATCGATATTCCCATCAGCAACTGCATCAACTCCGGTATTTACCGGATTGACGTACTGACCCAATTCAACTCCCATTCCCTGCACCGCCACATCAACCAGACCTATAACTTCGACCAATTCCACACCGGATTTGTCGAAATCCTGGCCGCTGAGCAGACTTTGGAATCTGCCGACTGGTATCAGGGTACGGCAGACGCCCTCCGCAAACAAATCTTCCAGATCCGTTCCGCACGTGCAAAATATGTGCTGATCCTGGCCGGAGACCACCTCTACCGCATGGATTATGCCCCGATGGCCGAATTCCACTGGGAACACAATGCAGATATTACCGTCGCCGTCCAACCGGTCTTGCGGGAGGAAGTTTCCCGCCTGGGCATCCTGAAACGCGACAAGGGTGGCCGGATCAGTGATTTCGCCGAAAAGCCCACAGACCCGGCAGTCCTATCCAAATTTGCCAGCCGCGCTGATAAACAGCGCCCCTTCCTCGGGTCGATGGGAATTTATCTCTTCAACACGCAGGTCCTGATTGAGCTCTTGCGCGACAATCCACGGTATGATGATTTCGGCGGTGACATCATTCCCCACGCCATCCACAACTGTGCCGTATACGGTTTCGGCTTCGACGGCTATTGGCGGGATATCGGAACCATCCGTTCGTTCTACGAGGCCAATCTGGAACTGACCTGCCAGAACCCGCCTTTTAACTTCTTTGATATCAAGCGACCCGTCTATACCCACTCAAGGTTCCTGCCCGGTTCCGTTGTGGAGGATAGCAAGCTGAGAGATGTGCTGCTGGCCGACGGCTGCCAGATCCAGCAGGCAGAGATCACACATTCGGTCATCGGCGTGCGCAGCATCATTGCCGCCGGGACGAAGATCAAAGATAGCGTCCTGATGGGCGCGGACTATTATTTGGATGATGCCAATGCTGATCCGGCCAAACCACCCATTGGGATCGGGCCGAGATGCCACATTGAAGGCGCCATCATTGACAAGAACGCCCGCCTTGGCGCAGACGTGGTCATCCGCCCCTTTCCGCCCGGCACCGACATTACGAATGAGAATTGGGTTGTCCAGGATGGGATTGTGGTCATCCCGAAAAATGGGGTACTCCCCTCCGGCACGAAAATCGGAGCTTCAACCAAATCCCGGTCCAAGGTTCGGTAATCCACTTTTGGAGATTGACCCTGATGAATAAAAATACCCTCCAGGAAAACACTGCTTCACCGAAGTCTGAACCCTGGCACGCTCTGTCAACAGAAGAAGTTCTCGAGCACCTCAAAGTCCGCGAGAACGGGCTGACCGGCACAGAAGCCGCCGAGCGGATGGCGCAGTACGGTCAAAACCAGTTGACCGAGGCGTCGCGCCCTGGTTTCCTGCAACTCCTGTGGGAACAGTTCAATAACTTCATAGTCATCCTCCTCATCGTGGCCGCTGTGATCTCCGCCTTTCTTGGTGAATGGATCGACGCTTCGGCCATCCTCGCAATCGTCGTCCTGAATGCGGTCCTCGGCATCATCCAGGAACGCCGCGCCGAAGAAGCCCTAGCTGCCCTGCAGAAACTGGCCGCGCCGGATGCGCACGTGATGCGCGATGGGAAACGGACAACTGTCCCAGCGGGGGACCTCGTGCCTGGCGATATTGTTTTCCTCGAAGCCGGTAACCACGTCCCGGCGGATTTGCGCCTGCTTGAGGCGGTTAATTTACAGGTGGAGGAAGCTGCGTTGACGGGTGAGTCACTACCGGTCAGCAAGAACGCTGCCATGAAACTGGAGAAGAACATCCCACTGGGTGACCGCAAGACCACCACCTTCATGGGTACCACTGTGACCTATGGGCGCGGGCGCGGCGTGGTGGTCGGCACAGGTATGCGGTCACAACTTGGCCTCATCGCCAAAATGCTCGAAGATGTGGACACAGAAGAGACTCCGCTCCAGAAGCGACTCGACCAGTTGGGCAAAACGCTCGGCTGGGGCGCCCTTGCCATTTGCGCCCTCGTCTTTATCGTAGCCGTCCTGCGCAACACCGACCTGGCGATCATTACTGCCTCCGGCGGCGGCCTGCTGGCTTACTTGAGTGCCGCCAAAAAACAGATCGTGGATATGTTCATGCTGGCCGTCGGCCTGGCGATTGCTGCCGTACCCGAGGGACTGCCCGCCGTGGTCACCATCACGCTGGCGCTAGGCATGCGCGAAATGATCCGCCGCCACGCTCTCATCCGTCGCCTCTCTTCGGTGGAGACGCTCGGCTCGGCCACAGTCATCTGTTCGGACAAGACCGGTACCCTGACCCAGAACGAGATGACCGTCACGCGCATCTGGGTGGACGGGCAGTTCGTCAACGTGACCGGCTCGGGTTATTCCCGCCGGGGCGAATTCCAGTTGGGAAAGAAGCCGGTGGATTTGCACAAATATCCGGGCGTCGAGACCGCTCTTTGGTTGGGCGCGCTCAACAACGATTCGCAGCTCGAACCGCTGGAAGGCGACGACCAGTCTTACCGCATCATCGGCGACCCCACCGAAGGCTCGCTGCTGATCGCGGCTGCCAAGGCGAATGCCTATAACGTGGATCTGCACAAAGCCTACCCTCGTGAAGACGAAGTTCCCTTCGACTCGGAACGCAAGCGCATGGTGACCATCCACGATATCCATGACCCGAGTGCGGACGATGGTTCGCCGTTCACCGACGGCGAAAAGCGCAACTGGAATGTGATCGCCGTCAAGGGCGCCCCGGACGTGGTGCTGGACCTGTGCACCCGTTACCAGACAATTGACGACAAACCGAAGGCAATGAACGAAACCATCCGTCAGCGCATCCTGGACGCCAATGATTCCATGACAGAGGATGCCCTGCGCGTGCTCGGCGTAGCCTACCGGGTGATACGCGAAGCCCCCAAGTCCGAAACCGTTTCGGTGGACGAACTGGAAAAGGACCTGGTCTTCGTTGGCCTGGTCGGGATGATCGATCCGCCCCGCGAGGAAGTTAAACACGCAATAGAAAATGCCGGTCATGCAGGCATCCGCACGGTCATGATCACCGGCGATTACCCCAACACCGCCCGGGCGATTGCCGAAAGCATCGGGCTTTTGCGGCCCGGCCACAAGGTCCTGACTGGCGCGGACCTGGACCAGATGAGCGACGATATCCTCAAAAGCGAGATCGAAGAAGTGGACGTCTTCGCCCGCGTCTCTCCCGAACACAAAATGCGCATCGTGGACGCGTTGCAGGCCAATGGCGAAGTGGTCGCCATGACCGGGGACGGCGTCAACGACGCCCCGGCCATCAAACGCTCGGATATCGGCGTGGCAATGGGCATCACCGGCACCGACGTGGCAAAAGAGACGGCCGACATGGTGCTGACCGATGACAACTATGTCAGCATTGTCTCGGCGGTGGAGCAGGGACGGATCATCTACAACAACATCCGCAAATTTGTCTTCTTCCTGCTCTCCAGCAACGTAGCTGAGATCATGGTCATTTTCCTGGCGACCCTGGCCGGGCTGCCTGCCCCGCTGACGGTTATCCAACTGCTCTGGCTGAACCTCATCACCGACGGCGCCCCTGCATTAGCCCTTGCAATGGAAAAGGGCGACCCGGATATAATGAACCGCTCGCCGCGCCCGAAGAAAGAACCCATCGTCAACGCATCCATGCGCGTGGGCATCATCATCCAGACCATCACACAAACCTGCGCGGTGTTAACCGCGTTTGCCCTGGGGCTGCTGTGGGAACTCAAGGCGCTGGGCTTTGGCTTGCCGCAGGGGACCAACCCGTTGGCCTACCTGCTCAGTTTCGACTGGCATTCTGTCAATCTGGAAAATGTCCGCAGCGCTGAAACAATGGCTTTCATGACCCTTTCGCTGTGCGAACTGTTCCGCGCCTACACCGTCCGCTCGGAGAAAGTCTCGCTTGCCCGCATCGGTATCTTCTCAAACAAGTGGATGCAGTACGCTGTTGGCTCATCCATTGCCCTGCTCCTGCTGGTGTGCGTGATACCATTCCTGCAGGGCATCTTCAACACCCACTTCATGTCGGGGCCCGAATGGGCCGTAGTGTTGGGCCTCTCTCTCATCCCGGCAATCTCCGAGGAAATCACCAAACTCTTCCTCCGGCTGCGTGACCGCCGCAAGGCCTCAGCCTAGATTTCCAGAGGGCTGCCCGCCAGGCTGCCATCTTTTTTCGAGATCAAGATTTCTAACCAGCTTTCAGACCGACCACCTGGTGGATGATGGTCAACAATACCCGCAGGTTTGGGATGGTCGCGGCTGAAGCGCTGGCTCCGCTGAACCAGCCACCATCTTTCCTCGAGACTTTCAGAATCCCCTGACGGATGGAAACTTCCTTCACGTCTGTCCAGGGATAAGTCTTTTTGCCGATCACAATCCCCGCTTTGCTGATCGCCACCGGCCCGAAGACAATTGTCTGCCCGGTGTTGTACTGGTCGGCGGCACGTCCATACAGGAGCGGGAAGATGTTCTGGTCAATATAATTCGCCAGTTCCTCAACTTTTCCGAAGGAATCGGACAGGGCCCGGCGTTGGTTCTGGCGATCGTATAACGTGTAGATATGCGTTGTGCCGGTGTAAATCCCGTTGGTGTAATGGCGCGTGATGGCAGATGTCATCGAGACCACCTCCTCCCAGCGCCAGATCTGGATGCCTTTCCGGTCGTTATATGCAAACCCGCGCTCGTAGGCCGCCACGCCCTTGTTCCAGTTGGCATACGCGCCCCAGCCAGCCAGCAACCCAAACGCAAACAGGATAAAGGCAATCACCAGCGGGCCGGTCAGCTTATCGTCGATCATGGCCGGGCCGTGCTGCTGGTAGGCCGTGTACGTGTCGTAAATGCCAAATAAAAAGACCAGCAGCGCTCCGGCCAGCAATATAAAGAAAAATACCAGGTTGCCCCAGCGGTTCCAACCCTTGACCGGGAAATAGCCGCGGGGTGCCCCCAAACCGATGATGGAGATAAAGACTGCGGGAATTTGCGGATTGTTCATGAGCCACTCCCAACAAAAGACCGGGCAAGGATGGCCCGGTCAGGATAGCTTTTAGACAGGCGGCAGGTTGCGCTTGATGATGTTATACATCCCCAGCGCTTTGACCGCTCCCTCCACCACACAGGTTGTCGGGTTGTCCACCACGTAGGCGGGAATACCGAGGGCTTTCGTCAGCAGCTTGTCGATCCCGCGCAGTAACGCACCACCGCCGCACAACGCCACTCCCCGGTCGATGATATCGGAGACCAGTTCAGGCGGCGTCTTCTCGAGCGCGCGCCGGCAAGTCTCAATGATCTGCTTGAGCGGCTCCTCAAGGCCTTCGACTATTTCACCGGTCGTAATCGTAACCGGGCGCGGCATACCGCTGACCTGGTCCTGACCCTGGACTTCCAGGCCTTCTTCTTTGTCTTGCGGAATGGCCGCACCGATCTTGATCTTTAACTGTTCCGCTGTTGATGGGCCGATGATGACCCCGTATTTTTTTCGCACGTAGTTAACAATGGCCTCGTCCAACTGGATACCGCCGGAACGCATTGTTTCCGCAACGACAATGCCATACAATGAAATTACCGCGGCCTGCGTGACTCCGCCACCCAGGCAGATGACCATGTTCCCGGATGGCGAGCCGATCGGCAGGTCCACACCGAGGGCGGCTGCCAGAGGTTGCTGGATGAGATAAGCATCGCGGCTGCCCGCCTGGAGGATCGCCTCGTGTACCGCGCGCGATTCCACACTGGTCACACCATAGGGGACAGTGATCATCACACGCGGGCGGAAGACGCGCATTGGGCCACTGACTTGCCGGAGCAGGTGATGCAGCAGGGCCTCGGTGATTTCATAGTCTGCCACCACCCCGTTCTGGAGGGGATACGCGACCTCAAGGGTTTCATCCGAGACGCGTCCATACATTCCCTGCGCTTCCTTCCCGAGCGCAACGATTTTTTGCTCTCGGATGACGATGGCCACAATGGTCGGTTCATCCGCCAGAATACCGCTGCCATCGGCAATCCGGGTCTGGATGGTGCCAAGGTCAATCCCCAGGTCTTTAGAAAAGGAGAACATGTTAGGCATTGATTATCTCAATTCGGTTCAATCAGTAATCCGGGGGGGTTTGGCAGATGCGCGCCGGTAGCGTTTGACCGCATCCAGCCGCAAGTTGGACTTGCGCAGAGCAGCCTCCATTTTCAAGTAAGCATCCGAGTCCGTTGGAACGCCCCTGGCAAGGATTTCTTCAGCGCGCTTGCGGGCGGCTTCGGCGCGCGCCACGTCAATCTCTTCGACGTTTTCCGCCGCGTCGGCCAGAACAGTGACAATGTCCGGCTGGACCTCGGCAACGCCGCCAGCGACCGTAAAGATTTCTTCTTTTCCGCCGGAACGCACTTTAATGATACCAATTTTAAGTGTGGTCAGCAATGGGGCGTGATGAGGCAGGATGCCCATCTCACCATCCGTACCGGGAAGGACGACGATATCTGCATCCCCTTCAAAGACCATGCGGTCCTGAGAAACAATTTCACAACGAATGGGCATATATCAGTTCTCCAGTGTCACGTGCTCCGGTGTCACGTGCTCCAGTGCCAAGTGCTCCGGTGTCAGGCAAGCCTTGGAGGCGTGACACCGGAATACCGGGACACTTGACACTCAATTACGCGCCCTCTGCCAGCTTCTCGGCCTTCTCGCGCACATCTTCAATGGTACCGGCCATCATGAAAGCCTGTTCAGGCAGGTCATCACACTTGCCATCCAGAATGTCGCGGAAGCCGCGCACGGTCTCTTTGATGGGCACATACTTGCCGGAGGTACCGGTGAACACTTCCGCCACGAAGAACGGCTGCGAGAAGAAACGTTCGATCTTGCGGGCACGCGAGACGACCAGTTTGTCGTCTTCGCTCAACTCGTCAATGCCGAGGATGGCGATGATATCCTGTAAATCCTTGTAGCGCTGGAGGATGCGCTGGCACTCGCGGGCGGTGTTGTAATGTTCCATGCCAACGATGTTCGGGTCGAGGATGCGGCTGGTGGAAGCCAGCGGATCCACAGCGGGATAGATGCCTTTTTCGGCAATGGAGCGTTCCAGGGCGATGGTGGCGTCCAGGTGGGTGAAGGTGGCCACCGGCGCAGGGTCCGAATAATCGTCCGCCGGGACGTAGACAGCCTGCATCGAGGTGATGGACCCGAGGTGGGTGGAAGTGATGCGTTCCTGCAATTCGCCCATCTCGGTGGCCAGCGTGGGCTGGTAGCCCACTGCGGAGGGCATACGGCCCAGCAGCGCCGACACTTCCGAACCAGACATGCTGAAGCGGAAGATGTTGTCAATGAACAGGAGCACATCACGGCCCTGGTCGCGGAAATACTCGGCCATCGAGAGCGCCGTCAGCGCCACACGCAGGCGGACGCCCGGCGGCTCGTTCATCTGGCCGAAGACCATGACGGTATCTTTCATAACGCCCGACTCGAGCATTTCCCGGTAAAGCTGTGTACCTTCGCGGCTGCGTTCCCCCACCCCGGCAAAGACCGAGTTGCCCTGGTGCACCGTGGCGACCGAGCGGATGAGTTCCTGGATGACGATGGTCTTGCCCACACCGGCACCGCCAAAGATGCCGGTCTTGCCGCCCTTGGTGAAGGGAGCGATCAGGTCAATGACCTTGATGCCGGTTTCGAAAATCTCGGTGCGGGTGGATTGTTCGTCGAAAAGGGGAGCCGGGCGGTGAATGGGGTAAAATTGGTCGGCTACAACCGCACCTTTTTCGTCCACCGGGAGGCCCAGGACGTTGAAAATGCGGCCCAGGGTGGCGACCCCGACCGGCACCATGATGGGTGCGCCGGTAGCCGTGGCCGGGAGACCGCGCTGCAGGCCATCGGTGGTATCCATCGAAACACAGCGTAACCGGTTTCCCCCAAGGTCTTTCTCTACCTCCAGCACCAAGGGCACCTTGCCTGTGCGGGGAATTTCGATCGCCTCGTATATTTCAGGAAGCTCGCCTTCAGGAAACTCCACATCCACAACACTCCCTTGAATTTGGCTCACACGGCCAACTGCTCTCGCCATTTATTGCCTCCAATAACTTATGAATCTATCGCTGAATGGTCAGCGCTTCTGCGCCGCCAACAATGTCTAAGAGGTCGCTGGTGATCGTTTGCTGACGGGCTTTGTTATATTGCAACTGTAAATCACCAACAAGCTCAATCGCATTATCAGTAGCATTGTGCATGGCTACCATGCGAGCGGCATGCTCCGATGCCAGCGACGCCAGGATCGCTTGATAGACTTGCAACGCCGTGAAGCGCGGGATAATTTTATCCAGGATTTCATCTTCGGCTGGCTCATAAATATAAGTGGCAGTCAGACCCTGGTGCGCAAAATCCCGCACCCGGTCTTGCCCTTCGCCAAATTCCAGCGGCAATAATTTCTTGGCCACCGTTTTCTGTTTGCCCATATTGACGAAGTCGGTATAGACCAGATAAACCTCGTCGGCATTGCCCTTCAAGAACTCATCCACCGCCTTCCGCCCGATGGCCGAAACGTCCGCAAAAGACGGCGCAGCCGGCAGGCTGCTGAACTCGGCAATGACCTGTTTGCGCCGCCGCATCAGCATATCCCGTCCTTTGCGCCCGACGGTAATATAGCGCACCGGCGCTTTAAAATGGTCAAAATGCTGAATCACGAAGCGGATGATATTGGTATTGTACGCGCCTGCCAGACCACGATCACCGCTAATAAGTACAGCGAGCACGTTGCGGACCTCGGGCCTGTGTGTCAAAAGCGGATGCAGGCTCGCCTGCCCGGGCTGCCCGGCAATGTG
>Ga0207931_1000272_pt1 | contig 19586 bp, 19 predicted proteins | sample NGESurdeep092012_2_FD_184478 | JGI IMG/M metagenome (GOLD analysis project Ga0207931, IMG submission 184478) | Arctic peat soil microbial communities from Barrow, Alaska - NGEE Surface sample 415-1 deep-092012 (SPAdes) | ecosystem: Environmental > Terrestrial > Soil > Wetlands > Peat ...
CCGCCAGATCGTCGACCTCATGGTCATCCGGGTGAACAAGCAGCTCGTCCACCGTGGCGTGACCATCGAGATGACCGAGGCCGGGCGCGACCTGCTCGTCGACAAAGGCTACGACCCCGGACTCGGAGCGCGGCCGTTGCGGCGAGCGATCCAGCGCTACATCGAAGACAAGCTCGCCGACGCAATGCTCGACCGGCAATTCCCTGAGGGCACGGTCGTCGTCGTCGACGGCAAAGACGGCGACTCGGTGCTCACCGTCAACGGCGAACCGGTCGGCGGCAGCGTCGAGCTGCCTCTGGTCGGCGTCGACGAGCCGGTGACGGTCGACGTGACGGCGGCCGGCGGCGCTCCGGCCTCTGTCGCCGCGGCCGACGACCCGTCGCTCGACAGCGCCGGCAGCACTTCCTAGGCAGCGCCGTGCCCAAACGGCAGACCGTCTTCACTTGCGGGCAGTGCGGCCACCGGGAGAGTAAGTGGCTCGGACGCTGTCCCGAATGCGGCGCCTGGGACTCATTGGTCGAAGAAGCGTTGCCGACGCGCGCCGGCGGGCGAAGCCGGCCCGGCGCGCACAGAGCCGGCAGATTGTCGGGCGACGGCGCGGGCGGCGGAGCCGCCCGCGCCGTCGCCCTCTCCGATGTCGTTTCATCCTCCGAGGAGCGCTATTCGTCCGGAATTGACGAGCTTGACCGCGTGCTCGGCGGCGGCATCGTCCCCGGCTCGGTCGTGCTCGTCGGCGGCGAACCAGGCATCGGCAAGAGCACGCTGCTGCTGCAAGCGCTCGACCGCGTCGGCGGAGACCGCTCCGTGTTGCTCGTCTGCGGCGAAGAGTCGGCGGCGCAGATCCGCATGCGCGCCGAGCGCGTCTGCGCGTCGCCGGGCGCGATCCGTGTGCTCGCCGAGACCGAGGTCGACACCGTGCTCGAAGCGCTCGAGAGCGAGCGCCCGGAGTTGCTCGTCGTGGACTCGGTGCAGACACTCTACAGCGACGCGCTCAGCTCGGCGCCGGGCACGGTGAGTCAGGTCCGCGAGGCCACCGGCCGGTTTCTGCGCTTCGCCAAGGAGACCGGCACGGCGGTGTTCCTCGTCGGGCACGTGACCAAGGACGGCGCCATCGCGGGGCCGCGCGTGCTCGAGCACATGGTCGACACCGTCCTGCAGTTCGAGGGCGATCGCAACCGTTTCTTCCGTGTGCTGCGCGCCGCCAAGAACCGCTTCGGCTCCACCAACGAGATCGGTGTGTTCGAGATGAGCGAGAGCGGCCTCACCGGCGTCGGCGATCCGTCGCGTCTCTTCCTGCCCGAGAAAGCACCCGGCATCGGCGCGGCGATCCACGTCGCCGTCGAGGGCAGTCGCTGCTACCTCGTCGAGGTGCAGGCGCTGGTCAACAAGACCGAGCTTGCTCTGCCGCGTCGCGTCGCCACCGGTTTCGACCGCAACCGGCTGGCAATGATAATCGCCGTACTACAGCGCCACGCGGGCGTCCCTTTGTCATCCTCCGACATTTTTGCTAATATTGCAGGCGGGATTCGTGTCGAGGAGCCCGCAGCCGATCTCGCCGTAGCGCTCGCGATCGCGTCGGCAGAGCGCAATGTCCCGCTTCCGCCGCAGACAGCAGTGTTCGGAGAGATCAGCCTCACGGGTGAGGTCCGCTCCTCCAGTCAGCCCGAACGACGATTCGCCGAAGCCGCCAAGCTCGGCTTCGCCGCCGTCGTGACCGGCAGCGGAGATGCGCGACGGATCGGCAAAAGCGTGCCATCGGTTACCGGGGTGGCCGACATTCGCAGCGCCGTCGCCCACGTCTTGGGCAGAGCGCGCAGGCGTCCGGCGGTCACCGCAGGCGAGAGCGACGACGGGGGGGTTTGAATACCTTGTACGAAGTCGGCGATAAGGTCGTCTATCCGCATCACGGCGCGGGCAAGATCATGAAGATCGAGGCGAAAGAAGTGCTCGGTCAGCAGCGCCAGTATCTGACGATCCAGATCCTCCACAACGACATGACCGTCATGGTCCCGGTCGAGAACGCCGACAGAGCCGGCCTGCGCAAGGTCGTCGACTCCGACGTTGTCGACGAAGTCCTCTCGGTCCTTCGCGGCAATCCCACGAAGATGCCGAAGAACTGGAGCCGTCGCTACAAGCACAACCGTGACAAGCTCAAGACAGGCGACATCTTCGAGGTCGCCGAGGTCGTCCGCAACCTCGCGGTGCGCCATGCCGACAAGGGTCTCTCGACCGGCGAGAAGCAGATGTTCTCGAAGGCCAAGAAGATCCTCGCCAGCGAGCTCATGTACGCGCGCAACTTCAGCGAGGAAGAGGCGACGGCCTTTCTCGAAGCCGTGCTTGCCGATATCCACGTGGAGCTGACGATCGCCGACGAGCCGCAGGAAGTTGCCCAGGTCGTCTAGGCCTTCCGGGCAGTCGGTGCGGCGATGAGCTCATCCAACGCCTGCGTGTGGGCGATCGTCGCCGCCGCCGGCGAAAGCCGGCGCATGGGACTTCCCGACGGTGAGTCCAAGCAGTTCCTGCGACTCGGTGGCGAGACGATCCTCTCCCATTCGGTTCGGCGTCTGCTCGCCATCGACGAGGTCGCGGGAGCCGTTGTCGTAGTCCATCCGTCGCACACCGTGCGCATCGCCGGCGAGGTCGCCGAATACGAGGAGAGCAAACCCCTGCTCATCGCCGAAGGTGGACGCGCGCGCTCAGACTCGGTGCGCGCCGGTCTCGAGCAGGTGCCCGCTGCGGCGGAGTACATCGCCGTTCACGACGGCGCGCGGCCGCTCTTCTCGCGACACGTCTTCGCGGCATGCCTGGCTGCACTGGGCGAGTGCGACGGCGCCGTGCCGGGCTGCATCGTTGCCGACACGCTCAAACGCACCGCGAGCGACGGGCGCGTGGAGGCCACGGTCGATCGCGGCGGACTGTGGTCGGTGCAAACTCCCCAGCTCTTCCGCGCGGCGCCTCTGCGCGAGGTCTATTCGCGCCGCGATCTCGACGGGGCGACCGACGATGCGGCGCTGCTCGAGATGGCCGGCTTCGTCGTCAAGGTCGTGGCGTCAACGCCGGCCAACGTGAAGATCACCACGCCGGCCGACCTGCCGCTGGCCGGCGCGCTGCTCTCGTGGGAGATCGAAGCTGACATCTAGGGTCGGTATCGGGTACGACGCTCACCGGTTCGCCGCCGACCGACCTCTGGTGCTGGGCGGGGTCACCGTGCCGTGGGAGCGCGGCCTCGCCGGTCACTCCGACGCGGACGTGCTCACGCATGCGATCATGGATGCGCTGCTCGGCGCCGCCGGCCTCGACGACATCGGCGGCCTCTTCCCCGACGACGATGCGCGCTACGCGGACGCGTCGAGCGTCGCGCTTCTGGCCGAGGTCGTCGCCAGGATCGCCGGCGCGGGTTGGCGCGTGGTGAATGTCGACGCGGTCGTGGTCTGCGAGCAGCCGCGTCTCGCCGGCCATCGCGCCGCGATGCGCGCTGCGCTGGCGCCTGTGCTGGGGATTGCTCAGACGGCGGTCGGGATCAAGGCGACGACGACCGAGCGCATGGGATTCGCAGGAAGGGGTGAAGGCATCGCGGCGACCGCCGTATGCCTTCTCGAGGCGGTCGCCTAGCTCTTTTCGTCCTTCTTCTCGGCGTCGCCGGCTTCGGCCGGCGTGTCTGCCGCATCGGACTTCTCGGACTTCTCGTCCTGTTCGCCCTTGAGACCAGACCGGAAGCCGCGGATGCTCTGTCCCATCGACTTGCCGAGACTCGGAAGTTTGGCTGCGCCGAAGAGCAGCAGAAGGATCGCGAATATGATGATGAGTTCGGGTGCTCCAAGCCAACTTGGCATTCAGGCCTCTCTCTTCGTAGTGGATCTGATTGACACTCTACGGCCGTGAGGTCGCACAAGCAAGGTGCGGCCAGGCGGGGTGGAGATCAGTAGCGGTGCAGCGTGTCGAGGCGCGCGGCGATGAACTCCGCCAGACTGCGCGCCTCACCGAGCGCGAAGCGATGGTCGTGCTCGGCATCCGTGTCGGTCACGAGCGCCAGCGCCTCGCCCGGCGCGCACAGTCGCGTGGCGTGTCCGGCGCCCGCGCGGAAGACCTCGATCTTGAACGGCGCTTGATGCTTGTACCCCTCGGCGACGACGAGATCGAAGTCGGCGAAGAAGCGGCGCGCGATCTCGTCGAGCGGCAACTCCGCGGCAAGCCGGCCGACGTAGGCGATGCGCTGCGGCGCCGCGACGACGTACGCCTCGGCGCCGGCGCGGCCGTGTCGCCACGAGTCCTTGCCGGGATGATCGATCTCGAAGTCGTGGGCGTCGTGTTTGACCGTGCCGATGCGCAGGCCGAGAGCGTTGAGCTCGGGCAGCAACGACTCGATCAGCGTGGTCTTGCCGGCGTCGCTCTTGCCGACGACGGCGAGAAGCGCAGGCTGGGTGCGGCCGGCTCGCGAGGCGGCTCCGGCCGCCACGAGACGCCGCGCCTCGGCGAAGTGCGCCATCGTGTTGATGTTGAAGAACGCTGCGGCGCTCCGAAAGCGGACCTCGGCGACGGTCACCGCGGGGAAGAACCCGACGATGCGATGACGGTCGCTCTGCAGCTCGGTCACGATTGCGTCGAGGCAGCGTGGCCGGTAGACGGCGAACAGGGGCTCGCGCAGATCGCCGATCGCCGGAACGGCGACATCAGCCGTACGCGCGGCGGCAAGTACGCGCCGCGCCGCGCGCACGTTCGGGAAGGCGAGATCGACGCCGAGCGCGAAGATCGGCGCGCGGTAGTGCTGCAACGCCGTGGCGATCCCGGCCAGCGGGGAGGCGCCCGGCCAGGCGTCGGGCAGGAGCTCGACCCCGGCGATGTCGCCGAGGTCGAGCTCCTGCCCGACGCCCACCGAAACGGCGACGGTGGGGAAGAGCGCGCGCAGGAACGCGACGCTGCGCTGCAACAACGTCGCGCCCTCGAGCGTGAGGAAGCGCTTGTCGCGACCTATGCGGAGTCCCGAGCCGCCGGCCAGCACAACCCCAACGACGACGCTTTGCTCGTACTCTGCATGTCGCGCGCTCATGGCCTGCAGTAGTGTACCGCACGCTTTTGCCGGGGCCGCTGCCGGCGCGTAGAATGCTCGCCGTCCCAGCGTGCTTCGAGGAGGGAGAAGCGGTGAGCGCAGACCGCGACAGCGGTCCATACGTGGTCGCGGTGGTCGGCAGTCCCCGGGCGAACGGCAACACGTCGTTCCTGGTGGACGTCACTCTGGCGGAGCTCGAGCGTCGTGGCGCGCGCTGCGAGAAGATCATGCTCGGCAAGTGTCACGTGCTGCCCTGCCAGGGCCACGAGGATTGCGTCCAACGCGCGACCTGCGCGCGCGACGACGACATGCCGGCGATCCTCGACAAGGCTTACGCCGCTCAGGGGCTGATCCTGGCGACTCCCGTGTACTACGAGGACGTCAGTGCGCTGATGAAGATCTTCATCGACCGCAACTACTTCAAGTACGAGCACGAAAGCCTGCTCGAACCGCAGGCGCTCGGACTGATCGCGATCGCCGCCGAAACGGGCCTCGAGGAGACGATCGACACGCTCAAACGATTCGTGGCGTTCTCGTCCGCGGGGTCGGTCCCCACCTTCACGCTCGCCGGTTTGGCGGGAAGCGCCGGCGAGGCCGCCGGCGATCACGACCTGGTCGCGAAAGCCCGCCGTATGGCGCTGCAAATGGCGGCGAAGCTCAGCTAGCTGGAGATCGTCCGCGATCCACCGGGCGGATGACGCGCCGCTCGGTGACGATCGTGTCGACCGGCAGGTCGTGTGTCTCGCGCGGCAACTCTTCGACGACCTGCAGCTCGAAGGCGAGAGCTACGCGCGAAACGTCCAGTCGCAGCGTGTGGAGGTACGTGTCGTAGAAGCCGCCGCCGTAGCCTATCCGACCCCCGTCGGCGGCGAACACCGTGCCGGGCACGACGATCAGATCGATCGCCTGTGGATCGCACGCCTCGAGTCCGTCGCACGGCTCCGGGATCTCCCAGGCGCCGCAGGCGAGGTCGCGCCCCGGATCGCGTAGGCAGAAAGCCTCCATGTCGCGAGGCCCACGCACGCGGGGCACGGCGACCGTCTTGCCCTCGGCCAGCGCCCAGCGGATGAGGCCGAGCGTGTCGACTTCGCTGCGGAAGGTGACGTAGGTCATGATCGTGCGTGCCGACTGGACCTCAGGAAGTTCGATGAAGCGCGCGAGGATCGCCCTCCCGAGCGCCTCGCGCTGGCGCGGGCCGAGGCGATCGCGTGCTTGCAGCACGCGATCGCGGACTGCCCGCTTCGCCGCTCGATCACTACCATCGGTCACGTCTCACTCCGACGATCGCCGCATACCCCGTTTCCCGCGCGGGCAACACATGGGTTCAAACGTCTGCCGCCCGCAGTTTAGGACGCCGGAGGCTTGGACTATAGTATAAGGAGAAGGGGGAGCCCATGACGTTGCGCTCACACGATGAACTGTCGATCGCGGATGTCTTCTCGCGCACGCTGCAGAACTTGCTCGCGCTGACCGCGCCGAACGCGTCGCGCACATATCCGACGGTCGAGCAGATCGTCGCCGCGACCGGTGACGACGTGAGTGGCTCGCCGGCGCTCTTTCGCCTGCTGCAGCTGGTGGTGCTGCCGGAGGTCCTCGGCGCGAGTTCCGGCACGGCTCTCTACGTGGCCGCCAAGCGCTTCAGCAAGAGTCTGCATCTCAGTTCGATCCAGGCGCTCAAGGCCTGGCTCCGCGAGATGGGTCTCGGCGAGCTCGAGGTCGAGCTCGACGACGAGCGCGTGCTCGTCAAGCTCGCGCGCTGTCTCACGTGCTACCGTCTTCCCGCCGTCGGTTCGGCCATCTGCGACTTCGAACGCGGCCTCATCGACGGCGCTCTCGAACAGATCACCGGCGCCACCGTGACGACCAAGGAAACTCTGTGCTGGGGCCTCGGCGACACCGTTTGCCAGTTCGAGGGCTACAGTGGCGCGCAAAGCGGCTACGTTTACACCGAGAACGGGTTCCACCCCGATGCCCAGCGGCGTTTGCTTGCGGGCCTGGAACAGCAGTCTGCCGTGGCCGTCGACAACCTCCGTCTCGTCAGCGAGCGTCGCGACCGCGAGACTCGCGACCCGCTGACAGGTCTCTACAACTTCCGCCACCTGCGTGAGCACGCGGCGCTCGAGCTGGCACGCGCCGCTCGATACGAGCGCCACGTCGCCTTCGTGATGCTCGACCTCGACGACTTTCATCTCGTCAACGAGCAGGCCGGTCGCGAGGGCGGCGACGAGGTCCTCTGTCACTGGGCGGCGGCGCTCACCGCGCAGCTGCGGTCCGGCGATCTCGTTTGTCGCTACGGCGCCGACGAGTTCCTGCTCGTGCTACCGGAGACGGCGGAGAGCCAGGTGGGTCTGGCGCTCGAGCGCGTGCTGCGCGCCACGACCAGCCTCGCGATGGAGGCCGGCGGCAAGCAGTTCACCTTGACCGCCGTCGGCGGCGTGGCGATCTATCCCGACGACGGCGCGACGGCCGAGGAACTGGTCGCCAAGGCGGCGACGACGATGTACATCGCGCGGGCGAGCGGCAAGGGGCAGGTCGCCTACTTCTCGGCGCCGCCACGGCGCTGAGCGTCGACCGGCTCGTCACGCGGTCGTCCTTTTCGTGCGTGCAGGCCGTTTGCCGCTCGCGCGGCGCCGGTGATACGGTGTAGCCGAGGTGCCAGCGCGCATCGACATCCTTGCCGTGGGTTCGCTTTCGAGCCACATACGCCCGGCGTTCGACCACTACCTGCGACTGCTCGCCGGCGGCGTGACCGTGAACGTGCGCGAGGTGAGGGAGGTGGCGCTGCGCGGCCGGAGCGAAGCGGAGGTGCTGCGCGAGGAGGCGCGACGATTGCTGCCGGCGCTGGGCGCCGGCGGCGTGGTCGTCGCGCTCGACATCGGCGGCCGCGAGTACGACTCGCCGGCCCTGGCCGCCAAGCTGCAAGAGTGGTTCGCGCGCGGCGGCGTGACGTTCGTCATCGGAGGGTCGCTGGGGCTGGGCGACGAGATCGCACAGCGAGCCGACGAGTCGCTGTCGCTGTCCAAGCTCACGCTGCCGCACCAGCTCGCCCGGGTGGTGCTCGCCGAGCAGCTGTTCCGCGCACTGAAGATCGCCCGCGGCGAGAAGTATCATCATTGAGGTGACTGGGGGCAGATGAACGGACTCTTCGACTTCGGCAGCCTGGCGGCGTCGCTCGGACGCGCTCTGGCGGAGTTGCGTGGCGCGTCCGCGGCGACCCCCGTGGACCTCGTTGTGCCACCGCGGCCAGAGCACGGCGACGTGACCACGAACGCGGCGCTGGTGTCGGCCGCCGGGACCGGCCAGAAGCCGCGCGATCTCGCCGCCGCCCTCGGCGAGCGCTGGCTCGCCGGGGAGGGAGCGGCGATCTGCACGCGCTTCGACGTGGCCGGTCCGGGGTTCCTCAATCTCTTCCTCGACCACAGCTGGTATCGCGGCGCTCTGCAGGCGATACTCGACGCCGGCGTCGACTACGGCCGCGGCGTCGTGCCGCCGGCGCAACGCCGCCGCGTCAACGTCGAGTTCGTCAGCGTCAACCCGACCGGGCCGTTACACGTCGGCCACGCGCGCTACGCCGCCTACGGCGACGCTCTCTGCCGGCTGTTCTCGTTCGCCGGCCACGCGGTCACGCGCGAGTTCTACGTCAACGACCACGGCACGCAGATCCTCAAGTTCGGGCAGTCGCTGGCGGCGAGATACGGCCAGCATCTCGGTCTCGACACGCCGGTCCCCGACGACGGCTACCAGGGCGACTACCTTGCCGATCTGGCCGCCGAGCTGGTGACCGAGGTCGGTGAGCGCTATCGCGAGCCCTTGAACATGGTGGTACCAGACGTCACCCGTCTCGGACCGGAGGTCGTCGACGAGTTCAAGTCGTGGGGACGGGACCGCGTCTTGGCCGCCTTCCGTGCCACGCTCGCGCGTCTGCGTGTGTCGTTCGATGTGTGGACCAGCGAAGCCGGTCTGTACGAGGGCGGCGACCTCGAGTGGCGCGGCTTTCGCGGCGAGGTCGGGATGGCGCTGTCACAGATGGACGCCGAAGGCCACCTGCGCGATGCCGATGGCGCCGTCTGGCTGCGCACGACCGAGTACGGTGACGACAAGGACCGCGTGCTCATCCGCCAGACGGGCATGCCGACGTACTTCCTCTCCGACATCGCCTACCACCGCGACAAGATGGACCGCGGTTTCGAGCACTTGATCGACGTGTGGGGCGCCGACCACCACGGCTACGTGCCGCGCATGAAGGCGATGTTCGCGGCGCTCCCGCCGCACGACCCCGACCGCCTCGAGCTCATCATCGGCCAGCTGGTGAACCTCTTGGAGAGCGGCGCGACCAAGCGCATGTCGAAGCGCAAGGGCGACATCGTCACGATCGACGATCTCATGGACGCGATCGGTGTCGACGCCGTGCGCTTCTACATGGTCGGCCGCAGCCACGACTCGATGCTCGAGCTCGATCTCGACCTGGCGGTCGAGCAGTCGAGCAAGAATCCGGTGTACTACGTGCAGTACGCCCACGCGCGCATCGCCAGCATCCTGCGCAATGCGGGCAGCGAGGGCGGTGAGCCGCCCGCCTCGTTACCGCAGGTCGACGTGGGACCGCACGAACGCGCGCTGCTGCGCACACTGGCGCGCTACCCGGTAGTGATCTCGGAGTGCGTGGAGCGCCGTGCTCCGCACCGGCTCCACGCATACCTCGGAGAGTTGGCGGCGGAGTTCCATCTGTTCTACAAGCACTGCCGCGTGTTGAGCGACGATGCCGCGGCGACGGCGTTGCGTGTGGGGCTCTGCCGGGCGACCAAATCGACGCTGGCGGGCGGCCTCGGGCTGCTCGGCGTGGAGGCTCCCGAGCGCATGTAGAACCGGCCGCGGCGACGTCTGGCCGGCGTCAGGCCGAGAACCTGCCGCGCACCCAGGTGCGGAGCTCTTGCATCTCCTCGGGCGTGAGATCGCGGTCGAGGTCGAGGAGATGCGAGACCGCGAAGTTCTTCTGATCGTACAAGAGACGCTGCACGACGCTGTCGAGCACCGTGTGCGCGACCTCGCGTCCCGGGATCGCCGGCGTGTACACGTAGGCGATGTTGGCCCGATCCTGAGTCAGGAGGCTCTTCTTGACCAGGTTGTTCATCACGGTCATGACCGTCGTGTAGGCGATCGTACGCTGCTTGCGCAGCGTCTCGTACACGTCTCGCACGGTCGCCGAGCCATGTGTCCACACGACGGCGAGAATGTCTGCCTCGAGCGAGCCGATGCCTGTGAACGGGGCCCCTTTTGTGCTCTTGAGCCATTTCGGTTGAATCCGTTCCATGAGAACTCCCCTGCGTCGACGAGTACAGGTGACGGTACGTATGTATCCGTAAGTACCATGTTATGACCTTGCTCAACGTTGTTGAAACCGTTTCTCCGAGGCCGTTCGACTGGTCGCCGACGGCCTCGGACCGGTACCGTCGAGCCACCAATGCAGAGCGATGAAAGGCAGCTCGTCGGGTCTGGTAGAATGCGGCGACGTTGTGCTTCAGGAGGTGTGTCGTGTCGGTCGATGTCGAGTTCTTGCGCAGTCTTTGCACCACCGCCGGGCCGTCCGGATTCGAGGGACCTGTGCAGGCTCTGGTGCGCAAACGCGCGGCGGCGACGTCTGCTGCCGACGGCGACGCTCTCGGCAACGTCTGGGCCGACGTCAATCCCGGGGGCACGCCGCACGTCATCGTCGTCGGCCATGCCGACCAGATAGGCCTCATCGTCACGTATGTCGACGATGGCGGTTTCGTCTTCTTCGACAAGATCGGCAGCGTCGCGGCCGGCTTGCTACCGGCGCGCCACTTGATCATCCACGGTGCCGCAGGACCCGTCGACGGGGTCGTCGGCAAGCCGCCGACGCACATCCTTTCGGAAGAGGAACGCAGAAAGGCGCCCGAGATCACCGCTCAGTGCATCGACATCGGTGCCGCCAACCGCGAGGAGGCGCTCAAGCGCGTCTCCGTCGGCGACCCCATCACGTTCGAGCCGGTCTGGCTCGAGCTCGCGCCCGACCGGTTCGCGGCGCCGGCGTTCGATGACCGCGCCGGCGTGTACGCGGCCTTTCGCGCTCTCGAGCTCTATGCCGCATTGAAGGGGCGCGCGCGGCTGACGGCGGTGTCGACCGTCCACGAGGAGACCACGTACATGGGCGCGCGCGCGATGACTCATCGCCTGCAGCCCGATGTGACGATCGTTGTCGACGGCGACTTCGACAGCGGCAACCCCTACGTCGACGCGAAGAAGCTCGCCGGCGAGGTGAAGCTCGGCGGCGGCCCCATTCTCGGTCGTGGAGCCGGCAGCAACGAGCGCCTGCTGGCGATGGCCCGCGAAGTCGCCGCCGCCGAAGGCATCCCCGTGCAGCTCAAGGCGTACCCGCGCGAGACGTCGACCGACGCCGAAGAGATGATGGCGGCCGGCGAGACGGCGACGCTGTCGGTCGGCATCGCGATGCGCTACATGCATTCGCCCTTCGAGGTGGCGGCCGGCGAAGACATCGAGATGACCGCCCGCCTCGTGGCGGCGCTCGCCAGGCACGTCGGCGAGGCTTTCACGCCGGGCTGCTTCGTGCCTTGAGAGTCTTCATCAGCGTCGACATGGAGGGAGTGAGCGGCGTCTGCACCGAGCAGCAGACGAGTCTCACCGGCGACCGCTACCGCGAGGCCTGCGCGCTGATGCGCGCCGATCTCGACGCTGCCGTCGGCGGTTGTCTCGCCGCCGGTGCCACCGGGATCGTCGTGTGCGACGCGCACGACGCCGGCAGCAACCTGAGTGCCGACGCGCTGCCGGTGCAGGCGACGCTCGTCAGCGGTTGGTCGGGCCCCCTGAGCATGATGACCGGCGTCGACGACAGCTTCGATGCGGCGCTCTTCGTGGGCTACCACGCGATGTCCGGTACGCGAGCCGCGGTGCTCGAGCATACGTATGTCTACAAGATCGTGTCGGTCTCCTGCGATGGGCGAGAGCTCGGTGAGACCGCGCTCAACGCGGGCGTCGCCGGAGCCCTCGGCGTGCCGGTCGTCTTCGTCTCCGGCGACGACAAGACGGCGGCCGAGGCGCAGGCGCTGCTACCTGGAGTGGAGACCGCGATCGTCAAGGACGGTCTCCACCGCAGCAGCGCCATGTTCCGCCCGCCCGACCTCGCGCGCACGCTGATCCGTGAGGGCGTGCAGCGCGCGCTCGGCGCCGACTCACGCCTGAAGCCGCTGCGCTGGCCGGGCGCCCCGCTCGTTGTCACCTTCGCGCGCACGCACTTCTGCGACGCCGCCTCGACGGGTCCTGGTGCGCGCCGTCTCGACGGCCTCAGCATCGAGGTCTCGGGCAGCGACTACCTTGAGGTCTTCCGGCACTTCATCGCCTGCGTCGGTCTCGCCGGCACGGCAGGGGCTCCGCGCTTCGAATGAAGGCCGCGGGCGGCCGCTGTGCCGCGCGCGCCGGTGCCGTCTTGCCGCCGCTCACGACCCGCGAAACGAGCCTCCGTGGGACTGCCTGCCGGCAGTTGCGGGTGTCTGGGGGCCGTGGTGTAATGTGGGCCTGCGAGCGGATGTAGCGTAGCTGGTAACGCGTCAGCTTCCCAAGCTGAAGACCGCGGGTTCGAGTCCCGTCATCCGCTCCAATCCCCCTGATCGCTGTCGTCGTGCGGCGGATCGCAGCACTCCCGAGGCGGGACCGTGCGTATCGGCCTTGCCTCGGAGTCGGTCAGAAAAGACGCGCCATCCGCTCGGTCAGAATGGACGCGCCATCCACTGGATGCGCTTGACGACGGCCGTGCCGACCGCGACGAGCACGACCAGCGGAAACGTCGACGACGGGTCTGACGGGTCGGGGAACGGTGACGCCAGGCGCTCGAACCAGGGTTGTGAGAGAGCGCCGACGGGCCCCGGGGCGAGCGCGAGCAAGACCTGACGCGGCCGCGGCGCCGTTTGCGGAACGCCGACCGGAGCAGCCGGGGGCGCGACGTTCAGGGCGACCGGCGCCGTGGCACCGGCGCGCCACAGCTCGAGATAGAGGAACGGGTCGACGGGTGCTCCGCCCCCCGGGTGGATCTCGAAGTGCAGGTGCGACGGCGTCGTCGCCGCGTCGCCGGTGTTGCCGACGTAGCCGATGACCTCGCCGGCGGCGACGTGTTGACCGACGTGCAGGCCCTCCGCGTAGCGGCTGAGGTGAGCGTAGTAGAAGTAGTCGCCGCCGGCGTTGGTCAGGTGCAGCGAGATGCCGCCGAGGCCGTAGTCGCTCATCTTGCTGATCACGCCGCTCTGCACGGCGAGCAGTGGCGTGCCCCACGCGGCGAAGATGTCGTTGCCCTGGTGCAGGTGTCCGATGCGCGGCGCATGCCAGTCGTCGGTGTAACTGTACGGCGCGACCACGGGGAACACAGCGCCGGGGAAGTCGAGCAAGCCGCCAATCGACGTCTGCGGAGGCGGCATCGGTGCGTAGTCTTGCGGCCATGTGGGCTGCGCGTCCTGTGTGGTCTGCGACGGGTGCGCGGTCGGTGTCGGCGATGGCCTCGTGGTGGGGCTGACCGTCGGCTTGGGTCGTGGCGGTGGCGCGAGCGCCTCGAGGGTGGCGCGGTCGGCCGTGGCCGACGCCTGGCCGGCGACGAGCACGCTGCCCGCCGGCAGGTCGCGCCACGGCGCGCTGAGCACGAGTCGCAGGCCGAGCACCTGGGCGCTCGACGAGTCGCCGCTCGCCTCGCTGGTGGCGACGAGCACGGTGAGTGTGCCCACACCGTCGATCTCGATGGGCTGATCGACGACCGCCACGGCATGCCCGTCGACCGTCAATCCGCCGACGACGCTCTCTGATGTTGTTGCGGCGGCAGCGTGGCCGTCGACCGTGGCATCGGCGACGACGGTGACGTTCGTCGCCGTCACGAGACCGTCGAGCAGGCTGACGTCGGCGAGCGTCGTCGTGGCACGCGAAGTCAGTACACGGGCGGAGACCTGCGCGGAGACGGCGGTCGATCCACTGGTGAATGCGAGCGCCGGCGGTGCGGCCGGTGCAGAAACCTCGGTGGCGTTCGGCTCGAGGCTTGCCGTGACGGCGCCGACGCCGGCGTATGCGTTGCCCACGCGCGTGACGTAGCCGCTGGCGACGGAGGTCGTCGGCCGTGTGCTCCCCGAAGCCGCGCCGAGAGAGGTGAGAGAGAGGGCGAGGACGGCAAAGCCGGCGACGGTGAGAGCGATGGAGTGTGGGCGACGGGCGCACGCGAGTCGGCGTCGCGCGCTCGTCGCGCTCGCGATCCCGTGCTTGTCAGGCTTGCTGTTCAATGGTCCTCGTGTGCCGCGCCGCACACGTAGTGCGGTCGGCACGGCCCGAGTATAGCACCCGCCCGGTGTACCCGGGCACTTCGCTTCTCGGCGGAGTCACGGCCCAGATCCTCGCGATTCCTTAGGCGACGAGAATCTCGACCACGACCTGCTCGCGGGTCGTCCACCCTGGTGGTAGGATGCGGACCAACCACCGGGAGGAGCCAATGGGCGCATCGCCTGCCGTCATCCGGGATCAAGCCGAGAAGTTGCTGCGGGCCGCGGGGATCGATCGCGAGCCGGTCGATCTGCGCGATGTGGTCAGCGCGCTCAACCTCTCGCTGGTGCACACGGCGTGCGAACCCTTCAGCCCCGAGGCGAGTCTCGTGCCGCGCGGCGACTCTCAAGCGATCGTGTTGCGCGGCGCCGGCGACGAGCGCCGTCGCCGCTTCACGATCGCCCATGAGATCGGCCACTTCGTGCTTCACCCCGGACGCGTGGCGCCGGAGCGTGGCGGCAGCGTGAACGAAGCGATGAAGATCCAGGAGCGCGAGGCCGACCGTTTCGCTGCCGAGCTGCTGATGCCGGAGCATCTCGTGCGCAAGGCGGTGCACGACGAAGGCGCCGACGCGCGCCGCTTGGCGGAGCGCTTCGAGGTCAACGAGCAGGCGATGAGCGTGCGCCTGCGCCGCCTCGGTCTGGCGGCGCGTCAGAGCGAGTTGTTGCCGCCCTCGCGCGACCTGCTGTAGGCCGTCGGCGGCGGGCGCCGCCGATCATCCGTTCTCGATCACCCACTCCAGTGTGGCGCGCGCCACTTCCGGCGAGCGCTGCGGTCCGCGGTGGCCACCCTCGGCGAGAGCGATCAGGCGCGTCGGCGGCGCGACGACACGTGCCAGCTCGAGGCTGACCGCGAACGGCACGCTGGCGTCGTCGAAAGCGTGGGCGAGGAGCACGCGCGGCAGCCCTCGCGCGATCTCGACGATGTGCGATGTACTCAGAAGCCGGCGCAGTGACTTCTGGTCGAAGCGGCCGAACTGGCCGGCGTCAGGGTCGTCGCGCGCGGCCGGACGGCGGAGTGCGTCCAGGCCGCGCAACAGAGCTGCCTCGTCGGCCGGGCAGAGCACCACCAGCGAGCGGAAGAGGCCCGGCCGGGCGTGTGCCGCGCGGAGCATCGAATTCGCGCCCATGCTCGATCCCCGCGCAGCGAGCCACGGCGCCCGCGACGCGCTCGCGAGCGCTTCGCCGCAGGCGATCACATCGTGCTCGCCGCCGGCGTCCATGGCGCCGTCGCTGGCGCCGTGACCGCGGAAGTCGAAGACCATCGCCGCCAGCCCGGCAGCGGCGGCCTGCTCGGCCATGATCGCGTGGTTCTCCTTCGTGCTGCCGGCGCCGTGGCAGATGAGCAGGGCGCCGCGCGGCGGCGCCGGCGGAGAGAAGAGGAGGGCGGCGAGGCGCAGGCCGTCTGCCGGCACTATCATCTCGCGTACGCACCAGCGCGGTTCCACGTGTGCGTGGGCGAGTTCGACCATGGACGAAGTGTAGCAGCAGGGCGGGCGGCGCCGGCTAACGGCGATCCGCCCGCCCGTGATGTAATAGCCGAGCCAGTCGCCCGTCCCGGAGGTCTCATGCGCGAAGTCAACGTCGGCCACAAGTACATCGCCGACTACCAGAGCATCGTCCCCAAAGACCTGATGGAGGAGATCCGCGAGCTCGCCGAACCGCTGCGCGGCAAGCGCGTCCTCCATGTCAACGCGACGGCGTTCGGCGGCGGCGTGGCGGAGATCCTCTACACGATGGTCCCACTCATGACGGACGTCGGTCTCGAAGCGGAGTGGCAGGTGATCACCGCGCCGCCGGAGTTCTTCAACGTGACGAAGGGCTTTCACAACGGGCTGCAAGGTCACGAGTCTGCGGTCACGCAGGAAGTCCGCGAGCTGTACGAGAGCGTCTGCCGCAGCAACGCCGAGACGCTCTCGCATCACTACGACTTCGTGCTCATCCACGACCCGCAGCCGCTGGCGATGCGCCGTTTCACCAACGTGTCGGCCGACGGCGACGCGCACTGGGTCTGGCGCTGCCACATCGACACCTCGACCCCCGACCAGGGCCTCTACGACTATCTCGTGCCGTTCATCGAGCAGTACGACGCGGCGATCTACACGATGCGCGGCTACGCACCCGCTGGCCTGGGTGTGCCGATCGCCGAGATCGCGCCGTGCATCGACCCTCTGGCGCCCAAGAACATGGCGCTGTCGCCGGCGGACGCGGCCTACATCGTCCGCCAGTTCGGCATCGACCCCAACCGGCCGCTGCTGCTGCAGGTCTCGCGCTTCGACCCGTGGAAGGACCCTCTCGGCGTCGTCGACGTGTATCGCACCGTCAAAGCAAGCTACCCGGAGGTCCAGCTCGGCCTCATCGGGTCGATGGCGTCGGACGATCCCGAAGGCTGGGAGTACTTAGAGAAGGTCATCGACTACGTCGGCGGCGATGGCGACGTGTTCGTGCTCTCCAACCTCGACAACGTCGGCAGCGTCGAGATCAACGCCTTCCAGTCGCACGCCGCGGTGATCATGCAGAAGTCCACACGTGAGGGTTTCGGACTCACCGTGAGCGAGGGCCTGTGGAAGGCGCGGCCGACGATCGGCGGTGCCGTCGGCGGCATCCCGCTGCAGATCCAGGACGGCGAGACGGGTTACCTCGTGCACTCGGCCGCCGAATGCGCCGCGCGCTGCATCGAAGTGCTCGACGACCCGGAGAGCGCGAAGGTGATGGCGCTCAGGGGAAAGGAGTACGTGCGCCGCAACTTCCTCACGCCGCGCCTGCTCCGCGACGACCTGAAGCTCTTCAACGACCTTTTCGAAGGTAAGATGTAGGTAAGCGGGCGGCCTGCGGCCGCCCGCACACGACGGCAAGGGGGCCAGCGGTGGCGAAAGGCATCGACCCGGCTGCCCGTCACTTGGTGGTGGCGGCCAACAGGGGTCCGGTCTCGTTCCACAGCGATCCTTCGGGGGAGCCGGTCGTCACGCGCGGTCCCGGCGGGCTCGTGAGCGTGCTCACCGAGATGCTGCGCAGCAAGCCCGGCGTCTGGATCGCCGCCGCGCAAAGCGACGAGGAGGAGCGACTCGCCGCCAAGGGCGCCTCGGCCGAGATCAAGCTCGACCGCGACCGCTACACGGTGCGCTACATCTCCTTCGACGCCGCCACGTACAGCCTCTTCTACAACATCGTCGCCAACCCGATGTTGTGGTTCATCCAGCACTACCTGTGGGACCTCGGCCGGCACCCGGACATCAGCGAGAATGAGATCACCGCCTGGCATGACGGCTACGTGCCGGTCAATCGCTTGTTCGCCGAGGCGATCGTCGACGAGATCGGCGGCGACGGCGGCCGGCATCTCGTCATATTGCACGACTACCATCTGTACCTCACGGCGCCGCTCGTGCGTGCCGCGGCCCCGAAAGTCTTCCTGCAGCAGTTCGTGCACATTCCCTGGGCCCAGTCGGACTACTGGCGGATCCTGCCGCCGGAGCTGCGCACGGCGATCTTCGAGGGTCTGCTCGCCAACGACATCGTCGCTTTTCACACGCAGCACTACGTCGACAACTTCCTGCAGGGCTGCGTAGACGTGCTCGACCTGCCGATCGACTACGCGCGCAAGTCAGTACGCGTCGGTGAGCGCGACGTGTGGGTGCGTGCTTATCCCGTGTCGATCGACGCGCAGTCGCTGCGCGCCGCCGCTTCGTCGCGGCGCGTCACCGAAGAGGAGCGCATGCTGCTCGAGCGGCGCCGCGAGTATCTGCTGCTGCGGGTCGATCGCCTGGACCTCTCGAAGAACATCATCCGCGGTTTCAAGGCCTTCGACCGCTTTCTCGAACTGCACCCCGAGTTCAAGGAGCGCATCACGTTCCTCGCCTTGTTCCAGCCCTCGCGTGAGGACGTCGAGGAGTACGTCGAGTACCGGCGCCGGGTGATGGAGACCGTCGCCGAGATCAACACCAAGCACGGCAACACCGACTGGATGCCGATCGACGTGCGCATCCAGGACAATTACCCGCTAGCCCTGGCGGCCTACAAGCACTACGACGCGCTCATGGTCAATGCGATCTTCGACGGGATGAACCTGGTCGCCAAGGAAGGCGCGATCTTAAACTGGCGCCAGGGCGTGCTCATCCTCTCCGAGAACACGGGCGCGTACGAGGAGCTCGGCGCCTTCGCTGTCGGGGTCAACCCGTTCGACATGGAGGAGCAGGCGGAGGCGATCCACCGGGCGCTCACCATGCCGGCGACGGAGAAGCGCCTGCGCTCCGAGCAGATCGTCGAGGTCGTGGAGCGCAACAGTATCGAGAAGTGGGTGAACGCGCAGTTCGCCGACTTCAGCGCGAAGTTCGCGGCGGGCTAGCCGAGCAGCTTGGCGTAGAGCGCTTCGTAGGTCGCCGTCATCCTGGCGACGCTGAAGCGCTCCTCGACCGACCGGCGGCACGCGTGTGGGTCGATCTCGTCGAGGCGACCGACGGCGGCGACCATCTGGTCGACGTCGTCGACCACGAACCCGGTGCGGCCATCCATCATCACTTCATCGACCGAGCCGTTGCGCAGCGCCACGACCGGTGTGCCGGCCGCCATCGCCTCGATCATCACGAGGCCGAACGGCTCCGGCCAGAGGATCGGGAAGAGAAAGCCCTTGGCGCGCGCGAAGAGCGTGCGCTTCTCTTCGTCTGACACCGCGCCGGCGTAGACGATCTGCTCGCCGTCGATCTGCGGCGCGATGCGCGCCTCGAAGTAGTCGCGATACCAGTCCTGCACGACACCGGCGATGACGAGCTTGTTTCCGGTGCGTTTGGCGACCTCGATGGCGACGTGGAACCCTTTGTCTTCGCAGATGCGGCCGAACGCGAGCAGGTAGTCGTCCTTTTCCGCCGAGAACGGCCAGCCGTCGATCGGCAACGCGTTGTAAGCCGTGCCGGCCCAGTTCATGCCGGGCGGCGCCAGGGAGCGCTGGTAGTCGCTGATCGAGACGTACCAGACGGCGTCGGCAAACTGCTCGTAGAAGCCATAGGCGATCTCGTCGAACGAGCCGTGGCAGGTGTGGAGGATCGGCTTGGCGATGTAACGGCTGAATGCGACGACGAGGAAGCCGGAGTGGTCGTGGATGAGATCGAAATCGCCGGCGTCGTCGATCTCACCGAGCGCGAAGCCGACGTGGCGCGCATCGTACGGCGTCTGCCCGATGCGCGTCGGCATCTCGTGCGGGAAGATCGAGCGGAGCTTGGCCGGGG
>Ga0207931_1000273_pt1 | contig 19510 bp, 13 predicted proteins | sample NGESurdeep092012_2_FD_184478 | JGI IMG/M metagenome (GOLD analysis project Ga0207931, IMG submission 184478) | Arctic peat soil microbial communities from Barrow, Alaska - NGEE Surface sample 415-1 deep-092012 (SPAdes) | ecosystem: Environmental > Terrestrial > Soil > Wetlands > Peat ...
TGAATGCTGTGCGGGTGAGTCCGCCGCCGGTGAGTTCGCCGCCGGTGAGTGCGCGGCCGGTGAGTGCGCGGCCGCCCGGCCGAGCGGACGGGGCCGCCCACCCGCGCGGTACAGCGAACTCGGCAGCGCGTGCCCGACCGCTGCCTCCGTCGCCCTGGCCGCGGTCAGCACCGCGTCGAGGTCGGCGCCGGTGTCCACCCCCGACTCGCTGAGCATGTAGACCAGCTCCTCGGTGGCGATGTTCCCGCTGGCGCCGGGCGCGAACGGGCAACCACCAAGGCCGCCCACCGACGCGTCGATCTGGGTGACGCCGACCTGCAGCGCGGCCAGCACATTGGCCTGCCCGGTGCCGCGGGTGTCGTGGAAATGCACGCCGACATCGAGGGTGGGGGCCACCGAGCGGACCGCGGCGATCAGCTCGACCACCCGACGCGGCGCCGTGGTTCCGATGGTGTCGCCCAGACACAGCTGGTCGGCTCCCAGTTCGACGGCGCGCCGGGCCACTGCGACCGCGCGCTCCACGGGCGTCCGGCCGTCGAACGGGCAGTCCCAGGCGGTCGCGATGATCACTTCGCAGCGTCCGCCCGCTCCGTGCACGAGACCGGCGACCTCCTCCACCAGGGCGAGCGCTTCGTCGGTGGTGCGGCCGGTGTTGGCCAGGCTGTGCCCGTCTGCCGCCGAGACCACATACTCGATTTCGGTGAACCCGGCAGTCATCGCCCGGCGCCCGCCGTTGGGGCTTGCCACCAGCGCGGACCAACGGATGCCGGGCCAGCGATGCAGTTGTTCGGCGACCTTTTCGGCGTCGGCCATCGCAGGGACGGCGCGCGGCGACACAAACGCGGTGGCCTCGACGCGCCGGATGCCGGTGGCGGCGATGGCGGCGATCATTGCGAGCTTCGCGTCCAGCGGGACCGGGTTCTCCAGTTGGAGCCCGTCCCGCAGCCCCACCTCGCGGATATCGACCGAGACGGGGAGTGCGAGGCGGGAGTAGGGCGCCGGGCCGGACGCGGCCAATGGGCTAGGAACTGACACAGCCGACATGACCGCATTCTGCACCCAGGTCTGACGGTCGCTCTCGGCTCTGCCGCTGTGCACCCGGCCTGGTCTCCGTTTGGGGACCGACACGGTGGTGATCACCATTTGGGGACCGACACGGTGGTGATCACCATTTGGGGACCACGACAGGTGTTGGGCGCCATTGCCGGTCCCAGGACGGTGATCATGAGCCGCCTTGCCGCACGCGAGGGCCCTGAGCGCACCCGAGCACCTGCTATTCCGCGCCGGAACCCCGTACCGCCGCCCGCAGCTGCGCGGACACCGTCCGCCCGATCCCCAACGGCCAGCGGTGCATCACGTAGTCGACGGCCTCGTCGACCTTCAGCTGTCGTGTCGAATTGCCGGTCCGCACCCAGAGTTCCGGGCTCGTACTGCCCTTCGGCGGACGGACGAACACCGGACGCGGTGATGCCGGGCAGGTGACCCGGCAGATGAACGTCCCCGCGCCGTCGACCGTCACCGGGGTGAAGTCAATGACCGGTGTCGCCGCGGCATTCTGGCCGAGGGTGGTGGCGAGGAAATCGCGCAGCCACAGCTCGAACCGGTCGGCGTCGCTACCACGCACCGTCGAGAAGTCATTGACCAGGCCCAGCACGGTGCCGCTGTCGTCAACCCCGATCAGCAGCGCGCCGCCTTCGGTGTTCAGGAACCCGGCGACAGCCTTCGCGATCACCATCTCCATCCGCTCGTCGCGGGCCGCAGTATGCAGGTTCCATCGAGCGGTCGACTTGAACTCCAGCCGGTCCGATTCGCCGCGCCGGATCAGTTCACGCACGGGTTCGCGCGGTTCCGGTCGTTGCATCCGGCTGGCCACCGCGGCGAAAACGGCCAGGATCGCGGTCGTCATGCCGACCGCAAGCACGATGACGAGCGGATTCCACACTCGGATGTCGCTGCGGGTCAGCCCGGCGATCAGCATGCCCAGAGAGATTCCGATCACCGACAGCACGATGGTGGTCGCGGTGGACAGCCGAACCCGCCCGCCCAGCAACAACCGGGCCCACTGTCCGACGATGTACGCCGCCAGGAGGGCGATCGGCAGGGTGATGGCGATCGTCACCACTGACTCGTGTCCGGCGTCCACGAGGCGGAGCCTAATCGGCGGGCGTCGGGTACTTGCGCCGATCGGTCATGCCTCGCCGTACTCGCTCGGGTGATCACCCAGACCGGACGAAGCCGCGCGCTCCGCACTGCGTGATACTCAGCCACATGGCCTTGCACAACGGTTCCTCCGAGCCAACTCGCGCCCCTCATTCGAACCCGCTGGTCGCCCTGGCCAATCCGGCCGTCGGCGACAACGTGTACCTGCCGGAGATCGCCCTCGCCGACGAGCCGGTGCCGCCGGAAGTCGCGTACCAGCTCATCAAGGACGAGTTGTTGCTGGACGGCAGCGCCCGGCTCAACCTGGCTACCTTCGTCACCACCTGGATGGAACCGCAGGCGTTGACCCTGATGTCCGACTGCGCGGACAAGAATATGATCGACAAGGACGAGTACCCGCAGACCGCCGAAATCGAGCGGCGTTGCGTGGCCATCCTTGCCGACCTGTGGCACGCCAGCGATCCCAACGACGCCACCGGTTGCTCGACGACCGGGTCCAGCGAGGCCTGCATGCTGGCCGGCATGGCGCTCAAGCGGCGCTGGGAGGCCAGGGTCCGCTCCGAGGGCGGCGACCTGAAGACCCGGGTGCCGAACCTGGTGATGGGCGCCAACGTCCAGGTCTGCTGGGAGAAGTTCTGCCGCTACTGGGATGTCGAGCCGCGGATGGTCCCGATGGACGGCGAGCGGTTCCATCTCGAGGCGCCCGGGGCGGTGGCCGCCTGCGACGAGAACACCATCGGCGTGGTGGCCATTCTGGGGTCAACCTTCGACGGCAGTTACGAGCCTGTCGCCGAGATCGCGGCAGCACTGGACAAGCTGGCCGCCGGCGGCGGGCCGGACATTCCGGTGCACGTGGATGGGGCTTCGGGCGGGATGGTCGCGCCGTTCCTGGATCCGGATCTGGAATGGGACTTCCGGTTGCCCCGGGTGGCCTCGATCAACACCTCGGGGCACAAGTACGGGCTGGTCTACCCGGGGGTCGGCTGGGTGCTGTGGCGCGACAAGGCGCACCTGCCCGAGGAACTGGTCTTCAACGTGAACTACCTGGGCGGCAACATGCCGACCTTCGCGCTGAACTTCTCCCGGCCCGGAGCCGAGGTGGTGGCGCAGTACTACAACTTCTTCCGCTTGGGCCGCAAGGGGTTCACCGCCGTTCAGCAGGCCTCTCGCGATGTCGCGATGTCGCTGGCGGAGCGGATCGGCGCGCTGGACGAATTCACCCTGATCACCAAGGGCGACGAGCTTCCGGTGTTCGCGTTCACCACCTCGTCCACGGTGACCGGATGGGACGTCTTCGCGGTGTCGCGGCACCTGCGCGAACGTGGCTGGCAGGTTCCGGCGTACACGTTCCCGGAGCACCGTGAGGACCTCGCCGTGCTGCGGATCGTGGTCCGCAACGGGTTCTCGCTGGATCTGGCGGACCTGTTCTTCAGAGATTTGCTGTCCGCCGTGAAGGACATGAACGCGGATTCGGCGACGACCAAGTTCAGCGGGCCGTCTGGGTTCCGGCACTGAGGCACCAGCAGGCGACTGATCGGGGGGGGGCGACCGGCGGCCGACCGCGCGGGCATGCAGCGCGCCACCGGGCGGGCGCACAGGTGTAGGCCGCACAGCGGGCACGCGCACAGCAGGCCGCACACCGGGCAGGCCGCACACCGGGCAGGCCGCACACCGGGCAGGCCGCACAGCACGCGACCGGGCCTCCGAGTCCATGATCACCAACCGGGGACTTGGACCGGGTCCCACGCCCGGCGCCGGTCCCGAAACGGTGATCTTCCTGGAGGGCGTCGGACGCCGCCCGCGCAAGCTGGCCGAGGGACTCGCCGAGCCCGTCACTGGAGCAGTCTGATTCGGATAGTTCTGGACAGGTGTTCGTTTTCAGTGGTATGATGAGGTATGTTTCAGTCCGGAGTCGCGTTCGGTGAGCGGGTGTACCTGGCCCACCCACACGGCACCACGGCGACCGTGGACGTGCCCGTGCTACTCCCCGGCGGCGGACCGTCCACCCGGGACCGCGCCGTGTCGGCGATTCCCGCCGGGCGAGGGGACACCGCCGGCCCCGGTCGCCGCACCCGACGCTCGTCGACACCGGCCGGTCCAAGACCAACCGCCGCAGGAACCGGACCGCCGACACCGGCCCGGCGATCAGCACCCGGCTGATCCTGCCCGGCCGTCCCGACCCGACCCTCACCGCCGCCCGCGCCGCGCTCGGTGTCAGCGCCGGACCGCTCCCGGTGGACGTGGACCGTTCCCTGTCCCGCTGCGTCACCACCCGGTGAGGCCCGCTGGGCCAGCGAAGTCCTGCAGATCTCCGACTGGCGCCGCGCCGTCACCACCCTGCCCGCCGGCCCGACCTCGCCGCCGCCCTGCACCACCGGCCCGACGGGCTCAACACCCGCCCAGGGCTGCGGCCCTGGGCCAGCGACGGCGTGCACTGGGCCGCCGCCATCGTCGACGGCATGACCGCCCGGGCCCGGCTCATCGCCTCCCTGCAAGCCGCCCAATACGCCGACACCGCCCGAACCAGCACGACGAAACCGACCGCACAGCAGCTGATTCCGCCAACAACCCGGAGAGGGTGGACCCCACCAGCACTGACCTGGACAACGACGAATACCTCGAGTTCGTCATCGCCGGTTACGACCCGGACCGAGACAACCTGGACCCGCACGACAGGTTCCCCCCCAGCACCAAGGAATCCCCAGAACGGCCGCCCTCCCCTCCCGCTGCGACCGATCCAGCCGACGACCCACCGCCCTTCTGAGCAAGGAGTTGTGGTGAGAACTGGTTCACAACCAGTCCAGCTCCGCCCCCGCCTGCCCACCGGACAGCCGCGCATAGCCCGGCCCACGGTCGAAAAACGGTGCGTCCGGCAACACCCGTTCTGCCAGGTCCGCCCGCGCCGCGAACGTGGCCGTGCGATCGATTGCGTAGGAATCACGAACTCCAGTCACCACGACGCCATAGTCGGCCAGCGCTCCGGCAACGGACACCTTGCCCCAACGCACATCTCGCAGGACAGCGTCGACCGGCCGGCTCAGCGGATCACCCCATCCCCCTCCACCCGTGGTCCGTATCCTGATGACCTCGCCGGCGGCGACCGGTTCGGCGTCGGCCAGCGCGTCCACGTCGCGTTCGTGCGGGCCGCCTGGATCGATGGTCACGCTGAACGGCCGACCGGCCCTGCCGCCGCGCACGCCCCAACACGACAGGATCGACCGGTCGGCGATCGACATGAAATGCGCATCCACCAGCATCCTGATGTGCTTCTCGTAGCCGAGGCCGCCCCGGTACAGTCCCGCCCCACCGGAATCCACTGCCAGTCCGAGCCTTTCGACCAGGAACGGAAACCGGGACTCGCTGAATTCGCTCGGCAGATTCCGCGAATCCGGCACCACGTGGATGGTGTCCTCGCCGTCCGCGTAATACCGGCCGCCGGAACCTCCGCCGAGCACCTCACGCATCAGGTACGGCGCACCTTCGGCATCGGTGCCGTAGACACCGGTGTACCGGATGGTTTCCTGGTCGGCCGGCATTCGCCCGTCCACCGCTTTGGCGAGCACACCGGCCAGCACACCGAGCAACCGCAGGATGACGAAGGTCCGAGCGTTGGTCGGTGCCGGAAATATCGGAGTGAGAAGCGTACCCGGCGGTGGGAACCGCATCTCGATCAGCGGGACGACGCCTTCGTTGACGTCCAGCTCGGCCATCCGCTCGGGGGTCTCCGCGAGGTTGCGCAGGATCGGCGCCAGCCATTTCGCCAGGAACACCCCGTCCGCATAGTTGGCGGCGTGGTTGATCGGCCCCTTGGCCTGCGGGGAGGTCCCGGTGAAATCCAGCACGATGCGCGCGTCGGTGACTCCGTCTCCCGCGGACACCTTCGTCAGGGTGATCCGCTGGGTGTGCAGCCTCGGCTCGTCGACCCCGTCATGCTCGGCGTAATCCTCCCAGACGTACTGCCCATCAGGGATTCTGGACAGAATTTCGGTCCGATAGGTCTGCGTGGTCGCCCGCAGGATCGCCTCGAACGCGGCCTCCACCGGCCCGCGCCCGTAACGGTCGAACAGTTCGCCGAGCCGCCCGGCACCCATCAGACACGCCGAGCATTCCGCGTCCAGGTCGGCCGCGAGCGATTCGGGCATCCGCGAATTCCGGGTCATGATCTTCAAGGCCGCCTCGTTCGGCGCGCCGGCGGCCCAGAGCCGGATCGGCGGGACCATCAGCCCCTCCTCGAACACGCTGGTGGCATGCGAAGGCATGGAACCGGGAACGGTGCCACCGATGTCGTCGTGGTGGCCGAACGCCTGCACGAACGCCACCACCTCGCCGTGATGGAATACCGGCACCGTCACGCACAGATCCGGCAGGTGCCCGATTCCGCCCTCGGACAGGTAGACATCGTTGTGGAAGAACACATCCCCGGCCACCATCGACGTGATCGGATAGTCCCGGACGACCGGCTGCACGAGCGCGGAGTAGGAGCGGCCGGTCAGCTTGCGCATCCTGACGTCGTGGATTCCGGCGCGGAAATCGTGAGCGTCACGGATCATCGGCGACCGCGAGGTTCGCGCGATCGCCGTCTCGACCTCCGCCTCGACCGACGCGAGCGTCCCCTTCACGATTTCCACGAGAATCGGATCTTCAGCGGCACCGCCGATTTCGCCGGACGAGCTCACGACACCACCTTCGTCGGCCGAGCGATCAACAGGTTGCCCCACCGATCGACCGTGCCGATGAACCCGGGATGCACAGGAACCGTCGAGCCGAATTCCTCCACCACCGCCGGACCCACGACCACATCACCCGATCCCAGCAAGGACCTGTCGTAGATGGCGCTCTCGCACCAACTCTCGAAGAACACCGGCCGGACGCCCGTCACCGCCGCCTCCGCGCCGCCCGCACCAGGTCTGACATTCGGGATCTCCGGCCGCGGAATGGGACCGATCCCGGTGACCCGCATATTCACCCATTCCACGTGCTGCGCGGGATTTCCGCGAAAGTCATAGCCGTACAACGCCCGGTGTGCGTCGTGAAACCCGTCGGCGACCCGGTCCGCCCATTCCGAGCTGACCCTGCCAGGCGGGCAGGCAACGGGAACCTCGTACGCCTGACCGAGGTAGCGCAGGTCCACGGTGCGTTCGAAGACCTGCTCCTCCGTCCGAAACCCCTCCACCAGCAACGCCTCCCGCGCCCGATCGGTCAGCTCGTCGAAGATCGTCGCGACGGCCGCAAGGTCCAGCGAGTCGTGCCTGCCGACCGAGGTGCGGACGTAGTCGTCGCGGACGTCGACGGTGAGCAGCCCGAACGCCGACACGGTGCCCGGGTTCGGTGGAACGAGAACGCCGGGCAGGCCGAGGATGTCCATCAGCCGGCAGGCGAGCAGCGAACCGGACCCGCCGAACGTCACCATGGGGTAGTCCCGGATGTCCAACCCCCGACGAACGGTCACCTGACGCAGCGCGTTGGCCTGGTTCCACGCCGAGATCTCCAGCACCCCGGCCGCACAGGCCTCGAGCCCGAGCCGGACGCGATCCGCAAGGGCGCGGACACCGACCTCGGCGAGACCGACCTCCAGCGCAATCTCCCCGCCCAGCAGCCGCGGCGGAACCCTGCCGAGCACGAGATGGGCGTCCGTGACGGTCACTTCGGCGCCGCCCCTGCCGTAACAGAGCGGTCCAGGATCGGCGCCGGCCGACCGCGGACCCACCTTGAGTGACCCCTCCGGGGACACCCACGCAATGGAGCCGCCGCCGGCGCCGACCGTCACCACGTCGATCATCGGGATCCGTGCCGGGAACGGCCCCACCGAACCCTCGGTGGTCAACGACGGCACCCCGTCATGGATCACCGACACATCGGTCGACGTACCGCGCCCGTCGCAGGTCACCACCGAGGGGAACCCCGCCCGCTGGGCGATCAGCGCGGCCCCCAGCGCGCCCGCCGCCGGGCCGGAGAGCACGGTGGTGATCGGCTGGTGGACCACCTCACGGGCGGACAGCACTCCGCCGTTGGACCGCATGATCGAGAACGGGATCTCCCGGTCCGGGGTCAACTCGGCCAGCCGCCGGGAGATCGACGACACGTAGCTGCCCACAGTGGGTTTGACGGCTGCGTCGACGAGTGTGGTCATCGCCCGCTCGTACTCGCGGTACTCCGGCAGCACCTCGCAGGACAGCGACACCACGGCTTCGGGGTACTCGGCCAGCAAGATCTCCCGCAGCCTGCGCTCGTGGGCATCATTGGCGTAGGAATGCAGCAGGCACACGCCGATCGTCGAGATCCCTTGCGCACGAAAGAACTCCACGGCCCGAATTGCTGAATCCTCGTCCAGCGGACGGATCTCGTTGCCCCGGAAGTCCATCCGGCCGCGCAGGGTCCGCACCAGGTCGGCCGGCACGATGCGGTCGGGCTTGACCCAGAAATAGCTGTTGCCGTACCCGTCCGGCACCGACTGCCTGGCGATTTCCAGGATGAACTCGTAGCCCTCGGTGGTGATCAGTCCGAGCCGGCCCACCGAGCCCTGCAACAACTGGTTCGTGGCCACCGTGGTGCCGTGCAGGATCGCCGCGACATCACCCGGACCGGCACCAGCACCGACACCGACACCGACACCGTTCGTACCGTCAGCGCCGATCAGAGCCAGAATCTTCCGGACGCCGGTGAGGAACCCCTCGGCGGGATCGCTCGGTGTCGACGGGGTCTTGGTGGTGACGATCCGGTTCGTGCGCGCGTCGACGGCCACCACATCGGTGAATGTGCCGCCAGTGTCGACGCCGATCCGGATCCGCGGCCCGAGAGCAGCCCACGGTCCCCACCCAGATCCTTCAGCGTCTGTCGCTCGATGCTCCACCGTCACGGCCGGATCAGGTGAGGTACCGGTATGCGGCGGACCCCGGCAGGATCCGCTCGACCTCCATCGGCGCCGCCGCCATCCGGGCCAGCAACGCGGAAAGCCCGTCCGCGGAACCCATTTCGATGCCCACCAGCGCCGGGCCGGTCTCCCTGTTGTTGCGCTTGACGTACTCGAACAGGGTGATGTCGTCCTCGGGACCGAGCACCTCGTCCAGGAACCGGCGCAGCGCTCCGGGCTCCTGCGGGAAGTCCACCAGGAAATAGTGCTTCAGGCCCAGGTGCACCAGCGAGCGCTCGACGATCTCGCCGTACCGCGAGACGTCGTTGTTCCCACCGGAGATCAGCGCGACCACGGTCGCCCCGGCAGCGAGGTCGAGCGCCGGCAGGGCGGCCACGGCCAGCGCGCCGGCTGGCTCGGCGATGATGCCCTCGTTCTGGTACAGGGCCAGCATTTCCGTACAGATCGCTCCCTCGTCCACCGCAACGATCGGGGTTCGGGCGGCCGCGACGATGCCGAACGGCACCGAGCCCACCGAACGCACCGCCGCCCCGTCGACGAACGGATCCATGGTGTCCAGCCGCACCGGCGCACCCGCGGCCAGCGCGGCCGCCATGGACGGTGCACCCGCCGGCTCCACCCCGATGACACTGACCCCGGGCGCTCGGTCGCGCAGGTAGGCGACGATGCCGGCGATCAGGCCGCCGCCACCGACCGGCACGACGAGCACGTCGGGCGGCCGCCCCAGTTGCTGGAGGATCTCCCGGACCACGGTGCCCTGGCCGGCGATGGTCCGCGAGTCGTCGAACGGCGGCACCAGTACCGACCCGGATCGATCGGCATCGGCCAGCGCGGCGGTGGCGGCATCGTCGTAGGTATCGCCGAACAGCACCAGCTGCACCATGTCGCCACCGTGGGAACGAATCCTGTCCCGCTTCTGCCGTGGCGTGGTGTTCGGCAGGTAGATCCGCCCTTTGATGCCCAGCGCACGGCAGGCGAACGCCACCCCCTGGGCATGGTTGCCGGCGCTCGCGCACACCACTCCCGCCGCCCGCTCCGCCGGTGACAGCTGGGACATGACGTTGTAGGCCCCGCGCACCTTGTACGAGCGCACCACCTGCAGGTCCTCGCGCTTGAGCCAGACCATGGTGTTCGTCGCGTCGGACAGTCGGGCGCAGCGCTCGATGGGGGTCACCGCCGCCACCGCGGCGATCCGGCGGGCCGCCGCGTCGATATCGGCCGCCGACACCGGACTGGCGGACGCAACACCGCCCGCCGCCGCGCCAAAGGCCGCCGCCGACCCAACCTTCGTGGAGTTGGTCGCCGTCGAATTGGTCGCCGTCGAATTGGTCACGGTCGGAGTCGTTGCCTTCGCCGCCGTGGGAGTATCTGGCACCCCGTGATCCTGTCATCGGTGGGGTGGCGCCGTTGCCACCACCCGCAGTCCAGGAAATCCAAACAGATACAAACATCCTGACGTGTGATTCGGTACCATTGGTGCCACCATCAGCAGAGGGGAGCCCCGTGCTCGCAGCCATGCGCCAGGCCAAGATCCTGGAAGAGGTCCGCCGCACCGGCGGCGCCAGGGTGACCCACTTGACGGCCCTGCTGGGCGTCTCGGACATGACCGTGCGCCGCGACCTGGAAGCGTTGGACCGCAAGGGTTTGCTGTCCAAGGTGCACGGCGGCGCCACCGCGATGGACACCGCGAGCGCCATCGAGCCTGGCTTCGAGGTCACCAGCCAGCGCGAGGTCTCCGAGAAGGAGGCCATTGCGATCAGGGCCGCCACGCTGATCCGGCCGGGCATGGCGATCGCGATCACCGCGGGCAGCACGACCTGGACACTGGCCCGCCACCTGGGCGATATCGGCAACCTCACCGTGGTGACGAACTCGCTGAAGGTGGCCGAGGTGCTGAACGCACGGCAGCGCCCCGACCTCACGGTGGTCCTCACCGGGGGGCTGCGAACCCCTTCTGACGGCCTCGTGGGCCCGGTCGCCGTGCAGGCCATCCGATCCCTGCACGTGGACATGGTGATCATGGGCGTGCACGGCATCGACGAGCGGGCCGGCCTGACCACCCCGAACCTGCTGGAGGCCGAGACCAACCGGGCGCTGGTCGAATCGGCCCGCCGACTGGTGGTCGTCGCCGACCACACAAAATGGGGCGTCGTCGGTCTCGCGCAGATCGCACCGCTCCGTGCGGTCACCACCCTGCTCACCGACGACAGGCTGCCCGCACATGCCGCCGAGGTGCTCGCCGAGCAGGTGGCCGAGGTGATCATCATCCCCACCGACGGCGAATCCCAGCCCGACGACGGGGATTGATACCTGGTTCGGCCACGCTGCTCCGGTCCCCGGCTGCTCCGGTCCCCGGCTGCTCAGGTCCCCGCTGCTCCGGTTCGCACTGCTCCCGTTCGCACTGCTCAGGTTCGTACTGCTCCCGTTCGCACTGCTCAGACTGCGCCGAACAAGTGGTGCACGGCCTCGACGTTGTTTCCGTCCGGATCACGCAGGAAGACTGCGTAGTAACCCGGGTGATATTCCGGCCAGAGCCTCGGCGAATGCAGAATCTCGGCGTTCGCGTCGAGGGCTGCCGCGGCCACCCTGTCCACCGCCTCCCGGGACGGTGCGGTCAGCGCCAGGTGCACCGGCCTGATGCCGGGATCGACAAGCGGGCCGAACCACAGGTGAGGAAACCCATCAGGCCCCGCCATACCGATGACCAGGCCTTCCGGGCGCTCGATCCGCATGGACTCCTGCACGCCCAGCGCGGCAAAGACCCTCGCGTAGAAGGTGGCGGCAGCCGCCGCGTCGTCGGTCTGCAGGGCGAGATGATCGAGCATCAGCCCACCGTAGCCACAGCTGAGAGCTGACGGCTGACATTTCAGCAGACAGTTCGGAACGCGGTTCGACGACGGCGTCGCCGGCCACCGGCCGCGTTGGTGGCCGATCTCGCGGATCGGGCGTTGTGCGAACTCTATTCTTCAGCCTTCGATCGGCTGACCTTTGATATGGGTCGATGTTCCCATTGCCCTTGGTAAGGATGCTGGCCGAGATCGCGACTTCGCGGGCTCTGCCTCGGCGAATCGGTGTCGACGGTTGTCAAGACTTTCCCGGGCGCGGACAATCCCTGATGGCATCGGAGCGGCAAGCGGGAGGAGTCCGCCATGAACGACGTTCGAGAGCCTTTCGGGATCCAGACCGGGAATTGGCGCAGTGGGCACTTGACAATGGTGTTGATCTGCACCTGAGGGGTCCCTCGTCTTGAGCTCCGAAGATTCAGAGGAACCCGGAGCGGACGCTGCTGATAGCGGCGCCCAGTCCGAGACGGCCGATGCAGCCAGTGTAAGAACATTTGCGCAGTCGGCGGACGCCGCCATAGATCAATTCCGAGCAGTAGCGAAGTGGATGATCTCTGCGTTTTCAGCAGTTATCGCATGATGCTGACCGGCGGTGTCCACAGGTGCTACCGGAGAGAAGTCCGACCCGTCGGCCGCGGTCGCTCCGCGGTGAATGTGCTGTTGAACCCGAATGGACAAATGGAACTCGCGCCACTCCTGGGTTCCGCATGCGCCTCGGCAGCAGCGAACGGTATACCCGCCATCGCCGTCGACGCCGGCGCCGAACAAACAACGGTCATTCTGGTGCCCACTGCGACGTGTCCAGAGCCGGTCAGATTCGTGGTCGCCGTGCATCAAGGCGCAGTAACCCCAGTCGCCTCGGTCGTGCCGGCCGGCAGTGCACTCCCCGATCCACCAGGGACGCCGCCAGGAACTGCGGCACCATCAACAACGCCGACGGCGCCGACTTGAGCTAGACGGCCCGTCGGTGCGACGCCGACCGTTGAGCGTCGTTGCCGGGACAATCGAACCGCCAGCACACTGATCGCCAATAATCACTGATCGCCAACGATGTGGTGGTACCAGTAGGTCCGCGACAAGGCGAGCGGCGTGGAATGTCCTCAGATCATCAGGGCCGAGCGGAAGGCGATTTCGGCCAGAGCGACATCGACACGACAGCTTCGGGGGTGGCGACCTGATGCGGACGAACTCGCGGGCATTCGAGCAGGCTTGCCGTCGGCTGTGCGGCGCTCGTGCCCTGACGATACGTGCTCACCATGTTGTGGTGACGTCCCGCAGCGCGTCGTATCGCGCTCGTACCGCCGGCGCTGCGGACGCGGTGAACGTCTGCGCCGCCGCCGCGGGCCACTGCGGCGGCTGCTCCGACCCGGCCAGCGCCCAGGCGGCCTGCCGGGCGGCGCCCAACGCGACGTACTCGGCAGCGGCGGGCACCACCACGTCCATTCCGAAGATCGCCGGCGCCAACTGCTGAACGGCGGGATTCCGCGCCGCACCCCCGATCATCAACACTCGCCGCGGCGTCACACCCAGGGCGTCCACCGCATCGGCCAGTGAGCACAGCAGCGCCTCGACGGCGGCCCTGGCCAGATCCGACCTGCTGGTCGTCGAGGTCAACCCGCGGATCACCCCGGTCGCCTGCGGTCGGTTCGGGGTGCGCTCGCCGTCCAGATACGGCAGGAAGGTCACGCCGCCCGCCCCTGCGGTCGACGCAAGGGCGAGCTCGGCGAACTCCTCGTGCCCGACGCCCAGCAAAGCGGCGGTGACGGCCAGCACCTTGGACGCATTGACCGTGCAGACCAGCGGCAGATAGCGGCCGGTGGCATCGGCGAAGCCCGCGATGAAGCCACCGGGATCGGCCGACGGCTGGTCGCTGACGCAGAACACGGTGCCGGACGTCCCGATGGACACCGCTACCTCACCGTCGGCGAGGCTCAAACCCAGTGCGGCGGCCATGTTGTCGCCGGTGCCCGCGGCCAGCAGCGCCCCGGATGCGGTGCGGCCCACCACCTCTCCGGGTTCGGCGATGACTGGCAACGCGGGGCCCGCGCCCGGTTCGCGGCCCAGCGCCCAGGCCGCGACGTCCGGCAACCATTCCCGGAGAGCCGGCGAGTAATAGCCGGTGCCGGAGGCGTCACCGTGATCGGTGGTCAGTCTCGCGCCGGACCCCGGTCCGCCGGCCAGCATCCAGGTCAGCCAGTCGTGCGGCAGCGCCACCGCGGCCGTGGCCTCGGCATTGGCCGGTTCGTTCTCGGCCATCCACCGCAGCTTGGTCACCGTGAAGGACGCGGCGGGCAGTGATCCGATGGTGCTGGCGCAGGCCTGGGGGCCGCCCAGATAATTGACCACCGTCTCGATCTGCGGCGCCGAGCGAAGGTCGTTCCACAACAACGCGGGACGCACCACCGCCCCCGCCGCGTCCAGCGCCACCATGCCGTGCTGCTGGCCACCGACGCCGATCGCCGCGGCGCGCTCGAGCAGCCCGGAACCGGCCTGCTCCAACGCCTTCCACCACAACTGCGGGTCCACCTCGGTGCCGGGCGGGTGCGGCGCGGACGCCTGGTCGACGACGACCCCGTCCGCGGCCCGGACAAGCAGGACCTTGGTCGACTGGGTGGACGAATCGATTCCTGCCACCAGGGGACCGTCGGTCACGGCAAATCCTCGCTCTCTTCAGTGCGCCCGGAACACCTTCAACCTGCCAAGCCACCCTGCCAGTTGCCGGCTCAGCCGGCCACCGCCAGGTGCGCCAGGGTGGGGTCCGCGATGACCTCTTCGATCCCGGCGTGGGCGGCGCCGAGCGAGGCCGCCTCGAAGCCGAGCTGTGAGAACTCCAGCCGGCACACGACATTCGGCCCGGCCAGCGAACCCGCTCGGAGCGCGTCGCGCACCGGTCCCTCGAGGTAGCTGCGGATCACCGGATAATGACCGCCGAGCACGATGGCCTCGGGATTCAGCACGTTGGACAGGATCGACACACCCACCCCCAGCCAATGGCCGTGTTCGGTGAGCGCTGCCGCCACCCGTTCGTCGCCACCCTCGGCGCGTCGCCGGATGCGCTCGAGCCGAGCCCCCAGATCGATGCGTTCGTCGTGCACCGGGTCGTCCGGGTCCGCAACGGCCTGCAACAGGCTGGTCAGCCCGACCACCGTTTCCCAGCAGCCGTGACGTCCGCAGCCACACAACCGGTCCGCCGGCCCGATCGGCATGTGTCCGACCTCGCCGGCGAAACCCGCTGCGCCACGGACGATCCGGCCATCCACGATCATCCCGCCACCAACCCCGACCGCGCCGGCCAGGTACAGCAAATTGGCGGTACCGGCGAGCCTACCGACCGCGTAATGCGCGACCGCACCCATGTTCGCGTCGTTGTCCACCGTCACCCTGGCGTCCGTCCAGCCGAGCCGGCCGCGCAAGGTGTGCACGATGTCAACGTCACGCCAGTGCAGGTTGGGAGCGAACGTGAGCATGCCGGCCTCCTGGTTGATCAGCCCGGGGACCGCGACGTGCAGGCTCTGCACCTGATCGACCCGGGAATCACAGTCGGTGACCAGATCCCGGCAGACCTGCGCCACCACGCCGAGCGCGCGGGCCGGCCCCAACTCGCTCATCGAGCGGCCCAACCGGCGACGCGCGAGCACTCGGCCCGTCAGGTCGAGGACCAGCCCGGCGATGTAGTCCACCTGCAGTTCGACGCCGACGAAGCGCACACCGCCAGGGTGGAGTTCGACCGTCCGGCCCGGCCTGCCGAGTCCCCCGCGATCGATGCTGCCCTCGGTCACCAGACCGCGGTCGATCAGCTCGGCTACCAGACTGGACACGGTCGCCTTGTTCAGCCCGGTGTCCTCGGCCAGCCGGGCTCGCGGTCGGGGACCGCCGTCAGTGAGGCTGCGCATCAACAGAGCGAGGTTCAGCCGCCGAACGGTGGCCTGGTCGGCCGGGCTGGACCCGCCGCTGAGCCGTTCGGCGGTTGGCACCGGTGAACCCTTCGTCGTAGGGGAAGGCACATGCAGTGAAAGGACGCCAAGAGCACGGGACGACCGTGGTCAGTACGCTCGGTCGCGCTGCACCCGGGTGGGCCCGGCAGTCGCGTCGGGTCGATGCCGCACCGGAATGACGGGCAGCGAGTGGAATAGCGCGGGTGATGCGGACGGCGCCGACCCGGCCGTCCCACCCCCGCTGCTGCGGAACATGTGACGGCCGGCTCGCACCGAACTCAGCCCCCGGCGCTCGCGCGCTTGCGGCGGCTGATGGCGTCGACGCTGGCCGCGAGCAGCAGCACCAGACCGGTGACGATGTACTTGATGTACGCCTGCAAGCCGAGCAGACCCAGCCCGTTGTCGATCACCGCGATGACCAGACCACCGATGATGGCGTCACGGGCCTTGCCCTTGCCGCCGAACAGCGAGGTCCCGCCGATCACAGCGGCCGCGACCGCGTACAGCAGGGTGTTGCCCGCGCCGGCGTCAGGGGTGACCGAATTCAGCCGCGACGCGGCGACGATGCCGGAGATCACGGCCATCGCCGAGCTGATCACGAAGCAGGCGATGGTGATGTACCCGACCCGGATCCCGGCCCGGCGGGCGGCCTCGGCGTTGCCGCCGACCGCGTAGACATGCCGGCCGAACGCGGTGCGATTCTGCACGAACGTCCAGATCACCAGCAGCACGCCCACCAGCGGCGCGATCCACGGAATGCCTTCGAGGACGATGTTTCCCTTGGCCCGGTTCTGGCTCAACAGGAAGGTGGCACCGAGCAGCACCACGGCGATGACGACGATCCGCAGCGTGATCACCACCAGGGGCGGAGTGACCAGGTTGTGCGTCCGGCGGCGTTGGTAGACAAGCAGATTGAGTGCCGCGTAGGCCGCGATCGACAAGATGACGACTATCCAGCCGAGGGTGACCGGCATGTTGCCGTTCGACACCGCGAAGATGACATCACTGGTGATCGGCACGGTACCGCCGGTACCGATGATCCACAGCAAGATGCCCTGGTAGGCAAGGAACGCCGCGAGGGTCACCACGAACGAGGGGATCCCGACCGCGGACACCATTACACCGGTGAAAATGCCCATCGCGACGCCGACCAGCAGCGCGATCAGCACCGCCACGTACCAGGTCAGGCCCTGCTTCAGCATCAGCTCGGCCATCACGCCCGCGCCCACACCGCCGATCACACCGGCGGACAGGTCGATGTGCCCGAGCAGCAGGACGAACCCGATGCCCATGGCCAGCACGCAAATGGACCCGGCCTGGGTGAGCAGGTTCGCCAGGTTGAACGTGGTGAGGAAGGTGCTCGGGGCGGCGATGGTGAAGACGATGATCAACACCAGCAGACCGAGAAGTGCCGGCAGCGAACCGACGTCGCCGGCCCGCAGCTTGTTCCGGTACTGGTTCCAGTACTGGCCGAGCGATACCGGTCCGGCCGCGTCGCCGGCGAACGCCGCTCGGGCTTCGACGTCGGCGACCGGGGCGATCACACCGCCGTCGACCGCGGCGAGTTCTCGGTCCGCCTCGGCGACCTTCGGGTCGGGGCCGTCCTGTGGGGGGGTCATGCCGACTCCTGCGCAATTGCCGGAGCGAGGCCGTGCTCGCCCGATCGGCCAGAGGTGATCAATTCGACGATCTGGCCGGTGGTCACGTCGGCGGCCGGAATATCGGCTGCCACCCGGCCGAGGTACAGCGCGGTGATCCGGTCGCTGACCTCCTTGACATCGTTCATGTTGTGGCTGATCAACAGCACACCAAGGCCGTTGTCGGCCAGCCGACGAACCAGATCGAGAACCTGCCTGGTCTGGGCGACACCCAGCGCAGCGGTCGGCTCGTCCAGCATCACGACCTTGGAATTCCACAGCACGGACTTGGCGATCGCCACGGTCTGCCGCTGCCCACCGGACAGGCTGGCAACCAGCTGGCGCACCGATGAAACGGTGCGTACGGACAGCGAGGCCAGCGTGTCGCGGGCCTTGATCTCCATCTGGCCCTCGTCCAACACGATGCCCGACTTGGGTTCCCGGCCGAGGAACATGTTCTGCACGATGTCCAGGTTGTCGCAGAGCGCGAGGTCCTGGTAGACGATCTCGATACCAAGGGCGGCCGCGTCGCGCGGATTGCTGACCTGAACGGGCTTTCCCTCGAACAGGTAATCACCTGCGTCGATGCTGTAAATCCCGGCGACACACTTGACCAGGGTTGACTTTCCGGCGCCGTTGTCACCGACGAGCGCGGTGACCTGGCCGGGGTAGATCGACAGATCCACCTCGTGCAGGACCTGGACCGCGCCGAAACTCTTGTCCACCCCCCGCAACTGCAAGATCGGCTCAGTGCTCTGTGTCATCGGCATCTCCTTGGGTCCAGGCAGGAGGGAAAAGTATGAGCGCCCGGCCCGGACGGCGCCACTGCGTCGTCCGGGCCGGGCAACCTTTGATCAGCTGATGCCGGCAGCGGTGCACATCGCGGCATACGCGCCGGTGCACAGTTCCGCTGCGGTGACACCCTTGGCGGTCACAACGTCCTTGACGTTGGTCTTGTCGATGGCCTGCGGGGTCTCCAGGATCGCGGCCACGTCACGGTTGCCGGTGGTGTCCTTCACCGTGCCGGTGGTGGTGGGCTTCTCACCGTTGGCCAGCGCGATGGCAACCTCGGCCAGGCCGCCGGCTTCCTTCGTGGTGTCCTTGAAGACCGTCATGCACTGGTCACCGGCGAGGATGTTCTGCAGACCCTGGACGGTGGCGTCCTGTCCGGTCACCGGGATCTGCACGCCGTTCTTCTTGTTGATCGCGATGACCGCGTTGCCGAGGCCGTCATTGGCGGCCAGCACGCCCTGGATGTTGCCGCCCTGGGCGGTGTACATCTGCTCGTAGGTGGTGCCACCGACCTGGTTGTCCCAGTCCGGGATCGGTTGCTCCGCAACAACCTTGTAGTTGGTCATCGGGTCCAGCACGGAGTGCGCACCGGCAGCGAAGAGCGTGGCGTTGGAGTCCGACGGAGAACCGTTGACGTAGACGATGTTCTTGTCGCCGGAGCCGAGACACTTGGCCAGGCCCTGGCCCTGCAGCTCGCCGACCTTGGTGTTGTCGAAGGACACGTAGTAGTCCGCGCCGCCGCCGAGGGTGAGCCGGTCGTAGTCAATGGTCTGGACGCCCTGAGCGGCGGCCTTCTTCTCGATCGCCGCACCGGACTCGTTGTCCAGGTTGACGATCGCCAGCACGGTGACGCCATTGGCGATCATCTGATCGGCGATGGTGGCCATCTGGGCCTTGTCACCGTTGGCGTTCTGGATGTCGAACTCGACGCCGGCCTGCTTGAAAGCGGCTTCCAGGTTGGGGCGGTCCTGGGTCTCCCACCGGGCGGAGGACTTGGTGTCCGGCAGGATGACCCCGATCTTGCCGGTGGTCCCGGCGGCGCCGCTGCCGGCGGCGGAACTGGCCGCGCTGGAGGCTCCTGACGAGGCGGCCGCCGAGGTAGTACTGCTCGCGGTGTCCGACGAGCTGCTGCAGGCGGCTGCCAGCAGCAGCGAGCCGGCGGCCAAGATGCCAACCGCGGCGGTGGTCTTCAAGCGCATGGACGTTCCCTTCTGAAGGACACGGCCGACCAACTGGTCGGCGGTGGTTCGGTGGTGGTGCAGGAGCGCCAGT
>Ga0207931_1000274_pt1 | contig 19475 bp, 23 predicted proteins | sample NGESurdeep092012_2_FD_184478 | JGI IMG/M metagenome (GOLD analysis project Ga0207931, IMG submission 184478) | Arctic peat soil microbial communities from Barrow, Alaska - NGEE Surface sample 415-1 deep-092012 (SPAdes) | ecosystem: Environmental > Terrestrial > Soil > Wetlands > Peat ...
CCTTCCGCGCTCCCTGGCTTTGCCGTAGACTCTGTTCTCCCGCGGGGAACGCGGGCAAGGAGGGCCGGACGATGATCCCTGAAGGCATGCGCGACGTGTTGCCTGGCGAAGCCGCCGAGCTGCACGCCATAGAAGACGCCGTGCGCGGGCGTTTCGCCGCCTACGGCTACGGCGAGGTGCGCACGCCGACGCTTGAGTTCGCGGACACGCTGGCGAGCGCCGGCGACGACACGCTGCGCGCCGGCTTCCGGCTCTTCGACGAGCAGGGCCGGGTGCTGATGCTGCGTACCGACATGACCGTGCCGGTCGCGCGGCTGGCCTCGTCGCGCTATCGCGACAAGCCGCTGCCGCTGCGCTTCTCGTACTTCGCCAACTCGTTTCGGCCGCTGGCGCCGCACCGGGGTCAGGACGGGGAGTTCGTGCAGGCCGGTGTGGAACTGCTCGGCCTGCACTCGCCGGCCGCCGACGCGGAGTGCGTGACGCTGCTCTGCGACGCGCTCGCCGCCACTGGCCTCAAGGGCTTCAAGGTGGCGATCGGCACGGTCGCCTTTCACAGTGCGCTGGTCGCTTCGCTCAAGCTGCCGGCCGAGGCGAGCGCCGACATCCTCACGGCACTCGCCGATCGCGACTATCCGCTGCTCGAGACGATCGTCAGCCACAGCGGGGTCGCCGACGAGGCGCGCCGCGCGATGCAAAAGGCGCTCGAGCTCGCCGGCGGGGACGAGGTGCTGGCACAGGCCGGCAAACTCGCTTCGACGGATGAGATGGAGGGCGCCGTAGCCCATCTCGAGGAGCTGCACGAGCTCGTCGAGAAGGCCGGTTTCGGCGACGCCGTGACCTACGATTTCGGGCTCTTCCAGGACATCGACTACTACAGCGGCATCATCTTCGAGGCGTACGCCCCCGGCGTGGGCTTTCCGATCGCCTCGGGCGGGCGCTACGACGGGCTGATGGCGAAGTTCGACTGGGACATCCCGGCGGTCGGATTCGCGGTCAGCGTCGACCGTTTGCACGAGGCGCTCACCGAAGAGGGCGTCGGCATCGCCACGGGGTCGGAGGCGATCGCGTTCGTCGGCGGGCTCGACGAGCCAGATCGCGTAGCTGGGCTGCGCCGCGCCGGCGTCGCTGTCGCGGCGCAGCCGGCTGGCGGGGAGACACCGGCGCCGCCGTCGTTGATGCGCGCTGGCGGGCAGTATCACCTCGAGCTGGCAGATGGCCGGGACGTGCACGGCTCATGGCAGGACGTGCTGCGCGCGCTGGGAGCCAGATGAGCTTGCGCATCGCTCTGGCGCGCGGCGCTCCGTTCGCGCCGTCGCTCGATCTTCTGGCCGGTGCCGGCGTGCCCGTCGACGCGCTGCGCGAGGACTCTCGCCATCTCGTCTTCACGCTGGACGACGGCAGCACGGTCCTGACCGTGCGGCCGTCGGACGTGCCGACCTATGTCGAGCTCGGCGCAGCCGACATCGGCATCGCCGGCAAGGACCTTCTGCTCGAGCAGCGCCGCGAGCTGTACGAGCTGCTCGACCTGGGCATCGCCCCGTGTCGACTGGTGTACGCGGCGCCGCGCGGCGGCGACCGGCGCCGCGCCGAACGCCTCGGACGGTTGCGCGTGGCGACCAAGTACCCGCGCGTCGCCCGCGACTACTTCGCTCAGACCGGGCGCCAGGTTCAGGTCGTACCGTTGCACGGCTCGGTCGAGCTGGCGCCGCAGGTGGGTCTCGCCGACGGCATCGTCGACCTGGTCAGGAGCGGCGCCACGCTGCGCGGCAACGGCCTGGTCGAGCGCGAGGAGATCGCGCGCTGCAGCCAGCGGCTGATCGCCAACCGCGCCGCGCACAAGCTGCGCGGCGACGAGATCGGTGAGCTGTGCGAGAAGTTGCGCGCGCTGGTGGCGACGGCGTGAAGCGGCTCCTCCTCGGTGGCGATCGGGCGGCGACGGTGGCGGCGCTGCGTACGTTCGCGCCGCCGGCGCGCCGTTCCTCGGCGTCCGTCTCGGTCTGCAGCTGCTTTTCGAGAGCAGCGGCGAAGGTGGACGTTGGCAGGGATTCGGCGTCTTCGCCGGCACCGTCGAGCGCCAGCAGACGAAGCTCAAGGTGTCGCATATCGGCTGGAACGAGTTGAGCTGGCGCCCGGCCGGCGGAGCCCGCGATCATTGCCGCCGTCACCGACTACGGCGGCGAGATTGTCGCCGCGGTAGCGCGAGACAACGTCTGGGCGGTACAGTTCCATCCTGAGAAGAGTTACGGCGTCGACCTGCGTCTGCCTTCGTCAACGCGGCGCAAAAGGGGAGCACGTGAGACTGTATCCCGCGATCGATATCCAGAGTGGCAGGGCCGTGCGCCTGCGCCGCGGCGATTTCGATTCGGCGACGGTCTTCTCCGACGACCCGCTCTCGCTGGCGATGTACTGGCAGGAGATGGGCGCCGAGGTGCTGCACATTGTCGACCTCGACGCGGCGCGCACCGGGGAGCCCGTCAACTTTGACCTCGTCGACCGCATAGTCAACGCGGTCAGCATCCCCGTGCAGTACGGTGGCGGCGTGCGCAGCGAGAAGACCCTCGCGCTGGTCGCCGGCACCAAGATCCGCTGGACGGTGATCGGCACCGCGGCGATCGTCAATGGGGAGTTCATGGAGACGGCAAGGGCCTGGCTCGGCGACAGGTTCGTGGTCGGCGTCGACTGCGACGCGGGGCTGGTGACCACACACGGCTGGCAGGAGCGCAGTCAGATGACGGCGCGGCGCTTCGTGACGACGCTGGAGAAACTCGGCGTGACGCGCGTGGTCTACACGGACGTCACGCGCGACGGCATGATGATGGGTCCCAACTTCGAGGAGCTGGCCGAGCTGTGCGCGGCGACCGCTGTCGAGATCATCCTCTCCGGCGGGGTCAGCACGCTCGACGACTTGCGCAAGGTCAAGCAGATCGACGCCAAGAACCTGATCGGCGTGATCGTCGGGCGGGCGCTGTACGAGAACGCCTTCACCCTGTCCGAAGCCAAGACCGTCCTGGCGTAGTGCTGAGCAAGCGCATCATCCCCTGTCTCGATGTGCGCGACGGCCGCGTCGTGAAGGGGGTCAACTTCGTCGGCTTGCGCGACGCCGGCGACCCCTTTGCGCTCGTCGCCTAGGCACGGGCTGTCGGCGAAGCCGAGATGATCGATCAGCAACGCATCGACCTCGCGAGCTTGACCCCGGCCGACTCGCTCGGCCTCACGGCCGCCATCGCCACTGCGCGGCTTGCGTGCTTTCCGACTGACACCGTCTACGGCATCGGCGGCGCGCCCGGCGATGCCACGGCGGCGGCGATCGCCGCCGCCAAGGGGCGCGCCGACGACAAGCCCCTGCAAACCATCTTCCCCTCGCGCGAGGTGTTGCTGCGGACGGTGGCGATCAGTCCGGGACTGCGTGACGTCGCCTATCGGCTGCTTCCCGGTCCGGTGACGCTCCTGATCCCGTTTCCGGACGACTTTCCGGCGGCGGCGCGGGGCGAAGTCGCGCACACGTTCAAGGGCGGCTTCGGGCGTCGCGCGCAGACGGAATCGGTGGCGTCCCTCGGTGTGCGCGTGCCGCGCTGGCCGCGCGCCGCCCGCGTGCTCGAGACGCTGCCGTTCCCGCTGCTCGCCTCGAGCGCGAATCCGAGCGGGGGGGAGGCGCCGCGCAGCTTGGACGAGGTCGCCGCGAGCGTGCTCGCGCGCTGCGACCTCGTCCTCGACGGCGGCGCCGTTGACGGTCGCGCGTCGACTGTGGTGGACTTCACGTGCTTCGACCGCGACCGCTCGTGGCGCATCCTGCGTCCGGGTGTCTGGGACGAAGCGGAGATCGCCGAGATGCTGGCGCGCAAGCGGGAGGACCTGCCGAAGCCATGAGATCGCTGCCGTTCATGCAGGTCGACGTGTTCGCCGAGCGCCGCTTCGCGGGCAATCCGCTGGCCGTGTTCCCCTATGCCGATGGCTTGACGGACGAGCAGATGCAGGCGATCGCCCGCGAGATGAACCTCTCCGAGACGACGTTCGTGTGGCCGGCCGAAGGCGAGGGCGACGCCCGCGTGCGCATCTTCACGCCGGGCACGGAACTGCCGTTCGCCGGCCACCCGAGCCTCGGCACGGCCTGTGTTCTGGTGCGCATGGGGGTCTTGCGGCTGCAGACCCCCGTGACACCGGTCGTCCTTGAGCTGAACGTCGGTCCAATCAGAGTAGACGTCGAGGTCGAGATCGGCGAACCGGTCGGCGCCGTCATGTACCAGCCGGCGCCCGAGTTCGGCGCCGAGATCGTCCGCTCCGAGGCCGCCGCCGTGCTCGGACTCACAGGGGCCGACCTCCACCCGGACCTGGCGCCGCGGGTCGTCTCGACCGGCCTGCCGTATGCGATCATCCCGTTGCGCGACACCGACGCCGTCGCGCGCAGTGGCTACGTACTCGACCTGCTGCCCGCCTTCGAGCGGCGCTGGGCCGAGCTCTATCCGTTCGCGCTGACCGGCGCCGCCGCGCCTTTCGCCGAGGCACGCTGCTTCGCGCCGTTCGCAGGCATCCCCGAGGACCCCGCGACCGGCAGCGCCGCCGGGCCGCTGGCCGCCTACCTTGCGCACGAGGGCGTGCTCGCGATCGATGCGACCGCCGTCATCGCCCAGGGGCGCCACTGCGGTCGCCCGAGCGAGATCTCTGTCTCCGTGACCGCCGAGGGCGACCGCCTGACCGGCGTGCGTGTCGGCGGTCGCGTCGTACCGGTGCTCGCCGGCGAGTTGACGCTCTAGCTCGCGGCAGCCGGGCTCCGCGGCGGGCGGGCGGGGTGAGGTCCGCCGTTGGCCGCCGCGCCGCCTGCCCGCGCGCGGCAGTCTGGTACAATCGGCATCTGCCGGGGAAGGCTTCGACACCGGTCCCGTGCGTGCTTCCGGGCCGCCGCGCGAAGCCGGCGCGTACGCCCGAGACACGCACGATTGAGGAGTAGGCCGTGAAGATCGCCGCCGGGGCCGACCATGCCGGGTTCAGGATCAAAGCCGCCGTCGTCAGGCATCTGCGGGCGCGCGGTCACGAGATCATTGACTTCGGGACCGACTCCGAAACGCAGTCTGTCGACTATCCCAGCTACGCGCACCTCGTGGCCGCGGCGGTCGCCGGCGACGCGGTCGAGCGCGGTGTGCTGGTGTGCGGCACGGGCATCGGCATGTGCATCACCGCCAACCGCCACGGCGGCGTGCGCGCCGCCGACTGCGTCACCCCGTACCTTGCCGAGATGTCGCGCCGCCACAACGACGCCAATGTGCTCTGTCTCGGGGGCAGGATCCTCTCCGAAGACGAGGCGCTGGCGATCACCGAGGTCTGGATGGCGACCCCCTTCGAGGGCGACCGTCACCTACGCCGCATCGCGCTGATCGACGAGCCCGAAGTCGGCACAGATGGAGAGTAGACCGCTCGCCGCCATGTGGGCCGGCACCGTCGCGCAGATCGACGGCGAGCTCGACGATCTTCTCCGCGCCGAGCTTCGCCGCCAGCAGACGACCCTCGATCTCATCGCCTCCGAGAACTTCACCAGCCGCGCCGTGCTCGAGGCGACCGGTTCGGTGCTCACGAACAAGTACGCCGAGGGTTACCCAGGCGCGCGCTACTACGGCGGCTGCGAGGTCGTCGACGAGATCGAAAAGCTTGCGATCGAGCGCGGCAAGCAGCTCTTCGGCGCCGAGCATGCCAACGTGCAGCCACACTCGGGGTCGTCGGCCAACATCAGCGCGTACTACGCGCTGCTCGACGCCGGCGACACGATGCTCACGATGGAGCTCGCCCACGGTGGCCACCTCACGCACGGCTTGCGCGTGAACTACTCGGGCCGGTTCTACGACGTCGTGCCGTACCACGTGCGCCGCGACACCGAGACGATTGACCTGGATAAGGTGCGCGCGCTGGCGCGCGCGCACAAGCCGAAGCTCATCGTCTGCGGCTACACGGCGTATCCGCGCACGATCGACTTCGCCGCGTTCCGCGAGATCGCCGATGAAGCCGGCGCGCTGCTCATGTGCGATATGGCGCATGTCGCCGGCCTCGTCGCTGCCGGCGCGCACCCGAGCCCGTTCCCGTACTGCGACATCGTCACGACGACCACGCACAAGACCCTCGCCGGACCGCGGTCCGGCGTCATCTTCTGCCGCAAGGAGCACGCACGGGCGATCGACAAGGCCGTGTTTCCCGGCCTTCAGGGGGGCCCGCTCGTGCACGTGATGGCGGCAAAGGCCGTCTGTTTCAAGATCGCCGCCACGCCCGAGTTCGCCGCGGTCCAGCGGCGTATCGTCACCAACGCTCGTGCGCTCGCTGATACGCTCGCCGCCGGCGGGCTGCGACGCGTGTCCGGCGGCACGGACGTGCATCTCGCCCTGATCGATCTGCGCAACCTCGGGGTCACCGGCGCGCAGTGTCAGCGGCTGCTGCAGAGCGTCAACATCACCGTCAACAAGAACGTCGTGCCCTTCGACGACCATGCGCCGACCGAGACCGGCGGCATCAGGGTGGGCTCGCCGGCGGTCACGACCCGCGGCTTCGGCGAGCCCGAGATGCAACACACGGGCGAGCTCATTTTGCGGGCGCTCGCCGGTCGTGACGACCCCTCGGCCCTGGCGCGCGTGCGCGAGGAGGTCGGCGCCCTCCTCGCGCGGTTCCCGCTCTACGAGTGGCTATGAACATCGACGAAGGCACTCGGCGCGTGCGTGATCGGCCCAGCTGGGACGAGTACTTCCTGCAGCTGGCCCGCCAGGCCGCCACGCGCTCCACATGCCTTCGTCGCCAGGTCGGCGCGGTCCTCGTGCGCGACAAGCGCATCCTCGCGACCGGCTACAACGGCGCTCCGCGCAACACCGCGCACTGTCTCGACGTCGGTTGCCTGCGCGAGCAGCTCGGCATCCCGTCGGGCGAGCGGCATGAGCTCTGCCGCGCCATTCACGCCGAGCAGAACGCCATCATCCAGGCGGCGATCCACGGTGTCGCTCTCGAGGGCGCCACCTTGTACACGACGCTCCACCCGTGCATCCTCTGCGCCAAGATGCTGATCAACTGCGGCGTGACCGAGATCCACTACCTCGAGGGCTATCCGGACGATCTGTCACAGTCGATGCTCGCCGAGGCGGGAGTCGCCATCCATCACGAGGAACTGCCAGAGATCCCATGACCCATCTCGACCGCCCCGTACAGACCGCGGTACTGGGCTTCCTGCTCGCCGCCGTCATCGTCTACCTGCTCACGCCGGTGGTGACGCGGATCGCCCACCGTGCCGGGGTCGTCGACACGCCCTCCGACGACCGGCGCATGCACCTGCTGGCGACGCCGCTGCTCGGCGGGCTGGCGATCTTCTTCGGCCTCGTGATCTCGACGCTCGTGCTCGTGCGGCCGCTCGACCGTGCCACCCAGGGCATCCTCGTCGGCGGCACGATCATCACGCTCGTCGGTCTCATCGACGACCTTTTCGAGATCAGGCCGCTGCTCAAGTTCGCCGGCCAGCTCGTGGCGATCGGCGTGGCGATCGCGTTCGACATGCGCGTCACCCACATGAGCCTGCCGTTCACGGGTCACATCTACTGGCTGCCCGGCTGGGTGTCGGTGATCTTCACGCTCGTTTGGGTAGCGGCGATCATCAACATGGTCAACTTCATCGACGGGCTCGACGGCCTGGCGGCGGGCATCTGCGCGATCTCGGCCCTGACATTCAGCGTGATCGCGCTCTCGATGGCGCGCAGCTCGATGGGCATCGTCGCCGCCATCCTCGGCGGGTCGACCTTCGCCTTCTTGCGCTTCAACTTCTACCCGGCGAGCATCTTCATGGGCGACGCCGGGTCGATGCTGCTCGGCTTCATCCTCGGCGTGATCAGCGTACAGAGCGTGATGAAGAGTACGGCGACGGTCGCCCTCGCGCTGCCGCTGCTCGTGCTCGGCGTGCCGTTCGTCGATCTGTTCATGATCGTTTGGCGCCGCTGGCGCAAGGGCGTGCCCTTCTACACCAGCGGCCAGGACCACATGCACCACGACCTCGTGCTCGTGGTCGGCTTCTCGCAGCGCAAGAGCGTCCTGCTCCTGTACGGCTGGTGTCTGATGCTCAACGGTCTGGCGATCGCTATGCGGCTGAACTCGGTGCCGGCGATCGCCGCGCTCGCGATCGGAGCGGTGGTCGCGACCGCATACATGGCGCAATTGCTCAGCAAGTACCGCTCGAGTTCGTCGCGGCTCGACCACGAGCGATGCGACCAGCGCTCCGCCGACGAGCCCGGCGCCGCCGGTCCGGCCGAGGACGACCGTTCCCGTGATGACGACCGTGCATAGCGGGCAAGATTGCTCCGCTTTGCGGGGGTAGGCTATACTATGCCGCGCGAACGACCCGATAAGCAGTCCGCCGACGATTCCCGCGGTCGCAGTCCCTCAGTCTCGGCGGAGTCGATCGCCTTCACGATGCTCGCCGGAGTGGTGGTGGGCGCCGCGGTAGGCGGTGCGATCGACTGGGCGGCGGGCATATTCCCCTGGTGCACGATCGTGGGTGTGTTCGTTGGTTTCGCCGTCGGGTTGTACGCGATCTATCTGGAGACCAAGTAGTCCCTAGGCAGGAGACAGAGCCGATCACGAAACGACTGTTCGTTCCGTTCGTTCTTCTCGCGGTGACGATCGCCGGCGCCGGCGTGGCGCTGGCCGCCGGCCGACCCGTTTGGGCAGCCGTGCTCGGCGCCGGCCTGGTGATCGTCTACTGGGCGCTCGACATGCTCGCATTGCGGCGCGCCAACGAGGGCACGTTCGCGCATGCGCTGGGAGTCGCCCTGGGTGGCATGGCGCTGCGCCTGGCGGTCGTCCTCGGAGCGCTCGTCGCCGTCGGCGTGCTCGAGCGCCCCGCCTTCGCGACCGTCGCCGTGGCCTTCCTCGCGAGCTTCACGGTGTACACGTTTCTGCGTCTCTTCGCCTTCTCCGCGGTCGCCGCGAAGTGAGACCGCCATGCTGAAACGCGTGCCCCGGTGGGCCAAGCTGATCGGTGTCATCGTCGTGCTCGTCGGCTTGGCACTCATCCCCGGCAGAGCCAAGCAGCAGCTCGAAGTGGCGAAGGAGTTCGAGCTGACGCCGATCGTCAAGCTGCCGCACGTCGGCCCGGTCGACCTGTCGATCAACAAGGCGGTGGTCTACCTGTGGATCGCGACCGCCGTCATCACCGTCGCGGCGCTCGTCATCAACCGCACACTCAAATCGCGGCCGGGTCGCTTCCAGCTCGCCATGGAGGGCCTGTACGAGCTCGCCCGCAACGGCATCGTCGGCTCCGTCATGAAGAGCGGCGCCGACACGTGGTTCCCCTACATCGGCGCCGCCTTCGTCTTCGTCCTCGTGTCCAACGTCATCGGGCTCGTGCCGCTGCCCTTCGCCGAGCACAATCAGCTCGGCTTCTATGCGGCCACCGCCAACCTCTACGTGACGCTCACCCTGGCGCTCTTCACGTTCGCCTTCACACACTATGCCGGGATCAAGAAGAACGGCCCGGTGCACTACTTCAAGAACTGGATGCCGAAGGGCGCGCCGCCGGTGTTGCGCGAGTTCATCTTCGTCATCCACGGCGTCAGCGAGATCTTCCGCCTGGTCTCGCTCTCCGTCCGTCTCTTTGCCAACATGGTCGCCGGTCACGCGATCCTCGCCGTGTTCTTCGCGATGGCCCTGATCTTCCAGAGTTACCTCGCGGCGGCCATCCTCCAGGGCGGATCGGCGATGATCTACCTCTTCGAGATCTTCGTCGCCGTCATCCAGGCGTTCATCTTCGCCATCCTCTCCGCCGTCTACATCGGCGGGGCGCTGGAACAGGAGCACTAAGGTCAAATGGACTGTATGTCGTACTCAGGAGGTCATTGAATGGATGCTTCAGCCGCCAAGTTGCTGGGCGCCGGCTTGTCGATGGGATTGGGCGCGATCGGCCCCGGCGTCGGTCTGGGCATTCTGATCGGCAAGGCGCTCGAGGGCATCGCCCGGCAACCAGAGGTATCGGGCGACATCCGCACCAACATGTTCATCGGCATCGGCGTCACCGAGGCCGTCGCCCTCTATGCGTTCGTCGTCGCCCTGATCCTCATCTTCGTCGCCAAGTGAGCATCGGCCAGACTCCGATCCTCAGGGAAGAGAGAGCTTCATGCTGAACACGCAGTGGGGCCTGATGGTCTGGACCCTCATCACCTTCGGCATCTCGGTCGCCGTGCTCTGGAAGTACGCGTTCGGGCCGCTGCAGCGCATCATCGATCAGCGGCGCGCGCAGATCGGCGAGAGCATGGAGGCGGCCGAGGCGGCGCGCGCCGAGGCGGCGCGTCTGCTCGAAGAGTACAAGCAGACGCTCGCCAAGGTGCGCGCCGAGGCCGAGGAGATCCTCGAGCGCTCGCACAAGGCCGGGGACTCGGCCAAGGCCGAGATCCTCGCCGAGGCCAAACAGCAGGCCGAGCGCACCGTCGACAAGGCGCGCGCGCAGATCGAGCGCGACACGCGCGCCGCCTTGCTGGAGATCAAGCAGCAGGTCGCCGACCTCACGCTGCTCGCGGCCGAGAAGGTCGCCGGCAAGAGCCTCACGGACGCCGACCACGAACGCCTCATCCAGCAAGCGCTTGCCGAGCTCGATTTCGACGAACTCGGCATGGGGTCCAAGGGTTGAGCGAAGAACAGGTCACGCGGGTCTACGCCAACGGCCTGTTCGCCGCCGCCGACGAGGCCGGCAGCATCGATCGCGTGCGCCGCGACCTGCGCGCCTTCGTCACCGCTCTCGGTAAGTCCGCGGCGTTGCGCAACGTGCTGTTCAACCCGCAGATCGACACGGCCGCCAAGCTGCGCGTCGTCGGCAGCCTCACAGAGAGCGCCGACAGGCTGCTCTCGAACACGCTCAAGCTCCTCGTGCAGAAGGGCCGTGTCGCCGCGTTGACCGGCCTCGCCGATGAGTACGAGCGGCTCGTTTCCGCGCGCGAGCGTACGGTGCGCCTCGAGGTCACGTCGGCGATCGACCTCAAGCCGGCCACCGCCAAGGCGCTGGTGGCGCGCGTGGAGTCGGCGACCGGCCGGCCGGTCGCGATCACCACGCGCACCGACGCCGCGATCCTCGGCGGCCTCGTGCTGCGCGTCGACGACGTGATCATCGACGGGAGCCTGCGCTGTCGCTTTGCCCAACTACGAAGAAGACTGCTTACGGCAGAAGTGAGAGGTGGCGAGTAGTGAAGCTTCGTCCAGAAGAGATCGCTTCGGTTCTCAAGTCCCAGATCGAGAACTACCAGGCCGAGGTCGAAGTCGAAGAGGTCGGCACGGTGCTCGAGGTCGGCGACGGCATCGCCCGCATTTACGGACTCAGAAACGCGATGGCCGCCGAGATGCTCGACCTGCCGCACCAGGTCACCGGCCTCGTGTTGAACCTCGAGGAGGACAACGTCGGCGCCGTGCTGCTCGGTGAAGACACGCTCATCAAAGAGGGCGACCTCGTGCGCCGCACCGGCCGCATCCTCCAGGTGCCGGTCGGCGAGGCGCTGGTCGGTCGCGTCGTCGACCCGCTCGGCAATCCGCTCGACGACAAGGGGCCGATCGAGGCGTCGGCCTTCCGGCCGGTCGAGTTCAAGGCGCCCGGTGTCATCGAGCGCCAGAAGGTCAAGGAGCCGCTGCAGACCGGCATCAAGGCGATCGACTCGATGATCCCCATCGGCCGCGGTCAGCGCGAACTCATCATCGGCGACCGCCAGACCGGCAAGACGGCGCTCATCGTCGACACGATCATCAATCAGAAGGGCCAGAACGAGATCTGCATCTACGTGGCGATCGGGCAGAAGGCCTCGACGGTCATGCAGGTCGTGCAGAAGCTCGAGTCGTACGGCGCCATGGAGTACACGATCGTCGTCGCCGCCACGGCTTCGGCGTCGGCGCCGCTCAAGTACCTCGCGCCTTACGCCGGCGCGGCGATGGGCGAGTACTTCCTCTACAGCGGCCGCCACGCGGTGTGCTTCTACGACGATCTCTCCAAGCACGCCGACGCGTATCGCCAGATGTCGCTGCTGCTGCGTCGCCCGCCGGGCCGTGAGGCCTTCCCGGGCGACGTCTTCTATCTGCACTCGCGATTGCTGGAGCGAGCCTGCAAGCTCAACGACGAGCTCGGCGGCGGTTCGCTGACGGCGATCCCCGTCATTGAGACGCAGGCCGGCGACGTGTCGGCCTACATCCCGACCAACGTGATCTCCATTACCGACGGGCAGATCTTCCTGCAAAGCGACCTGTTCTACTCCGGCGTGCGACCGGCGGTGAACATCGGCATCTCGGTCTCCCGCGTCGGCGGCAACGCTCAGATCAAGGCGATGAAGCAAGTCGCCGGCCGTCTGCGCATCGACCTCGCGCAGTTCCGCGAGCTGCAGGCGTTCGCCGGGTTCGGGTCAGAGCTCGACGAGACGACGCTGGCCACGCTCGCGCGCGGGTCGCGCATGGTCGAAGCGCTCAACCAGCCGCGCTTCCAGCCGATGCCGGTGGAGGAGCAGGTCGCCGTTCTCTTCGCCGGCACCCAGGGCTATCTCGACGACATCCCGGTCGAGAAGGTGCGCGAGTTCGTCGACGAGTTGCGCGACTACCTCAAGGCCGAGCACACGGAGACGCTGGCGGCGATCCACCGCGAGGGTGAGCTAAGCGTCGATCTCGAGGGTGACCTGCGCGCGGCGATCTCTGAATACCACAAGATGTTCGCACCCGACGAGCCCCCCGAAACGCCGCCTTCGATGACCGCCTGACATGGCTTCCTTGCAGCACATCCGGCGGCGCATCGGCTCCGTCCAGAACACGCGCAAGATCACCAAGGCGATGGAGATGGTCGCCGCCGCCAAGCTGCGCCGCGCGCAGCAACGCATCGTGGCGCTGCGACCGTACGCGATCGACATGGTCGAGATGATGATGGACCTCGCCGCGTACGCCGAGGGCACGGGAGGTTTCGATCTGCTGCGCACGCACGCCGAGGAGCGCACCGCGGCGCTCGTCGTCATGACCGGCGACGGCGGGCTCGCCGGCGCCTTCAACGCCAACGTACTGCGCACCGCCGTCGAGTTCGAGCGCGAGCTCCGCGGGCGCGGCGTCGCCACGCGTCTCATGGTGGTCGGCAAGAAGGGCATCGGCACCCTGCGCTTCCGCGGTTACGAACTCCACGAGACGTGGCAGGGCAAGAGCGATCGGCCGGCCTACGGTGACGCCGAAGCGATCGCCCGCCGACTGATCGAGCTCTACGTCAGCGAAGAGGTCGACCGTGTCCACATCGTCTACAACCATTTCACGTCACCGATGGAACAGACCGTGACGCATGCCGAGCTGCTGCCGATCAACCGCGAGGAGCTGTTCGACGAGAGGCGCGAGCGCAAACCGGTGGCCTATATTTACGAGCCCGACGCGAGCGCCATCTTCGAGCGCCTGCTGCCGGCCTACCTGGAGATCGCGATCTACCGCGCCCTGCTCGAGTCGAGCGCCAGCGAGCAGGGCGCACGCATGACGGCGATGCGCAACGCCAGCGACAACGCCGAGGAGATGATCTCCTCGCTCACGTTGGCGCTGAACCGCGCCCGCCAAGCCTCGATCACGCAGCAGATCCTCGAAGTCGTCGCCGGAGCGGAGGCCCTCGGCTAGCGCCGAGACAGCGCAGGGCGTCCGCGCGGCGCGCAAACAGACGAAGAGCGGAGTGAAGTAGATGAACAAAGGAAGTGTTGTGCAGGTGATCGGCCCGGTGGTCGATGTCCACTTCGCCGATGAGCTGCCGGCCATCTACAACGCGTTGACGATCGCGTTCGATCGCGGCGAAGGCCAGGTCGTGGAGCTCGTCGCCGAAGTGCAGCAGCATCTCGGCGACAACAAGGTGCGCGCCGTGGCAATGGACTCCACGGATGGGCTGGCCCGTGGTGTCGACGTCGTCGACACGGGCCAGTCGATGACCGTCCCGGTCGGCGAGAAGACCCTCGGTCGTCTCATCAACGTGATGGGTAAGACGATCGACCAGATGGACGAGATCACCGGCGCCGAACACTGGCCGATCCATCGCCCGCCGCCGAAATTCGAAGATCTCGATCCGACCGACGAGATCTTCGAGACCGGCATCAAGGTCGTCGACCTGCTCGCGCCCTACGTCAAGGGCGGCAAGATCGGCCTCTTCGGCGGCGCCGGTGTCGGCAAAACGGTGATCGTGCAGGAGCTCATCCACAACATCGCCACACAGCACGGCGGTCTCTCGGTGTTCTGCGGCGTCGGCGAGCGCACGCGCGAGGGCAACGACCTCTGGCTGGAGATGAAGGAGTCGGGCGTCATCGACAAGACGGCGCTCGTCTACGGCCAGATGAACGAGCCGCCGGGGGCGCGACTGCGCGTCGGCCTCGCCGGCCTCACCGTCGCCGAGTACTTCCGCGACGAGGGCGGCCAGGACGTGCTGCTCTTCATCGACAACATCTTCCGCTTCGTGCAGGCGGGCTCCGAGGTCTCGGCGCTGCTCGGCCGCATGCCCAGCGCCGTCGGTTACCAGCCGACGCTGGCCAACGAGATGGGCGAGCTGCAGGAGCGCATCACCTCGACCAAACGTGGCTCCATCACGTCCGTGCAGGCGATCTACGTGCCCGCCGACGATCTCACCGACCCGGCGCCGGCGGCGACGTTCGCGCACCTCGACGCCACCACCGTGCTTTCGCGCGCGATCTCGGAGAAGGGCATCTATCCGGCCGTCGACCCGCTCGATTCCACGTCGCGCATCCTCACGCCCGATGCCGTCGGGCAGGAGCACTACGATGTCGCCACTCGCGTACAGGAGGTACTGCAGCGCTACAAGGAACTGCAGGACATCATCGCCATCCTCGGCATGGACGAGCTCTCCGACGAGGACAAGGTGATCGTTCAGCGGGCGCGCAAGATCGAGCGCTTCCTCTCGCAACCGTTCAACGTCGCCGAGCAGTTCACCGGCATCCCCGGCAAGTCCGTCCCCCTGACCGAGACGGTGCGCAGCTTCAAGGAGGTCGTCGAAGGCAAGTGGGACGACCTCCCAGAGCAGGCGTTCTTCATGGTCGGCGGCATCGAAGAGGCGGTCGCCCAGGCTAAGCAGATGACGAGCCGCTCGAGCGCGGGCTGAGGCGGCAGCCGTGGTCGACGGACCAACACTCCGCGTCGAGGTCGTGACTCCCGACGGCCAGGTCTACGGCGACGCCGTGGAGATGGTGGTCGTGCCCGGGGTGGAGGGCGAGCTTGGCATTCTCAAGGGCCACCAGCCGCTCGTGTCGCTGCTCGCGATCGGAGAGACGCGGGTGCGTCGTGCCGACGCCACCGTCGAGTACATCGCGACCGGCATCGGCTACGTGCAGGTGCTCTTCGACAAGGTGCTCGTCGTCGTCGATCATGCCGAGCTCGCGGGGCAGATCGACGCCCAGCGCGCCGAGCAGGCCAGGGTCAGAGCCGAGGAGCGCCTGCAGGTGCGTGACGATCCCGGCGCACGCGCCGAGGTCGACTTCTTCCGTGCCGAACAGGCGCTCAAGCGCGCGCATAACCGGCTGCGCGTAGCCGCCCGCGCGCGCTGAACGCGCGGGCGCCGCGAGGCCCACACTCGGCGGAGTATACTGAGGGTCGTCAGATGGACGGTCTCAGCTCCGAACACTTCACGATCAACGGCGGCCGGCGGCTGCACGGCGAGCTTGCGCTCTCCGGCGCCAAGAACTCAGCCCTGAAGCTGATGGCGGCGAGCTTGCTCGCCGACGAGCTGTCGGTGATCCGTCGTGTGCCGCGCATCACCGACGTGTTCACGATGGTCGAGATGTTGCGCGCCTTGGGCGCCGAGGTCGCCTTCGAACGCGGCGAACTGCGCATCGACCCAGGCGCACAACTCAACCACTGCGCGCCCTACGAGCTCGTGCGCACGATGCGCGCGAGCATCATCGTGATGGGGCCGATGGTCGCGCGCAACGGTCACGCACGCATCGCCCTCCCGGGCGGCTGCAACATCGGTCCGCGGCGCATCGACTTCCACCTCCGCGGGCTCGAGCAGCTGGGCGCTCACGTGGCGATCGACCATGGCTTCATCGACGTCTCCAGCGACGGGTTGCACGGGGCCGTAGTGCCGCTCGACTATCCCAGCGTCGGCGCCACCGAGAACCTGCTCATGGCGGCGACCGCGGCCGCCGGCGAGACGGTCATCGAGAACGCCGCTCGCGAGCCCGAGATCGTCGACCTGGCACGTTTCCTCACGGCGATGGGCGCAACCATCGAGGGCGCCGGCACCAGTTCGATCCACGTCGAGGGCGGCCGATCGCTGCACGGCGCCGAGCACGAGGTGATCGCCGATCGCATCGAGGCGGGCACCTACCTCATCGCCGCGGCAGCATGCGCCGGCGACGTCACCGTGCGCGGCCTCGATGCGGTGCATCTCGAGTTGTTCCTGACGAAACTCCGCGCGATGGGTGTGGGCATCGACGAAGGTGACCGGTCGATCCGCGCGCGCCGCGACGGAGGGCTGCGACCGGTCGACATCTCGACCTTGCCGCACCCCGGCTTTCCGACTGATCTGCAAGCGCAGGTGATGGTGTTGCTCTCGCTTGCCGCGGGGGCGTCGATCGTCACCGAGAACGTGTTCGAGAACCGCTTCGTCGTCGTCGACGAGCTCAATCGCCTCGGCGCCGGCATCACGACCAGCGGACACCACGCCGTCGTGGCGGGACCGCGTCGGCTGGCCGGAACGGTGGTCGAGGCCCCTGATCTGCGCGGCGGCGCGGCGCTTGTCATCGCCGGACTCGCCGCCGAAGGCGCCACCGAAGTCCGCGCGATCCACCACATCGACCGCGGTTACGAGCAACTCGAAGATAAGCTCTCGGCGTTGGGGGCGAGCATCGTGCGCGCCGCTGACGCCGCGCCGCGCCCCCCCAGCGCCGATCGCGTATCGGGCAAAGTGCGGTAGTATCCCTGACTCGGAGAGTCGAGAGTGACTGAGAAGCCCTACACCAAATACACGTCCGATCGCGGTTCTCGCCGGCGCGGTGCCGGCGGCTCGCGGCCGATCGAACCGACACGGCCGGAGCGGCCGTCGGGGCCGGCAGCGCCGGCACGCAACAAACGTGTCTGGGTCCTGGCTCTGCAGTGGATCGGCCTCTTCCTCGTCGCCACTCTTTTCGTCAGTGGCGGCATCGCCTACGGCTGGCTCAGCGGCACGATCGGCCACCTCTCCGGCACCGATGCCGCCGCGCAGGCGATCGTCAATGTGGCGAAGCAAAACATGGACCGACCGCTGCCGCACCAGCCGCTCTACATCTTGCTGTTCGGCAGCGACCGTACCAAGGGCCAGCAGGCTGCCGGTGATCGCGGTCGCTCCGACACGATACTCCTGGTACGCCTCGACCCGATCACCAAGAGTATCTCGATGCTATCGATCCCCCGCGACCTGCGCGTCGACATCCCCGGGTATGGGCTCAACAAGATCAACGCCGCCTACTCCTTCGGCGGCCCTCCGAAGGCGATCGAGACGGTGAAGCAGCTCACGGGCCTGCCGATCAACCACTTCATCGACGTCAACTTCAACGGGTTCGCCGCCATCGTCACCGACATGGGCGGCGTCTACCTCACCGTCGACAGGCGCTACTTCAACAACAACGGCTTGTGGTCGCCGATCGACCTCCAGCCCGGCTATCAGCTCCTCATTGGGCAAAAGGCGCTCTCGTACGTGCGCTTCCGCCACGACGGCCTCGGTGACTTCGGACGCATGGCGCGCCAGCAGATCTTCATCCGCGAGCTCAAACGGCAGTCACTGCGCTGGAACAACTGGAAGAAGATTCCGCACATCGTCAAGGACATCGTCAACAACTCGCTCTCCGACATCCACACGGTGAGCGAGTGGTTCTCGATCGCCAACCTCGTGTTGAACCTCGATTCCACGCATATCTATGAGAGTCGCGTCCTCGGCCCGACCGGCACGATCAGCGGTATCTCCTACGTGCTCGCCGGGCCGGCCGACGTGCAGTCCGCCGTCGACCAGTTCACGAACCCCATCAAGCCGCCGGCGCAGTTCAAGACCACGATCCCCCGCAATGCCTTCGTGGTCCGCGTGCGCAACGGCACCGCCGTTGCGGGGCTGGCGAACAACGTCGCCTCGAAGCTCGTGACGCTCGGCTACCGGGCCGAAGCGGCCGGCAACGCCAACAACTTCAGTTACGGCCACACGGTGATCTACACGACGCCGGATCTCAAGCCGAACGCCGACAAGCTGGCAAGTTACTTCAACGAGGCCGAGGTCGTCGTCGTGCCGCGCACCCCCGGCGTCGTCGCGACCGGCCCCACGATCGTCATCGGTGCGTCCTTCTCGGGGACGCTCGCCCAGCCTGTAGTCCCACCGTCGCTTCAGACCGAGCAGATCGTCACCAACACGCCTCAGGATGTCGCCTCGTGGAAGGCGCTGCAGAAGCATACGGTCGTGCACCTGCAGATGCCGACGGCGTGGGCGACGGGATTCACGTACGATCAGTTCAGAGCCTACAAGATCAAGGTCGGCACCCAGATGAAGCCCGCCGTCGCCGTCGTCGGTCTCGGCCCATCGGAGCACTACTTCCTGATCGAGGAGATGCGCTGGTCCAACGCGCCGGCGCTTTCGGCGCCGAACGAGACGAAGACGATCAACGGGCAGAGCTACGAGTACTTCTACCAGAGCGCGCACATCCACATGATCGCCTGGAAGAAGAACGGCACGGTCTACTGGGTCTCGAACACGATCGACGACGCGCTGTCCAACAAGTTCATGGAGGCGATCGCCACGTCCTTTAAGCCGCTGAAGTCGATCAAGTAACCCGCGCGGCGACGCGCGCCAGAGAGACAAGAAACGAAACGGGGCGCTTCCGTCAGGAAGCGCCCCGTTCATTCTTGCTGTGTCTCGCCAGGCTGATCCGCGCTACGCACGGCGACGGCGAAGCAATGCGCCGCTGCCAACGAGGCCGATGCCGGCTCCGAGCACGAGAAGCAGCTCGCTACCGGTGAAGTGGATCACGGGACCCGGTGTGGTTCCGGGCGGCTGGATGGAGGCGAGATAGCGCTGCAGAACTCCCGCCAAGTCACTGTACTGCTGGTAGAGCGGGTTGTTCTTGATGGCGTTCAGAGCGGCTTGGATCTCGGCGACCGTCCAGGTGCCGTCGATGTGACCATCCTGAGCATCCTTGATGATCGCGTCGATGGTCGCCGTCGACACTGCCAGAGCGACCGACGCGAACACGAGACTCAGAAGGATCGCGAGGGCAAGAACGCACATGATCTTGACCTTCATGTATTCACCCCCCCTCGCAAGCTCTTCGGCGACTGTTCGCCACTTAGCCGTTGTCTATCATGGACAAATCGCAAATGCCAGTCGCATTTCCGAAACAATACATCCGAATTCGTCGGCGCACCAGTATCATCCTGCAATCTGCCGCCACGGGCTCACCGCATAGTCCGCCCTGCATGTGATGGCAGTATGTCCAGGCGCAAGCCGGTATAATCCTCGCGGTGAGCAACAC
>Ga0207931_1000276_pt1 | contig 19395 bp, 16 predicted proteins | sample NGESurdeep092012_2_FD_184478 | JGI IMG/M metagenome (GOLD analysis project Ga0207931, IMG submission 184478) | Arctic peat soil microbial communities from Barrow, Alaska - NGEE Surface sample 415-1 deep-092012 (SPAdes) | ecosystem: Environmental > Terrestrial > Soil > Wetlands > Peat ...
CGTCGAGGCCGCCAGGCTTTGGTCAGCGAAGTCGGGTTCCCGGGTTGAGGCCCGGCACCCGAAATTGATTCCGGATAGTTCTACCCGAATTGTATCGGTAACTTTCTTTGCGCTCATGTACCCGATCCTGGTGATCGTCGATTCGTCCTTTCATTCCGGGTTTGGAAGAAAGAGGAAATAGATTGGCCGGGCCGCGGCGAGCCTTTCCGTGTTTCGATGTCAATGGTGCGACGATGAATTTATGGAATTGATTTCATCGGCTCGGCCGCAGGTTGTGTATGATGGCGCGGTGACTCGCGAGGAATTGGACGGGTGGAATTCAGATCTGGAGTGTCTGTTCGCCCGGATGGGCCCGGTGTTCTATCGGACGGAGTCCCGCAAGCATGCGGAGCAGTATCTGCGGGGATTGCTGGCGCCCATCCAACGGAAGAATGGGTGGACGATCGCCGAGCATGTCGGCGAACCCGAACCCAAGGCCTTGCAGCGGTTTCTGAACCTGTCACCCTGGGATGTGGACCGGTTACTGGAATTGAATCGCGACTACGTGATGGAGCATTTGGCCTCACCCGGGGCGATTCTGGTCGCCGACCCGACCGGTTTCGCCAAGAAGGGCACCAAATCCGTCGGGGTCCAAAGGCAATATTCCGGAACGCTGGGCCGGATCGACAACTGCCAGATCGCCACGTTCCTGGCCTACGTCACCCCGGACCGCGATCGGGTGCTGCTGGACCGCAGACTCTACCTGCCGAAGGACTCCTGGCTGGCCGATCGGGCACGCTGCGACGAGGCCGGCGTACCCGCGGACACCGAGTTCAAGACCAGGCCGCAGCAGGTCAGCGAGATGATCGACACCGCCAGGACCGCCGGCGTGCCGTTCGCCTGGTTCACCGCCGACGAAGAATTCGGGCAGAACCCCGGCCTGCGGGCAGACCTGGAAACCGCCGGCATCAGCTACGTGATGGCGGTACCGAAGACCACCCCGGTCACCGACACCGCAGGGCGGGCCACCGAAGTCCAACACCTCGCGAACAAACTGAATCACACCGCGTGGCAACGCCGGGCCTGCGGCATCGGCAGCAAAGGATTCCGGGTCTACGACTGGGCGCTGATACCCTCCGCCGACACCGACCACGAATACATGATCCGACGATCCATCGACGACGGTGAGCTGGCTTTCTACCATTGTTACAATCCGGGTCACGCCGGATTCGGCGAACTCGTGAACGTGGCCGGTGCCCGCTGGCCCATCGAAGAATGCTTCGGCGCCGCGAAGAACGAAGTCGGACTCGACGAATACCAGGTCCGGAAATACGACGCCTGGCACCGACACATGACCCTCGCGATGCTCGCCCATTCATTCCTGGCCATCACCGCACACCAGGCCAAAAAAAGGGGCCCGAAACAGGCCAACAACTGAGATCACTGAAATCACAGAACAACAACCCCGACAACCCGGCAGCACCCGACCCACCACCAATACACCGACGCCTCATCGCCCTCACACTCGCCGAAATCCGCAGACTCCTCCACATTCACCGCGACCGAAGAGACGACCAGACCAAAATCACCCACGCACTGCACTGGTCAAGATGGCGGCGTGCCCATCAAACTCACGCCCGACGCTGCCACTTCCAGCGCCGTCTACGCCTCCAGACCCTAATGATCTAGCCCTGTAGTACTAGCGGGGTAGCCACGGCGGGTCAGCCATCCGCAAGCCCGATGCGCTGATCAACACCACGCGAGCCCGCCGGAATTGTCCGGATCGGCGTGTGTTGATCAGTGCATCAGCGTGGCACGCATGCGTTGCCGTCTGATCTCGGGCCGGTGACGCATCAACCAGTAGTTGGCGACGCCCCTCCGTACCCGAACCTGCCGGCACTGTGGCGTTCGGAGATCCCGGCGCGGCTCGATGAACTTGCCGCCGCGTGGCGAGAACCCGCGGCATGGGACGGCATGACGCAAGCGGGGGGTGCGACGCTCCCGGCGCCGATCGCCGGGCGGGTGGCGTTGAACGAGCTCGTCGTGCACGGCTGGGATCTCGCACGCGCCACCAGCCAGCCGTTCGACCCGGCGGAATCGGCGGTGCGAGGTTCCTTCGAACTGCTGGCGGCGTCCACCGACCCTGCGCAGCGGGAACCCATTTTCGGACCGGTGGTGCCGGTGCCCGAAGACGCCCCGCTGCTGGACCGGGCGATCGGACTGAGCGGGCGCGATCCGGCGTGGAGCCCCGACACTGTCACCACCACGTCGACAACCGGGCAGAAAGTCCGACCGCAGGGTCTGCGGACACTCGGACGCCCGGCCAACCTAGGGTGAGCGTCGTGGCGAAATACCTGCTGAACCAGCGTGCGGTGGATCAGGCCAAGAAGCTGATCGACGCCGAGCAGTACGTACTGGACAGTGACTGGGGTGACGTCCAGCCCGACGCCGCCGCGCAGAATGCCTATCTCGAGTCGCACGGCTGGGACGACTACGCGGCCTGGCACCTCGGGCTGACGGACGGTGCCAACGACGAGACCAAGGCGCGGTACGCGTTCGTCTACGGGGATTTCCGCCGTATCCACCGGACCGGGCTGATCGCCTGCGTCTACCGCGCCGCCGAATGGCGGCACAAGGACGTCGAGATCGCCGCCCACGATCTGCTGCAGCACCTGGACGCGACGTCCGGCTGAGCGACCGACACCACGAGCCCGGGCATCCGGCCACCGGAGATCGAACCCGCCGAGCCCGCAGGTAGCGTCTTGTGCGGAATCGATCCGAAGGAGTTTGCATGACCGCCGTGCCCACCGAGAGTTCCGCCGAGGGTTCCGAATTGGCCGCCGACGTCACCGCCAGGGTGCAGGACGACCTGTTCCTGCACGTCAACGGCACGTGGCTGGCGAAGGCCGTCATCCCCCAGGACCGCTCGATGGACGGGGCGTTCTACCGGTTGCGGGACACCGCGGAGGCGGACAGCAAGGCGATCGTCGAAGAGGCGGCGGCGCTGGCCGAGGACGGCGCCCCGGTCGGCTCACCGGAGCAGCTGATCGGCGACCTGTACCGCAGCTTCATGGACACCGAGACGGTGGAACGGCTGGGCACCGCGCCGATCCGGGAGCAACTCGCATTGGTCGACGGCGTCAATGACGCCGAGAGCCTGCTGCGGCTGTTGGGTCGGCTGCAGCGCGACGGGATCGGCGGCGCGTTCGCCATCAACATCGATTCCGACCCGGCCGACCCGGATCGCTACGTGCTGAACATCTACCAGGGCGGTCTCGGATTGCCCGACGAGTCCTATTACTCCGGCGACCAACAGGCGCCGATCCGCGCCGCCTACGCCGAGGTCGTTCCGGCCATGCTGGAGCTGGCCGGTGTGCCTGACCCGCAGGCCCGCGCAGCCCGGGTGATCGCACTGGAGACCGAACTCGCGGCAGGCCATTGGGACCGGGTGCGCTCCCGGGACAGCACGCAGACCTACAACCCGAGGGACCGGGCCGGGTTGGACGCGCTCCTGCCCGCCCCGCTGTGGGACGCGTGGCGCTCGGGCCTGGACGCACCGGCGACCCTACTGGACCAGACGGTGATCCGGCAGCCCGAGTTCCTCTCCGCGCTGGCCGCGCTGCTCACCGACGACCGCATCGAGTCCTGGCGGGACTGGTTGACCTGGCACGTCATCCGGTCGAGCGCGCCGTTCGGACCGGCCGCGCTGGCCGAGTTGAACTTCGACTTCTACGGGCGCACCCTTTCCGGCACCCCGCAGCTGCGCGAGCGCTGGAAGCGGGCCGTCGGGTTCGTCGAGATGTCCGCGGGCGAAGCCCTTGGTCGGTTGTACGTCGAGCGCCATTTCCCGCCCGCAGCCAAGGCGCGGATGGACCAGCTGGTGGCGAACCTGCTGGAGGCGTACCGGGTCAACATCGTCGACCTGCCGTGGATGAGCGAGGAGACCAAGGCGCGCGCGCTGGACAAGCTCGCCGCGTTCACCCCGAAGATCGGCTACCCGAAGCGGTGGCGCGACTACGCGGGGCTGGTTGTCAGTCCCGATGATCTGGCCGGGAACGCCCGGCGTGCCGCCGCTTTCGAGCTCGAGCGGGAGCTGGCGAAGATGGGCACCCCGGTCGATCGCGACGAGTGGTTCATGACGCCGCAAATGGTGAACGCCTACTACAACCCAGGAATGAACGAGATCGTCTTCCCGGCCGCGATTCTGCAGCCGCCGTTCTTCGACCCCGAGGGTGACGACGCGGTCAACTACGGGGCGATCGGAGCCGTCATCGGGCACGAGATCGGCCACGGGTTCGACGACCAGGGTTCGAAGTACGACGGTCGCGGTGCGCTGCACGACTGGTGGACCCCCGCCGACCGGGAGGCGTTCGACGAGCTGACGAAGAAGCTGATCGCGCAGTACGACGTGCTCGAACCCGCACAGACCCCCGGCAGCCCCGTGAACGGCGCGTTGACGGTCGGCGAGAACATCGGCGACCTCGGCGGTCTGGGCATCGCCTACCAGGCCTGGCGCATCTCGCTGAATGGCGCCGAACCGGAGGTGGTCGACGGGTTGACCGGGACGCAGCGGTTCTTCCTGTCCTGGGCGCGGGTCTGGCAAACCAAGATCAGGGACGCCGAAGTGGTGCGCCTGCTGGCCCTTGACCCGCATTCACCGGCGGAATTCCGGTGCAACCAGGTGGTGCGCAACCTGGACGAGTTCCACCAGGCGTTCGAGGTCGGGCCCGGAGACGGGCTGTGGCTCGATCCGGCCGATCGCGTGCAGATCTGGTAGCCCGCATCAACCCAGCCGGCGCCACCAACCGTCCGGAACCTGCGCGTCGCCGCCGAGCACCCGCTCTCCGGGGCGCGGCACCGCCACCTGCGCCGACCCGGCCGCGGTGAGCAGTCGCTCGACGGGTTCGGCCCAGGAATGCAGGGCCAGGTCGAAGGTCGCCCAGTGGATCGGGATGAACAGTCCGCCGCCGAGGTCCTGGTGGGCGGCCACCGCCTCTTCGGGGTTCAGGTGGATGTCCGGCCATTGGTCGCCGTAGGCCCCGATGGGCAGCACGGTGATGTCGAACGGGCCGTACCGTTTGCGGATCTCGGCGAAGGCCGCGGTGTAGCCGGTGTCCCCGCCGAAGTAGACCCGGTGCCGCGGGCCGGCGATGGACCACGAGCACCACAACGTCGGGTTGCGTTTCAGCCCTCGCCCGGAGAAGTGCCGGGACTCGGTGCAGGTGAGCGTCAGCTCGCCCATGACGTGCTGCTCGTCCCAGTCGAGTTCGACGATGCGGTTCTCCGGCACTCCCCAGCCGCGCAGGTGTGACCCGATCCCGAGCGGGACCACGAACGGCGCGGTCTGGGACGACAGCAGGCTGCGCACGGTGGGCAGGTCGAGGTGGTCGTAGTGGTCGTGTGAGATCACGATGGCGTCGAGCACAGGCAGGTTTTCGATCGGCAGCGGCACCGGGTGGATCCGCGCGGGGCCGATCGCCGGCGACGGCGAGACCCGCTCGCCCCACACCGGGTCGGCCAGCACATACCGGCCGTCGACCTCGATCAGCGCAGTGGCGTGACCGAGCCAGGTGACAGCCAGCTCGCCCGCCGCGGCGGCGGGACGCTCGGTGATCAGCGGCACGGGTCCCGACGGGCGCCCGGCGCCCCGGTGCCTGATCAGCGCGGGAATCATCGAGACCGCGTCACCGGGTGCCAGCACGTGACTCGGCTCGGTGTTGTGGAACGTGCCGTCGCCGAAGTGCGGCGATCTGGCCGCCGTCGGGCCGATCCGCGATGACCCGGCGCCGAGAGCCTCCGGGAGCCCTCGGGTGACCCGGGTCAGCCCGGTCAGGGTGGCCAAGGCGGCGGTGAGGCCCGCGGTGGTGACCACGGCCGGTACCAGACCGGCGATGCGGCGCGGGGAGTGACTGCTCATCCATCCAGTGTGACTCAGCGCGGCGCCGGGCTCTTTCGGGTCATCCGGTCGACGCGTGGCGCTCTCCTGGCGCTCTCCTGGCGGGCGAGGCGGGTGTGGCTGAGCCTTGCGGTGCTCCGAAGGCTTTCGGCTTCGTCGATGCGCCCGGTGCCGGGCGCTTCGACGGGACGGCTCGCGCCATGTGGCGAGCCGTGCACAGGCGGCATACCCGCGGCCGAGAACCGCCGCTGGAGCGGCGTGGGATCATTTTCTCCTGATCGAAGTCGATGATTTCTGAGCACGACTGTTGGTTCTGGCGGCTGAGGAAGGGACCTGATGCCGGAGAACCACACAGCAACAGTGACGGCAGGGACTGGAACGGCCGCTGGACTGGGTGCTGGACTACCCACCGGAATCACGGCGGGCTCCGGTCCAGCCGCCGTGCTTCAGGGTGTGCACGCACGCTCGAAATGGCACGGAGATGTGCTGTGAGCAATGCTCGGTCAGCCCCGGCGCGGGAGGCGGTGACAAGCGAGCCGGGTGGAGGTGGTGTCCACTTCGATGTGCTGGAGCCGTTGCGTGCACGACGTGGTGACGTCGACGTCCCGTTGGGTTGCCTGCAGCAGCGCGTCGTGCTGGCCTTACTCCCTGCTGCACGCCAACCGGCCGATGGCGCGGCAGCAATTGATCGAAGCGATCTGGGGGTGGGATGCCCCGACCTACGCGGTGAACCTCTTGCAGAAGCATGTGTCAGGGCTCGCCGAGCGATCGAGCCCGATCGGGCGGCGAGCGGCAACCCTGGCGCGAAGACCGCCGAGACCAGGCAGCGCCGGATTCGCACGGTGGTGGAGCAGATGCACGAGGGCCTGGCCGTGACGACCTACCCGGCCACCTGGACCCTCGTGCTCGCCGACGGTCACGAATGTGCGGGAGTCAATTCCGGGCTGGGATCTGCTGAACCGCCCAGCCGTTGCCGTCCGGGTCGCTGAAGAACACGAACAACCCCCACGGGAACTCCTGGACCTCGCTCACCTCCACCCCGCGCTCGGTGAGCTCCGCGTGCGCGGCCTGGATATCGGGGACGACCAATTGCAGGCCCTGGACGGAACCAGGCCGCGCGTCGCTGATCCCGGTCCCCAGCGCGATGGAACATGCGGATCCCGGCGGGGTGAGCTGCACAAAACGGATCTCGTCCGATACCCGGTGGTCGTGATCGGCATTGAAGCCGACCTTGTCGGCGTAGAAGGCCTTTGCGCGGTCGACATCGGTGACCGGAACAGCGATCAGTTCCAGCTTCCAATCCATGCTCGTCATCTCCCTGCTCGATGTACTGCGCTCGATGTACTGCGCTCGCTCAGCGATGTATTGCGGACGTGCGTCACGCTAGCGACGGGCACCGACACTGGGCTCTGGCCGGACCCTCCGCCCGATTCAGGCGCGCGCGTCACCGCGCCAGCTGACCCACCACGGCCCCGAAGGCCCAGGGCACGTGCTGCGCGGCCGGCACCAACCGGCGGCGCAGCGCCGGCCGGCCGCTGGCCCAGAGCAACGAGCTGGTCAGCGCCCGGTACCGGCGCGACTCCCGCAACCACAGCGACTCGTAGCGCTCGGGTTTCCCGGTGATCAGGCATTGGACGAGCGCCTTCGCGCAGGCCAGCGACACCGCGATGCCTTCCCCGGTCAGCGCGTCGACGTAGCCGGCGGCGTCGCCGACCAGCAGCACCCGGCCGTCCACCCGGGTGCTGGTGTGCCGCCGGAGTGGACCCGCGCCGCGAACGGGTCCGCCCTGCGCACCGCCCAGGCGGTCGGCCAGTTCCGGAAAGTGGCGCAACTGGTCATCGAACGGTGCCCGGTCGCTGCTCAGCACCGCGACTCCGACGAGCCCGGGAGCCACCGGCGTCACGTAGGCCTCAGCGCCGGGTGACCAGTGCACCTGGACCAGGTCCGACCACGGTGACACCTCGAAATGTCGGCGCAACCCCCAACGCGGCTTCCTGGACGCGACCGGAGGGCGGTCAAGTCCCCGCGCCCGGGCGATCGGGGAATGCAGCCCGTCGGCCGCCACCAGGTAGCGCGCCGTCAGGTCGGCGGCCGTCACCGACTCGGCGTCCTGGTCGATGGTCGAGACCGCCCGTTGCAGCACGGGTACCCCGCTGGCTCGCACGGCTGCCAGCAGCGTCGCCTGCAGGTCCGTGCGGCGAACCCCGCGTCCGTTGCCGGAGCGGAACAGTGCTTCCGCCCGGTGTCTGCCGTCGCGGTAGCCGATACCGCGGAAATCCAAGCCCGGTGGATCGACCCCCAAGTCGCGCAATGCCCGCACGGCACCGGGCATGAGGCCCTCGCCGCAGGCCTTGTCGATCGGCCCGGGGCGGGGGTCCACAACCGTCGCTGTCAGCCCGACACGCGCCGCGAACAATGCCGTGGCGAGGCCGGCCGGTCCGGCACCGGCCACCAGCACGTCGATCACGACGGTGCAGAGGTCCGCGGCTTGGCATGTGCCGGAAGGGCTTCCGCAGACAACGTCAGCGCCGCGTTCTCGGCCTTGATCCGTACCCGCAGCAGCCAGGCGTTGAGCACGGTGAAGACCACCGCGGTGATCCACGCGGTGTGCACCATCGGCAGCGCGAAACCCTCGACCACCACCGCGACGTAGTTCGGGTGCCGGAACCACCGGTACGGCCCGCGGTCGACCAGCGGCAGGCCGGGGATCACCACGATCCGGGTGTTCCACCGCTGACCAAGCGTGCCGATGCACCACCAGCGCAGCGCCTGCGAGGCCAACACCAGCGCCACCATGGTCCAGCCGAGGGCGGGCAGGAACGGCCGGTCCATGGTCCACACCTCGACCACGCAGCCGATCAGCAGCGCGGTGTGCAGGACGACCATGGCCGGGTAGTGACCGCCACCGTATTCCCTGCCGCCGTGCCGCAGTGCCCAGCTCAGGTGCCGTTTGGACACCACCATCTCGACCAACCGCTCCGCGCCGACGGCCAGCACGAACAGGGTGAAAGCGATCATCGCGGCCTCACCATCGGAGCAGGACGAGTTCGGAACAGAACCCCGGGCCCATCGCCATCAACATTCCCGGGCTGCCGGGCGGCGGCGGCCGGTCACGCAGCGTGTCCCGCAGCACATGCAGCACCGAGGACGACGAGAGGTTGCCCACCTCGGCCAGCGAGAGCCAGGTCATCTCCAGGGCCTGCGGCCCCACCCCGAGTTCGTCCTCGATCGCCTCGATGATCTTCGGCCCGCCGGGGTGGGAGACCCAGGCGCCCACGTCGTCGACGGTGAGGTGGTGTTCGGCCAACAGGCGCCGGATGTCCGTCCCGAGGTACTGGTGGACCAGGTCGGGCACTTCGGCGGTCAGCACGATCTTGAATCCCTGGGACCCGATGTCCCAGCCCATGACGCCTTCGGTGTCGGGGTACAGGTGGCTGCGGGTGTCGATGATCGTCGGTCCGATCCGGTCGCGCGGCGCCACCCTCCCTGAGCCCTCGGCGACCACGGCGGCCGCACCGTCACCGAACAGCCCGCTGGCCACCAGGTTCGCCATCGAGGTGTCGTCGCGCTGGATCGTCAACGAGCACAGCTCGACCGACAGCAGCACCCCGACGTGATCGGGCCAGCCACGCAGGTAGTCGTGCAGCCGGGCGATGCCCGCCGCGCCGGCGACGCAGCCCAGACCGAACAGCGGGACACGTTTGATGTCCGGCCGGAACCCGAGCCGGCCCGCGATACGCGCGTCCAGCGAGGGCACACCCAAGCCGGTGACGGTCGTGGAGAAGATGACATCCACCTCGTCCGGCGCGATCCCTGCCTGCTGAAGGGCACCACCGATGGCCTCGACGGCCAGGTCGACCGCGACTTCCAGATAGGCGTTGTTGGCGTCGGTGAAGCTCGTCAGCTCCTTGTACTGCTCCAGTGGCAGGGCCAGGTAGCGGCTGCCCACCCTGGTGTTGGTGTGAATCCGCCTGACCACCTCGTGGCCCTTGGCGGCGCCCAGCACGTGCTCGGCGAACGCCTCGGTGATCTTGTCCTGCGGATAGCGATGTGGCGGGAGCACGGCGTGTACCGCCGCCAGGGACGTCATGGACGCCACAGTACGGTGGCGTTCAGGTGATTCCTGACGCAGCGACAGAACGTGTCGGAGCGAATTCCCCGGAATTGTCGTTCGACGAGACGCGTTTTGCCGGAACGTGTGTCACCAATGGTGTGATTTGTCCTGTTCAACCGAACTGGAAAGGGCGGAATTCGGCCGGTGAATCCGCAGGCAGTTCCGGCGTCGTCGGGTCCATCCGACGGCGCACCCGGAGGGACCGGCGCCCCCCGCGGAGTGGGCGCAACGGCTCGCGCGCTGGCGCTGGCCTGCCACCCGCTACCCACCGTCGCGGTCACGGCGATCAGTGCCGGGTTGGCCGCGCTGGCCGGGCTGGGCCTGGTCCGCGGCCTGCTGCTGGTGACCGCGATCCTGGCCGGCCAGCTCTCGATCGGCTGGTCGAACGACAGCATCGACGCGGCCAGGGATCGGGCCACCGAGCGTCGGGACAAACCTGTCGCCCGGGGAACCGTCACGACCCGGACCGTGGGAATCGCGGCGGTCCTGGCGCTCGTCGTCTGCGTCATCGCCTCACTGGCCCTGGGCTGGGCTGCCGGGGTGGCCTCGATCGTCGTCGCGGCCAGCGGCTGGGCCTACAACCTCGGTCTGAAGGCGACAGCGTTCTCCTGGCTGCCCTACGCAGTTGCCTTCGGCGTGCTGCCGGCCGTTGCCACCCTCGCGCTGCCGGTACCGAGTTGGCCGGCGCCGTGGGCCATGATCAGCGGCGCGCTGTTCGGGGTGTCCGCCCACCTGGGCAACGTGCTGCCGGATCTGACCGACGACGCGGCGACAGGCGTCCGCGGCTTCCCGCACCGGCTCGGGGCGCGGGCCAGCGCCGTAGGCTGCACCGTGACGTTGGTCGCCGCGTCGATGGTCATCCTGTTCGGGTCCGGCGCCGAGCTGACGGCCTGGCGCTGGGTCGCCGCCGCGGTCCTCGGTCTCGTCGCGGTCGCCGGGGTGATCATCGGCCTGCGCCGGCCGACCAGCCGGGCGTTGTTCACGCTGGTCATCGCGGTGGCGGCAGCGGACCTGGTGCTGTTCGCCGCCTCGGGAGCATCTCTGACGTAGAAGGCTGACCCGAGGTGTTGTAACCAGTGAGGCTGCTGGCGCGCCGCATTCCAGTCGCTACCGTGGTGGGCATGCTGCAGTTCGACGGCGCCATCGCCGGTATGGGTACCGCCTCGGGCACCCGACTGGTGGTGGGCATGTGGCCGCTGTCCCCGTACGGCTCGGTCACTGATGTGATGATCGAACGCGCCGACGGGCACCGGATCCTGCTCGCACCCACCCAGGAACTCGCCGACTTCATCGCCGCGACGTACGAATTCGACGAAGTCAGGGTCACCCCGGTGCTGCGGGTGCGGGACGGCAAGAAGTGGATGGTGTCCACCGACGAGCTCGCCCTCACGTTCGATGTCGGTGGCCGACCGCCGCTGGGTTGGCTGCTGACGTCCGTGCCGCGGGGGCTTGCCAGGGCGCGCTGGTGGACGAAAGTGCAGGACCCGATCGCCCGGATCACGATGGACGGCGTCCGGACCCGCGGCAGTGCCGCCGGCGGCCGCCGCGAGTGGTACTCGGCCATGGACCTGCACCGGATCAAGTTCGTCAGCGCCCGATTCGACGGCGCCGAGCTCGGCGAGCTGCAACCGGTGACCCCGCCGGTCCGCTTCGGCTTCGCCTCCACCCCGGAGGAACCCTCGCTGGTCAGGGTGCTCTCCCGCGTCTCCGAGTAGCCCCCTTCCCGGCGCGGATCAACATCGTCAGCGCGCATGAAATCGTTCACTTTCGTCACACCAGTCACATAACATGGGTACTTGAGCCGCGCCGGCGAAGTTGATCCGCGCCGGAAAAGGGCGCGCAGGGGCGAGTGTTTCCCCGTTTGACACATGCCGGTCACACCGCCCCAGCACCCTGAAGCACATGGTGACGCTGGATGACCTGCGGGTACGGCAGCTCGGCGAGTGCCGCCATGACTCGACCCTGGCCAAGTACGTGGGTGGCCGCAGAACCAACGAGCACTACGTCGACGAGGACGACCGGGTGCTCTTCGACGACACCATCGAGTTGCTCGCCGCCCACGGCCTGCCGCTGATGCAGGTGCCGACCCTGGAACCGGGCGGGCCCCGCCGCAAACTGTTCTTCCCGCCCGGCACCACCAAGGTCGGCATCGTCACCTGCGGCGGTCTGTGCCCCGGCCTGAACGACGTCATCCGCGGGCTGGTCATGGAGCTGAAGATCCACTACGGGATCGATGACGTGCTCGGCTTCCGCAACGGCTACGCCGGACTCAATCCCGCGCTGGAGTACCCACCCATCGAGCTCACCCCGGAGCGAGTGAACAAGATCAACACTCAGGGTGGGACCATCCTGGGGACCTCACGCGGCGCCCAGAACCCGGAGATGATGGTCGATCGGCTGGTCGAGTTGGGCGTCGACATGCTTTTCGTCATCGGCGGTGACGGCTCCATTCGTGGCGCCAGCAGGATCGCCGCGGTTGCCCGCACGCGGGACCTGCCCATCGCGGTGATCGGAATCCCGAAGACAATCGACAACGACATCCCCTACATCGGGCAGAGTTTCGGTTTCCAGACGGCGTTCACCGTTGCGGCGCAGTCGATCGCGGCCGCTCAGGTGGAGGCCCAGTCGGCGATCAACGGGATCGGGCTGGTGAAGCTGATGGGCCGGCACGCCGGGTTCATCGCCTGCTACGCCGCGTTGGCCAATCACCACGCGGATTTCGTGCTGATTCCCGAGGTTCCCTTTGCGCTGCACGGCGAGTCGGGATTCCTGGCCGCGCTGGAGCGCCGGGTGGCCGAGCGCGGCAGCGCGGTGGTGGTGGTGGCCGAGGGCGCGGGCCAGGACCTGATGAGCGATGCGCAGACCGGCACTGACGCCTCCGGCAACCGGAAGCTCGGCGACATCGGACGCTTCCTGGAGGCCGAGATCGTCGGCCACTACGCCTCTCTCGGTCGGGAGCTGACTCTGAAGTACCTCAAGCCCGGGTACTCGATCCGCTCGGTGCCGGCGAAGGCGCACGATTCGGTGTACTGCGTCAGGTTGGCCCAGGCTGCCGCGCACGCCGGGATGGCCGGGCGAACGGACATGGTCGTCGGCCGCAGGCACAATCGCTTTGTCCACGTCCCGATCGACATCGTCGTCTCCGAACGCAACGAGGTCGCGCCCGACGGGGACCTGTGGCTGAGCGTGCTGGAATCGACCGCTCAGCCCCTCGAGATGCGGTGAGCCGTGTGGGAGGCCGGCACGACCTCGCTGTCGTGCAGCGGTCCTGGGGGCGTTCCGTTCCCGAACGGCCGGCCGCCGAGTTCGGCTCGCTGGTGCGGGTCCAGCCAGCCGGTCAGATCAGGGCCGACGGGGACGATCTGTGTCGGGTTGATGCCGGTGTGCACGGTGTAATAGTGCTGCTTGAGGTGAGTGAAGTCCACGGTGTCGCCAAAACCCGGTGTCTGGAACAGGTCTCGGGCGTACTCCCACAGCACCGGCATCTCGGTCAGCTTCCGCAGGTTGCACTTGAAGTGGCCGTGGTACGCGGGGTCGAACCGCACCAGCGTGGTGAACAACCGGATGTCTGCCTCGGTGATGCTGTTGCCGACCAGGTACCGACGGGTGGCGAGCCGGTGCGAGAGCCAGTCCAGTCGTGCGAACAGCCGCTCGAACGATTGCTCATAGGCCAGTTGCGAGCGAGCGAAACCGCAACGGTAGACACCGTTGTTGACATCCCGGTAGACAAGCTCGGCCACCTCGTCGATCTCGGCCCGCAGCGCCTTCGGGTACAAATCCGGGGCGCCTGCTCGGTGGAATCGGGTCCATTGGGTCGACAGGTCCAGCGTCATCTGCGCGTAGTCGTTGGTGACGACCGCGCCGGTCGGGATGTCCACGATCGCCGGCACGGTGATGCCCCGCGGGTAGTCGGGGAACCGCGCGAAATAGGCCTGCTGCAACCGTTCGATGCCCAGCACGGGGTCCACGCCGCCGCGGTCCAGATCGAACGTCCAGCTCCGCTCGTCGTGGGTCGGCCCGCAAACACCCATCGAGAGAACGTCTTCCAGCCCCAGAAGGCGTCGGACGATGATCGCCCGGCTGGCCCACGGGCAGGCGCGCGAGACCACCAAGCGGTACCGGCCGGGCTCGACCGGCCACCGGTCGCGGCCGTCGGCGGTGATCCGGTCGGCGATGTAGCGAGAGTCGCGGACGAATTCGCCGGCGTCCGAATGCTGGCCTCGTTGGGGCGCTCCATCCCGACTGCCGTTCTCACCGCTCATCGCTTACCCCCGTCGATCCGTGCGGTCGCGCCGATCCGTCCCGTTCCGGCGCGGCGCCTGCCATGACTCTGCGACAACAGACCGCCGGACAACAGACCGCCGGACAACAGACTGACATGCGGCAAGTACCCGCATCGCCCGCGGTCGAACCAACCGATCGGGTACAGCAGACTGGTCGGGTGGGGAAGCGCACGTTCGGCGTCGAGGAAGAACTGCTGCTGGTCAGCGCCGACAGCGGGCACCCGGTGCCGGCGGGTGCGGAGGTGCTGGAAGCTGCCCAGGAATGGCTCGGCACGGACCGCGACCATCAGGTCGATCACGAGTTCAAGATGGAGCAGACCGAGATCGGCTCGGAGCCGTGCACCGAACCGGGGGAGATGCTCCAGCAGTTGATGGAGTTGCGCCGCGCCGTCTCGGCGGCCGCCGGGACCACCGGAGTGCACGCCGTCGCGCTGGCTACCAGCCCGTTCAAGGTCTGGCCTCAGCCCACGGTCAACGAGCGGTACCAGCGGATGACCGAGGCGTTCGGACTGGTCGCCCGCCAACAACTCACCTGCGGTCAGCACATCCATGTCTCCGTCGACTCGGCGGACGAGGGGGTCGCCGTGCTTGACCGGATCCGCCGTTGGCTGCCGGTGATCACCGCGATGTCGGCGAACTCGCCGTTCTACCAGGGCGAGGACACCGGGTACTCCAGCTACCGCACGATCGCCTGGGGTATGTGGCCGACGGCCGGTCCGACCGCCCGGTTCGGGGACGTGGCGACCTACCATCGCACCATCGACAAGTTGGTCGCGTCCGGAACCGCACTGGACGACGGGATGATCTATTTCGACGCCCGGCTGTCCGCCAGCTATCCCACCCTGGAGATCAGGGTGCCGGACGTGTGCACGGACGTTGGCGACTCCGTCCTCATCGCCGTGCTGGCCAGGGCCCTGGTCGACACCGCGGCGGCGGAGTGGGCGGATGGGTTGCCCGATCCGGAGATCCGGGTGGAGATGCTGCGGGCCGCGACCTGGCGGGCCGCACGCTCAGGTCTGTCAGGCGACCTGGTCGACCCGGTGGTGGGCACCCCGGTGCCGGCGTGGTCACTGGTGGAGGACCTGATCAGGCACGTCGAACCGACCCTTCGGGCCAACGGTGAACTGGACTGGGTCGAGAGCGCCGTGCGAAAGCTGCGGGCGTCGGGTACCGGTGCGGATCAGCAGCGGACGTCGTTCGCCCGTCGCGGCTTGCTGTCGGACGTCGTGCTGGACGCTGCGAAGCGAACGGTGATCTGACCGCCGCTTCCCCGGCAAATCAGGTGCCCGTCGACTCCTCCGCGTCGGCCTTGCTGCGCGAGGTCTTCCGGGTCCCGCTGGATCGTGAACTCGTCGACCGGGCGCTGCTCGACCGGGTCCCACCGGATCGGGTGCCGCTCGACCGTGACCCACCGGAGTTCGAATCGGACGTGGAGTCCGACGAGGACTTCGAGTCCTCGCCCGAGTCCTTGTGCCGTTCGACGCTGCGTTGCAGTGCGGCCAGCAGGTCGACGACCTCGGCGTCCTCGCCCTCCTCCTTCGCTTCGGGTGCGGGAAATGCCTCTCCGCCTTCGAGTTTCGCCTCGATCAGCTGCTCCAGCTCGACGCGGTACTCATCGGTGTAGTCCTCGGGCTGGAAGTCGCCGGCGAAGCTGTCGACCAGCATCCCGGCCATCTTCAGCTCGGCGGGCTTGATCGCCACGTCCTCGTCGAGCGAGGGGAACTCGGCGGCCCGCACCTCGTCGGGCCACAGCAGCGTCTGGATGACGAGCACATCGTCCCGTACCCGCAGCGCGGCCAACCGGGTCTTCTGCCGGAGCGCGAAGTTGACGATGGCGATGCGATCGGTCTGCTCCAGGGTCCGACAGAGCAGCACGTAGGCCTTGGTCGACGTGGAGGCCGGTTCGAGGTAGTAGCTCTTGTCGAAGAGCAGGGGATCGATCTGATCGGCCGGCACGAAGCTGGAGACCTCGATCTCCCGGCTGCTGTTCACCGGCAGTTGCGCGAAGTCGTCGTCCGTCAGGATGACGGTGCGGCCGTCCTCGGCCTCGTACGCCTTGGCGATGTCGGCGAACTCCACCGTCTTTCCGTCCAGTTCGCACACCCGCTTGTAGCGGATCCGCCCGCCGTCGGCCTCGTGCACCTGGTGGAACCGGATGTCGCGCTCCTCGGTCGCCGAGTAGACCTTCACCGGCACGTTCACCAGACCGAAGGCCACTGAGCCTTTCCAGATCGATCGCATGTGCCCATGATGGACCTTTCCAGCTCGAATTGACCAGGCGCATTGACCAGGCAGATCAGCAACCCACGAAGATCGGGAGCGGGGTGGCTACTCGTGGCGGGTGGTGACAGCGCAACCGTCGAACTCGACGGTCATCGGCTGAGCCTCACCCACCTGCGCAAGGTGCTGTACCCGGCGACCGGGACGACCAAGTCGGAGATCATCGGGTACTTCGCCGAAGTCGCGCACGTGATGATCCCGCACCTCGCGGGTCGCCCGGTGACCCGGAAGCGTTGGCCGGACGGCGTTTCCACCACGCCCTTCTTCCACAAGAACCTCGACCGCGGCACGCCGTCATGGGTGAGCCGTCAGGTGATCGAGCATTCTGACGGTCCGAAGGCCTACCCGGTGGTCGACTCACCCGCGACGTTGGCCTGGCTCGGTCAGATCGCCGCACTGGAACTGCACGTGCCGCAATGGAGGTTCGAACCCGATGGTGGTATCGGGCGGCCGGACCGGCTGGTGTTCGATCTGGATCCGGGGCCTGGGGTCGGGCTTGCCGAGTGCGCCGAGGTCGCGCGTGCGGTGCGCCGCCGACTGGCCGGTTTGGTGGTCGTTCCGGTGACCAGCGGCTCCAAGGGCATCCACCTGTACAGCAGGCTCGACGGCTCTCTGACCTCGGACGAGGCGTCGCTGTTCGCCAAGCAGATCGCGGAGGCGATCGAGCAGGACATGCCCGAACTGGTGGTCTCCCGAATGCTCAAGTCGCTGCGGCCCGGGAAAGTATTCATCGACTGGTCGCAGAACAACGGGTCGAAAACCACGATCGGCCCGTATTCGTTGCGTGGGCGTGATCATCCCACGGTGGCCGCGCCGCGGACCTGGGAGGAACTGGAGGATCCGGCACTGCGGCACCTGCAGTACACCGAGGTCCTCGCGCTGCTCGCCGAAGCGCCGGATCCCATGCGGGGCTTGGAAACCGGCGACTGCGACGGAGCCGAGCACCGTGGCGGCAGGGGATCTCGCAGGCGGCGTAGCGGTTCCCCGCCGGCTGACGGGTCCAAGGCGGTGAATCCGCGGGTGGACGCGGGCAGCAAGCTGGACACCTACCGGGCCAAGCGGTCCGCCGACAGGACGCCGGAACCAGTCCCGGACAGCGGTCCGTTGCCGCAGGGGAACGACGACACCTTCGTCATCCAGGAGCACCACGCCCGCCGGTTGCACTACGACTTCCGGCTGGAACGCGATGGCGTGCTGGTGTCCTGGGCCGTGCCCAAGGGGCTGCCGACCGACTCCGGGCAGAACCGGTTGGCGGTGCACACGGAGGATCACCCCCTGGACTACGCGGATTTCGCGGGCACCATCCCGCAGGGTGAGTACGGCGGCGGCACGGTCAGCATTTGGGACGCAGGCACCTATGTCACCGAGAAATGGCGTGACGACGAGGTGATCGTCGTTCTCCAGGGCAAGCGTGCCCGTGGCCGGTACGCGCTCATCCGCACCAAGGATTCGTCATGGTTGATGCATCGAATGAGATCCCAGCAATCGCAGCAGTCCCCGCCGCACGATTCGGTGGATCCCGGCAACGGATCCCCGGGCGGTCCCGCCGCTGAGGACGGCGCGATCGCCGGGCAAGGAGCCGGGGACGGCGTGCGCGTTTCGCGCGCGGACCCATCCCGTCGGCGGAAGGACCCGCCAGCCGTCCGGGGGGATCTGCCCGCGCCGCCAACGGATCTGCGGCCGATGCTGGCCACTACCGGCACACCACAGGACATCTCGCCGGACCACCCTTGGCGCTTCGAGGGGAAATGGGACGGGATTCGAGCGTTGGCCACGGTTGGTCCCGCGGGGCTCACCCTGCACAGCCGCGCCGGCAACGACTTCACCCGTTCCTATCCCGAAGTCGCCGAGCTGACCGAGTTGCTGGACGGCCACAGTGCCGTGCTCGACGGCGAAATCGTCGTCCTCGACGAGGCCGGCATCACCAGCTTCTCGCGGCTGCAGCAGCGGATGAACTTGGCCGGGGCGCGGGACATTGCCCGCATGCGCCGGGAGATGCCTGTGCAGTACTGGCTCTTCGACGTGCTCTGGCTGGACGGGGTGTCGTTGCTGCGCAAGAGGTATGACGACCGCCGTCGGGTGCTTGAGGCTCTGCCGCTGTCCGGTGAGGTGTGCCGCGTTCCCGAACAGCTTGGCGGTTCGGTCGAGGAGGCATTGCAGGGCAGCGTTCGGCGCAAGTGGGAAGGGATCGTGGCCAAACGAGCCGATTCCCAATACATGCCGGGGCGACGGTCGCGAACCTGGTTCAAGATGAAGAACTTTCGGACACGGGAAGTGGTGGTGGTCGGCTGGCGGCCAGGGGCCGGGCGGCGCGAGGGCAGTGTGGGGTCGCTGCTGGTAGCGGTACCCGATGAGCGAGGGGGATTGCGCTACGCCGGCAAGGTCGGCACCGGGTTCACCGATGCCGTGCTGGACCAGCTGCTGGCCGCGTTGAAGCCGTTGCAGCGCAATAGGTCGGCCGTCGTCGACACGGCTCCACGGGAGGACGGCGTGGACGCAGTGTGGGTCGAACCGAGTTTGGTCGGTGAGGTCCGATTCGCGGACTGGACGAGCGAGCGTCGGTTGCGTGCCGCGAGTTGGCGAGGGTTGCGCCCGGACAAGGCTGTTGCCGACATGAACGCCTCGGAATGAGCCGGTGTGAGACTTCGATCGGATGCGGGTCATCGTGGTCACGACCCGCTGCTGTCCGGTCTCGTCACTTGGGTCAGGGCGGGTCGGCCGGGAATTCTTCGACGGGTAGTGGGTCGTCGTGGCTGGTGTACGTGTGGCCGGTTGGTGTTGTCCATGTCGTGGTGTGCGGTCCGGTTCGCTCGGTCCGATGCCCGGCATGAGTCTTGGCCCGG
>Ga0207931_1000281_pt1 | contig 19235 bp, 13 predicted proteins | sample NGESurdeep092012_2_FD_184478 | JGI IMG/M metagenome (GOLD analysis project Ga0207931, IMG submission 184478) | Arctic peat soil microbial communities from Barrow, Alaska - NGEE Surface sample 415-1 deep-092012 (SPAdes) | ecosystem: Environmental > Terrestrial > Soil > Wetlands > Peat ...
GGCCAAGTGACCAAGGACGACTCGGATTCCGCGCACGACCCGGGCGCGTACGGCGCCGGCGCCGAGGTCGGCGAGGAATACCGGCACATGTCGGAGGAGGCATTCGGCGAGGGTCCGGTCGGGCCGATGATCGTGGACGACGCCGTCACGGTCGACGTCACCGATGTCGCGCCCGAGCTCGCAGATCCCGAGGTGGTCGCCGAGATCGTCGCGACCAGTCGCGAGATCGACACCCCGCTCGGCAAACCGCTGGTCGAGTTGAACGAGGTCACGGTCCGCTTCGGAGGGCTGGTTGCGCTGGACAGTGTCACGTTCACGATCAACCGCGGCGAGATCCTGGGGTTGATCGGACCGAACGGTGCAGGCAAGACGACCTGCTTCAACGCGATGACCGGGGTCTACCGGCCGACGTCCGGCTCCGTGGATTTCGACGGACGAGTGTTGGGCAAGCTCAAGCGCAACCAGATCACCCGCCTCGGCATCGCAAGGACCTTCCAGAACATCCGGCTGTTCGGCGAGATGACCGCGTTGGAGAACGTCGTGGTCGGCACGGACGCCCGGCACAGGACGTCTGTCCCCGGTGCGACATTCCGGATGCCTCGCCACCGTCACGAGGAGCGGGACGCCATCGACCGCGGGATGGCGCTGCTGGAGTTCGTCGGGGTGGGCGGTCGGGCCACCGAAAAGGCCAGGAACCTGCCGTACGGCGACCAGCGCCGGCTGGAGATCGCGCGGGCGCTGGCGACCGAACCCAAGCTGCTGTGCCTGGACGAACCGGCCGCCGGGTTCAACCCGGCGGAGAAGGCAGCCTTGATGGACCTGATCCGTAAGATCCGGGCGGACGGATACACCGTGCTGCTCATCGAGCACGACATGCGCCTGGTGATGGGTGTGACGGACCGCATCGTGGTGCTCGAATTCGGCAAGAAGATCGCCGAGGGTCTGCCGGTTGAGATCCGCGACAACCCGGCCGTGATCGCGGCCTACCTTGGGGTGCCCGAAGATGCCACTGCTTGAGATTCGCGACATGACGGTCGGTTACGGCCGGATCGAGGCGCTGCACGGCATCTCGCTGTCCGTCGAGGACGGCGAGCTGGTGACCCTGATCGGCGCGAACGGCGCGGGCAAGACCACCACCATGCGGGCGATTTCCGGGATCCGGCCACTGACCCGCGGGTCGATCATCTTCGACGGCCAGGACATCACCAGGATGAAGGCCCACCTGCGGGTGGTCGCCGGCATCGTGCAGGCGCCGGAGGGCCGCGGCGTCTTCCCCGGGATGACCGTCCAGGAAAACCTGGACATGGGCCACTACGCCCGGAAGTTCGAGTCCAAGGCCGCCTATCAGGAGACCCTTGATCAGGTGTTCGAGCGGTTCCCACGGCTGGGAGAGCGGCGCAGCCAGGTGGGTGGAACCTTGTCCGGTGGTGAGCAGCAGATGGTCGCCATCGGCCGTGCGCTGATGGCCCGCCCACGGGTGTTGCTGCTGGACGAGCCGTCGATGGGGCTGGCACCCATGGTGATCCAGCAGATCTTCAAGATCATCACAGAGATCAACAAGACCGGCACCACCATCCTGCTGGTCGAACAGAACGCTCAGCAGGCGCTGTCCCGGTCTTCCCGGGCCTACATCCTGGAAACCGGCGAGGTGGTCAAATCAGGGCCGGGGCCCGAGCTGCTGGCCGACCCCGCGATCAAGGAGGCGTACCTCGGCGTCGCCTGATGGCCGGTGGGTTCACGGGTCGTGGAAGAACGGCGGTCGGGACCGGCGGGTGAGCCGACCGCCGGACTGACGCCGGCGGTCCGGGTCGATCGCCTCGACGCCCGGCGACTTGGGTTGCCGCGGCACCCCGCTGCCCCTCATTCTGGCAATCGAATCCGCTCTGGCCGCAGCGTCGGCGGCGGCCAGCACCAGATCGGTGACCATGCGCTTGCCCTGCCGCAACGAACGAACCTGCTCCCGCCTGAGCACCTGACCCTCGGAATACAGCACGGCCCACAGGGCGCCCGAGGAATCCTTCTCGACCTGTCCGACGTACTCCGGGACGCGCTGGTTCATGTGCGCCGTCCCCTCACTGTCCGTTATCACCCATTTGTGCCAGGACCCGTGCCCGCCCCCGCCGAAGGCGCGCAAGACGCATAGGGACTAGATCAAGTGTGTGACGGCGCGCACGGCCTCGCCAGTCCCCAATGGTGGGTGGGGAGACGTCATTTCTTCGCTACTCAGAGTCATATGGATGACTCAGTACGACGGTTATCCCCAACTTCGGGACCAGAATTGGTGCGGTGATTCTGAAGACAGAGATGGCGCCCACCGATCGGCCATTACTGATAAACGGGAGGACTGCTCATCCGGTCGACTATCCGCTGGGTAGGTCGCGCAGCAGGCAGGACAGCCGCGCGGTGCAGACCCTCCGGTCGGACTCGTCGCTGATCACGATCTCGAAGCTGGACATCGTCCGGCCCACGTACAGCGGCTCCGATATCCCGGTGACCAGCCCGTCACGGGCAGTCCGGTGGTGCGAGCAGTTCAGCTCGACTCCGAGGGCCGCCCGGCCACCGCTGGTCAGCGCCGCGTGCACCGAGCCCAGCGTCTCGGCCAGCACGGCGCTCGCCCCGCCGTGCAACAGATCGAAGGGTTGCCGGTTACCGATCACCGGCATGGTGGCCACCACCCGCTCTGTGGTGAATTCGGTGAAGTCGATGCCCATGGCGGCGGCCAGTTCACCCCGCATCTCGCGAAGGATGGCCAGCACCGCCCGCTGATCCCTGGGCTCCGGGAGCCCGCGCAGCGCCTGGATCCCGATGATCCCGGGTGGAACGGTCATACGGGCCTCCCGGTCGCGGGCGAGCGCTCCCCGGCCTACCCGGGCGGTGACCGCCCGGTGGTGCAGCCGGGAACAAGGGCGAGAAGGACTGTCGGACCCTGACCCTAGACTCGGGTCCGTGAGTGCAACGACCCTGGGCGCGAGTCCGACGGCAGCGACGGTCACCACGGACCGAACCACCACCGACACGACCACCGTCGACCCGGAGCCATCGCCCCCGGCGACCCCCGTGGCCGCGAAAGCCGCGCCGCGGGCGCGGGCGTCCTCGCCAACCGGAGCCGCTCGCAGGGCCGGATCCGCCGCGGCCTCCAAAGCGGCGACCGCGGGACCACCGCCCCGCGACGACTCGGAGTCTGTGCTGCTGTTGCTGGACGGTCACTCGCTGGCATACCGGGCGTTCTTCGCGCTGCCGGTGGAGAACTTCTCCACGACCACCGGCCAGTCCACCAACGCCGTCTACGGCTTCACCTCGATGCTGATCAACCTGCTGCGCGACGAACGGCCGACCCACGTCGCGGTCGCCTTCGATCTGTCCCGGCAGACCTGGCGTCGCGAGGAGTACGTCGAGTACAAGGCCAACCGGTCCAGCTCCCCGCAGGAATTCTCCGGTCAGGTCGAGTTGATCAAGGAAGTGCTTGCCGCACTGCGTATCCCGTCGGTCACCGCCGAGAACTACGAGGCCGACGACGTGATCGCCACCCTGACGACCAGGGCCATTGCCGAGGGCATGAGCGTGCGGATCTGCACCGGGGATCGCGATGCGCTGCAGCTGGTCTCCGACGATGTCACGGTGCTCTACCCGCGCCGCGGCGTCTCGGAACTGACCAGGTTCACGCCGGAGGAGATGGATGCCAAGTACGGCCTGACGCCGCTGCAATACCCCGACTACGCGGCCCTGCGCGGCGATCCCTCCGACAACCTGCCGGGCATCCCGGGCGTGGGCGAGAAGACCGCGGCCAAGTGGATCCGCGAATTCGGCAGTCTCACCGCCCTGGTCGACCGCGTCGACGAGGTGCGCGGCAAGATCGGTGACGCGTTGCGGGAGAATCTGCCGCATGTGTTGACGAACCGGCGGCTGACCGAACTGGTGCGCGAGGTACCGCTGGACAACGACCCGGCGACCGACTTCGGGGTGCTGCCGTACGACCGGGAGGCGGTCCACCGGATCTTCGACGACCTGCAGTTCAAGGTGCTCCGCGAGCGGCTGCTGGAGATTTTCGAGCAGGCCGACGAGACCAGCACCGAGGGCTTCGAGGTGGCCGGTGCCCGGCTGGCGCCGGGCACCGTCGGCGCGTGGCTCGCCGAGCACGCCACCGGTCGCCGGGTCGGGCTGGTGGTGCGCGGCGCCTGGGCACCGGGTGGTGGCGACGTACACACCCTCGCGCTCGCGTCGGCCGACGGCGAAGCCGCCGTCGTCGACGTCACCGCCAACAGCCCGGACGACGACGCCGCCATTGCCGGGTGGTTGGCCGACCCGACGCCCACCAAGGTCGGTCACGACCTGAAGCAGGCCGTCAACGCCCTGACCAACCGCGGCTGGCCGGTCGACGGCATCGCCAGCGACACCATCCTGGCGGCCTACCTTGCCTTGCCCGGCCAGCGGACCTTTGATCTGGGGGACCTGGTGCAGCGGTACCTGCACCGCACCCTTGATCCGGAGCAGGCCACGCCCGAGGGTCAGCTCTCGTTGACCGACGTGGACGACACCGCGGCCGCCGACCCGGCCGCGTCCGCCGACGCCAGGGACATGGTCAAGGCCAGGGCCGTCATCGATCTGGCCGAGGCGCTGGAGAAGCACCTGGATTCGCTCGGGCAGACCTCGTTGCTGGCCGACATGGAACTGCCGGTGATGACGGTGCTGGGGATCATGGAGCGGGACGGGATCGCGGTCGACGTCGACTACCTCGACGACCTGCAATCGACGTTCGCTTCCGAGGCCACCTCGGCCGCGAACCTCGCCTACGCCGAGATCGGGCGTGAGGTGAACCTCGGCTCGCCCAAGCAGTTGCAGGTGGTGCTCTTCGACGAGCTGGGCATGCCGAAGACCAAGCGCACCAAGACCGGGTACACCACCGACGCAGACGCCCTGGTCAGCCTGCACGAGCAGACCGGTCACCCGTTCCTGACCTACCTGCTGCGCCACCGCGACGTCACCCGGCTCAAGACGACGGTGGAGGGCCTGCGCAAGGCGGTCAGCGACGACGGCCGCATCCACACCACGTACCAGCAGACGGTGGCGGCGACCGGCCGGCTGTCCAGCACCGAGCCGAACCTGCAGAACATCCCGATCCGCACCGACGAGGGCCGGCTGATCCGCCGGGCGTTCATCGCCGGACCGAGTGCCGACCTGCTGCTCACCGCGGATTACTCGCAGATCGAAATGCGCATCATGGCAACGCTGTCCGAGGACGCGGGGCTCATCGAGGCGTTCAACTCCGGCGAGGATCTGCACACCGCCGTCGCGGTGCGGGCGTTCGGGGTGCCGGCCTCGGAAGTCACCCCGGAGCTCCGCCGGCGGATCAAGGCGATGTCGTACGGGCTGGCCTACGGGCTGTCCGCATTCGGGTTGTCCGGGCAGCTCAAGATCTCGGTAGACGAGGCCAAGGAGCAGATGGAGGCGTATTTCGCGCGGTTCGGCGGGGTGCGCGACTACCTGCGACACACGGTGGACCGGGCTCGGGCCGAGGGCTATACCGAGACGGTGTTCGGCCGGCGCCGGTACGTGCCGGACCTGACCAGCGACAACCGGCAGAAGCGGGAGATGGCCGAACGGATCGCGCTGAACGCGCCCATCCAGGGCAGTGCGGCCGACATCATCAAGGTGGCCATGCTCGGTGTGCAGCGGCGGATCGAGGCCGACTGTCTGCGGTCGCGGATGCTGCTGCAGGTCCACGACGAGTTGGTGTGCGAGGTCGTCGCGGGGGAGCAGGAGGCGATGACCGCGGTGCTGCGGGAGGAGATGTCCGGGGCGTACCCGCTGGCCGTTCCGCTGGAGGTGTCGGTGGGTGCCGGGGTGAACTGGGACGCGGCCGCGCACTGATCCGCGGGACGGGGCGGCTCCGGTGAGGCCTGTGCGCCGTGCGCGACGCGCCCGCATGCCAGCGCGCCCGGTGACGCGACCGGGCGTTACGCTCCGTGCACGGGTCGGCGTCCGGCCGGCGCCGGATACCTCCCAGCCGAGGCGGCTTTCGTCATGAACACCGACACCACCTACACCGTCAACAACCTGTCCGTCGGCGCCGTCGTCGGCCTGAGCCTGCTTGGCCTGGCCCTCGCGGTCATCTTCTTCATCGCGTACATCCAGATCATCAGGCGCGCTGGATACTCGGGCTGGTGGGTGCTGGTGATGTTCGTGCCGGTGCTGAACGTGGTGATGCTGCTGATCTTCGCCTACAAGGAATGGCCGATCCAACGCGAACTGCGGGAGCTGCGCGGCTGGGCCAATCAGATCCAACGCGGCCCCGACCCGCAGGATTCCACCTGGAAATAGGGGAAGGGTTGGGCTGGCCGGGCGCGCTGTGGTGTAGGCACAAGCTGGGTGATCACCGTTCGGGGACCTGGCCCGGCCGCCCGCGCCGTTCCCGGTCCCCGGGTGATGATCATGGGCGCAACCCGCACCCAATCCGGCTGGACTGTTGTGCGCTCAGCTCGCCATAGGGCGCTGCGTCACGAAGATGGCTGTTCCCGGGAAGATCTCACCGCGCAACGGCGACCACTGCCCCCAGGTGCCGGTGAAGTCCTCGGGCCATTCCGGTTCCAGCACGTCCAGCAGGGTCAGCCCGGCGCCGACGATCTCCCTGATCCGGTCGCCCATCGTCCGGTGGTGCTCGACGTACGCCGGCACCCCGGCCTCGTCCACCTCCACATACGGCGCGCGGTCGAAATACGACTGGATCGCTGTCAGCCCCGCCGGACCGGGGTCGTCCGGGAACGCCCACCGCATCGGATGGGTCACCGAGAACACCCAGCGGCCGCCCGGGCGCAGCACCCTGGCCACCTCCCGCATCGCGCCCGCGGAGTCCGCCACGAACGGGATCCCGCCGAACGCGGAGAACGCCAGGTCGAAGCTGCGGTCCCGGAACGGCAGCTCGCAGACATCCGCCTGCACCAGTGGAACCGGCGTTCCGGTGCGCCGCGCCGCGGCCCTGGCGTGGGCGAGCATGCCGGCGGATACGTCGAAAGCGATGACGTCCGCGCCTTGCCGGGCCAGGTAGCGGGCACACGGCGCCGATCCACAGCCGACCTCGAGGACGCGCCGGCCCGCCACGTCACCGAGCAGCCGGACGTCGGATTCGCGGAGGTTCTCCGGGCACCACACCAGGTCGACATCGCCCAGGAACTCACCGTGCTCGGCGTGATAGGTGTCGGCGTCGGCGTCCCACCACCGCCGGTTCGCCGATCGGGATACGGACTGATCCGCGCTGATCCGACGCGGCCAGGTGGGGCCGATCGGCACGGCGGCCGTCACTCCCGAGCCAGAATGCCGAGGGTGCCGGCGGCGTGGCCGAACGGGTCCACGGGGGTCGCCGCCGCGCCCTGCCCGGCCTGCGTTGTCACGCCGACATCCTCGCACCCAGCGCGGTTCCTCGTTCGGGTGGTGATGCCGTAGGGTGAACACTGCGCTGTGGGTCTGTGCTGTCTCGGAATGGAGCAGGCCGCACTCGTCCTGTCGATCAATCACATGCCTCGCCCCTGCACTCGGGCGGTGCTGACTGTCTTCGGGACGAAACCGGCCCGCTGCGAGCCGCCCGTACCGAATGGAGATGGTCCCCGCTCAGCCGGCCATCGACATTCCGAACAAACCCACTTCCGGAGCACCCCACCACATGTCCACCCCTACCGCCACCGCCCCACAGGTCGCCATCAACGACATCGGGACGGCTGAGGACTTCCTCGCAGCCATCGACCTGACCATCAAGTACTTCAACGATGGCGACATCGTCGAGGGCACGATCGTCAAGGTCGACCGCGACGAGGTTCTGCTCGACATCGGCTACAAGACCGAGGGTGTCATCCCTTCGCGTGAGCTGTCCATCAAGCACGATGTCGACCCCAGTGAGGTCGTCTCGATCGGCGAGCACGTCGAAGCGCTTGTCCTCCAGAAGGAGGACAAGGAAGGCCGCCTCATCCTGTCCAAGAAGCGGGCTCAGTACGAGCGCGCCTGGGGCACCATCGAGAAGATCAAGGAAGAGGACGGCGTCGTTTCCGGCACCGTCATCGAGGTCGTCAAGGGCGGCCTGATCCTGGACATCGGCCTGCGCGGCTTCCTGCCCGCCTCGCTGGTCGAGATGCGCCGCGTCCGCGACCTGCAGCCCTACGTCGGCCGCCAGTTGGACGCCAAGATCATCGAGCTGGACAAGAACCGCAACAACGTCGTGCTGTCCCGCCGCCAGTGGCTGGAGCAGACCCAGTCCGAGGTGCGCAGCGAGTTCCTCAACCAGCTGGGCAAGGGACAGGTCCGCAAGGGCGTCGTCTCCTCGATCGTCAATTTCGGCGCGTTCGTCGACCTCGGCGGCGTGGACGGCCTGGTGCACGTCTCCGAGCTGTCCTGGAAGCACATCGACCACCCGAGCGAGGTTGTCGAGGTCGGCCAGGAGGTCACCGTCGAGGTCCTGGACGTAGACATGGACCGCGAGCGTGTCTCGTTGTCGCTCAAGGCAACCCAGGAAGACCCGTGGCGGCACTTCGCCCGGACCCACGCCATCGGGCAGGTCGTGCCGGGCAAGGTCACCAAGCTGGTGCCGTTCGGCGCGTTCGTCCGCGTCTACGACGGCATCGAGGGCTTGGTGCACATCTCCGAGCTGGCCGGTCGCCACGTGGAGATCCCCGAGCAGGTCGTCACGGTGGACGACGAGATCTTCGTCCGGGTCATCGACATCGACCTCGAGCGCCGGCGGATCTCGCTGTCGCTCAAGCAGGCCAACGAGGGCATCACCCCGGAGACGGAGTTCGACGAGGTCCGTGCGCAGTACGGCGTGGTCGACCACTACGACGAGTCCGGCAACTTCGTTCCGCCGGAGGGCTTCGACGTCGAGAGTGGCGAATGGCTCGAGGGTTTCGACACCCAGCGCGAGGCGTGGGAGAAGCAGTACTCCGATGCGCACGCGGTGTACGAGTCGCACCTCAAGCAGATCGCAGCGGCGCAGGTCGCCGATGCCGAGGCCGCAGAGCCGAGCAACTACTCGTCGGGCACCACGGCGCCCGCCGGGGAGGCCCCGCAGACCACCGGTTCGCTGGTCAACGACGAGCAGCTGGCCGCCCTCCGGGAACGGCTCGCCGGTAGCTGATTTCTCCTTCACACCACGGCCGTTCGTTAGCGGAGGGCCGTGGTGAGCAGGCCGAACGGGGCCGTCACCTGCGGGTGACGGCCCCTTTGTCGGCTGCCCTCTCGGATGTCCGGCAGGGCTATGGTGCGCGATCGAGTCGCGATGGCGACCGACCCCCGGATGTGGTCTCCAACACGCCGGTGAAATCACTGTTTGCCCTGGCAGGATCGCCCCATCGGGACCATTACGGTGAACACATGCGTCGTCACCTTGTGCTGCTGGCCGCGAGCGTTGTGGGCCTCGTCGTCATATCCGGTTGCTCCTCCGACAGCTCCACCCGTCGCACGGTGACCGCGGTGGTGACCGTGTCCAGCGGTGCCGACGCCTCCGGATCTGCCGACGCGAGCGGCAGCGGCAGCGCGGACGCCAGCGCCAGCGGCAGCGAGTCGGCCGCGTCCCCGAGCCCGTCACCCTCGCCCTCCGCATCGCCATCGCCGACCGCCGCCCCGATCGTCGCCGTCGACCCGCTGAAGGTCGACTGCGCAGCCATCCTCAACGCCGCGGACGTGAAGAAGTCCCTCAACGCCGATGTCCCGAACGACCGGCTGAAGGTCACCGTCGCGGAGGTCAACACCGAGGTCGGTCAGACCGGCCGGGTCCGTTGCCTGTACGGCCTGTCGGGAGACAAGAAGACCGGCGCGATCACGCTGGCGCTCACCCAGTACGCCGATGCGGCCGCGGCGCAGAAGCAGGTGGGCGTCACCGTCCAGAACGAGACGGACAACAGCGCGCAGATCATCCCGACGACGGTCCAGGGGTACCCGGCGACGATGGCGATCCGGGAAGGCGGGTTGATCATCATGCAGTACGACAGCTGGACCATGGCGATCGCCGTCGACGCCACCAACGGACCGGATCCGGCGGTGCTGGCGGCCGGCCTGCCGCAACTGGCTGATGCTGCGCTCACCCGGGTCCTGAAGGCCTGAGCGCGGCCGCGCGACCGGCTGCGGCCGAGCGACCGGCTGCGGCCGAGCGACCGGCTGCGGGCCCCGAATCGGTTGGTGGAACCTCTGCCGGTCGTCTCAGAGAGCAGCCACGGGCTGCGGCGATCGTTGCGTAGCCGGGCGGTAGTCTGCTCGGCGATGCTTGCCGGGCCGGAACCAGGCCAGGAAGAACCGCCGGCGCACCACCGTCACCAGCGCGGTGACGGGGATCAGCCCGGGGCTGCCGAGCCGATGGCGACCAGCGACGGGCATCCGGATCAGGGTCGTCGTCACGGCTGCTCCCCAAAGTGATGTGACAGAGGTGTTCGGTGGACGTGCGCCGGGTGCCGACAGCGAGGAAAAGCCGGCGACACTGGCCCGCGCTCACGCTACGTGTCAGGCTGTGCGCGCCCCGGCATGCTGGCAGGCGTGTCGGAGACTGAGCGCAATCCATTGAGGGGCAATCCAACCCGCGGCACTTCATCCAGGGAGATCCATGCTGACCGTTGCCGTCACGGGCGGAATCGGCTCGGGCAAGTCGACGGTGTCGACCGCACTGGCCGAACTCGGCGCGATCGTCGTCGATTCCGATGTTCTCGCCCGTGAGGTGGTCGCCCCCGGCACTCCGGGGCTGGCCGCGATCGCCGCAGCGTTCGGAGCCGACCTGATCGGCGCGGATGGTGCGCTCGACAGGGCCGGGCTGGCCGGCATCGTCTTCGCGGATCCCGCGGCCAGGGCGAGGTTGGAGGGCATCACTCATCCACTGGTGCGGGCCAGGGCGGCGCAGATCCAGCGGGAGGCGCCGGTCGACGCGGTGGTGGTCAACGACATCCCGATCCTCACCACGCTGGCCGTGGCCGCCACGTTTCATCTGGTGGTCGGGGTGCGAGCGGGCGAGGATGTCCGGGTCGAGCGGCTGGTCGGACGCGGACTGGCAGAACCCGATGCACGGTCCCGGATCGCGTCGCAGATCACCGACAACGAGCGCGCCGAGTTGTGCGATGTGCTGCTGGACAACAACGGTGACCGGGCGCTGCTGGTGGCCTCGGTCGGGGACCTGTGGCGTTCCCGGATCCAGCCGTTCGCGGACAACGTTCGCGCGGGCCGGCGGGTGCCGCGGTCGGGGCCCCGATTGGTGGACCCGGACCCGCGGTGGCCCGTCGACGCCCGCCGGCTGGCGGCCAGGGTGTCCCGGGCTGCGGGTGGGGCGAGGGTGGATCACATCGGCTCGACCGCGATCGCCGGGATGCCGGCCAAGGACGTCATCGACCTGCAGCTGACCGTGCCGGACATGCAGACTGCCGACGATCTCGCTCCGGTGCTGAGGGAGGCCGGGTTTCCGGTCGCGGCCGGGTTCGACCGGGACAACCCGCACCCGGACGGTGCGGACCAGCGTGACTGGTGCAAACGGCTGCATCAGAACGCGGATCCGGGAAGAAGTATAAACCTCCACTTGAGGGTGACAGATTCAGCGGGATGGCGCTGGGCCTTGCTGTTCCGTGACTGGTTGACGGCCGACCCGTCGGTTGCGGCCGATTATCTTGCGCTCAAACGATCGCTCGCCGCCGCTCACGCGGGCGAACCCACGGCGGCCGGTTACGCGGAGGCCAAGGAACCATGGATGGCAGCCGCCTACGGCCGGGGGATGGCGTGGGCGGGCGCCACGGGATGGCGACCGGCCGAGGATTGACGCACGCCGGTGGTCGGCCGGTTGTCGGCTGGTTGTCGGCGCAGGTGGGGACACCTCGCAGGGCGGCCGGTGCCAGCGAAAAGGGGGACTGTCGGACCCCCCGCGTAGCCTTTGAACCGTGGCATTCGCGACTGAACATCCCGTCCTCGCCGTCTCCGAGCACCGCCCGGTCGGCGACATTCCGCGCACCTCGGGCAGGTTCGAGGTGGTCAGCGACTACGAGCCGTCCGGCGACCAGCCGCAGGCGATCGCCGAACTGGAAAAGCGCATCGACGCGGGTGAGAAGGACGTCGTCCTGCTGGGCGCGACCGGCACCGGCAAGTCGGCGACCACCGCGTGGCTGGTCGAGAAGCTGCAGCGGCCGACGCTGGTGATGGCCCCGAACAAGACGTTGGCCGCGCAATTGGCCAACGAACTGCGGGAGCTGTTCCCGCACAACGCCGTCGAGTATTTTGTCTCGTACTACGACTACTACCAGCCGGAAGCGTACGTCCCGCAAACGGACACCTACATCGAGAAGGACTCGTCGATCAACAACGACGTGGAGCGGCTGCGGCACTCGGCCACCATGTCGCTGCTGTCCCGGCGGGACGTGATCGTGGTGGCGTCGGTGTCCTGCATCTACGGCCTGGGTACCCCACAGTCCTACCTGGACCGGTCCCTGCCGGTCGCGGTGGGGGACACCATGGACCGCGACACATTGCTCCGCGCACTGGTCGACATCCAGTACGCCCGCAACGATCTCGCCTTCAGCCGCGGCTCCTTCCGGGTGCGCGGCGACACCGTCGAGATCATCCCGTCCTACGAGGAACTCGCGGTCCGGATCGAGTTCTTCGGTGACGAGATCGAGAAGCTGTACTACCTGCACCCGCTGACCGGTGACATGGTGCGCGACGTGCCTTCGCTGCGGATCTTTCCGGCGACGCACTACGTTGCGGGGCCCGAGCGGATGGCGAAGGCGGTGTCGGCCATCGAGCAGGAACTGGCCGACCGGCTCGCCGAGCTGGAGCGGCAGGGCAAGTTGCTCGAGGCGCAGCGGCTGCGCATGCGGACTACCTACGACGTCGAGATGATGCGCCAGGTCGGCTTCTGCTCCGGCATCGAGAATTACTCGCGGCACATCGACGGCCGGCCGGCCGGGTCGGCGCCCGCCACCCTGATCGACTACTTCCCCGAGGACTTCCTGCTGGTCATCGACGAATCGCACGTGACCGTTCCGCAGATCGGCGCGATGCACGAGGGCGACGCCTCGCGGAAACGCACGCTGGTCGACCACGGTTTTCGGCTGCCGTCTGCGCTGGACAACCGGCCGCTCACCTGGGAGGAATTCGCCGGCCGGATCGGCCAGACGGTGTACCTGTCGGCGACTCCGGGTCCGTACGAGCTGGGCCGTACGCAGGGCGAGTTCGTCGAACAGGTGATCCGGCCCACCGGCCTGGTCGACCCGGAAGTGGTGGTCAAGCCCACCCGCGGGCAGATCGACGACCTGATCGGCGAGATCCGGGCCCGCACCGAGCGTAACGAGCGCGTGCTGGTGACGACGCTGACCAAGAAGATGTCCGAGGACTTGACCGATTACCTGCTCGAGCTGGGCATCCGGGTGCGCTACCTGCATTCCGAGGTGGACACCCTGCGCCGAGTCGAACTGCTGCGTGAGCTGCGGCTGGGTGAGTTCGATGTGCTGGTCGGCATCAACCTGCTGCGTGAGGGCCTTGACCTCCCCGAGGTGTCGCTGGTGTCGATCCTCGATGCGGACAAGGAGGGTTTCCTCCGGTCGGAGACGTCGCTGATCCAGACCATCGGCCGGGCCGCCCGCAACGTCAACGGCCAGGTGCACATGTACGCGGACAAGATCACCCCATCGATGGCGCGGGCGATCGATGAGACGAACCGGCGCCGGGACAAGCAGCGGGAGTACAACCGGGCGCACGGCGTCGACCCGCAGCCGTTGCGGAAGAAGATCAACGACATCCTGGAGCGGGTGTACGCCGAGGCCGAGGACTCGGCGAAGTCGGTGCGGATGGGCGGGTCCGGCCGCAACGCGTCCCGCGGACGCAAAGCCGCGGGGGAGCCGAAGAGCTCGGGGGTCTACGCGGGGCACAGCACCGTCGGCATGGCCCGGAACGAGCTCGCCGACCTGGTCCAGCAATTGACCGATCAGATGATGGCGGCCGCCCGGGATCTGCAGTTCGAGCTCGCCGGGCGGTTACGCGACGAGATTCACGAGCTGAAGAAGGAAATTCGTGACATGGATGCGGCCGGGGTGGTCGGTGCCGGCCGCTGAAGTCACCGGGGCAGTGCGAGGAGAAGGAGCCGTAGATGGGTGTTCCGTTTCAGGTCACGTTCGACGCCGCGAGCCCGAAGCGGCTCGGGGAATTCTGGATGATCGCGCTCAACTACCGGATGGACGATCCTCCGCCGGATTTCGAGAGTTGGGACGAGGCCATCAAGGCTTGGGGTCTGCCCGAGGACTGGGACGAGGTCAACGCGATCATCGACCCCGAGGGCGTTGGTCCGCGGCTCTGGTTCCAGCGGGTTCCCGAGGGCAAGGTCGCCAAGAACCGGGTGCACCTTGACGTCAGCCCCGGCCGCGGGATCACCGACGACGAGAAGCGCTGGTCCACGGTGCTCACCCACGTCGAGCGGCTGGTCGGCGCCGGCGGCGCCGTCGTCGAGGAGCGCAAGGGCGACATGGGCGAGCGCTGGGTGGTGATGACCGACCCGGAGGGCAACGAGCTCTGCGTGCAGTAGCTGCCGGGTGCCGGACGCTGGCGGCGGCCGGATCCGTCGATCGGCCGCGGGGCAGCCGCCGATCGCGATCAGCTGGTGATGTCCTTGCGCCGGAACCGCAGCACGGCCGCGGCGGTGAGCACCACCGCGTAGGCCAGACTGATGAACCCGCCACGGATCATGTCGTCCCACCGGACCGGATCGACCAGCGCCCCGGTCCAGGCGAAGGAGTAGTGGGTCGGCAGGTAATTGCGGAGATCGCCGAGCGCGTCGATCTGATTGAGGATCTGCGACAGGATCGAGATGAGCACAGCGCCACCGACGGCGCCCAGCGGGGCGTCCGTCGAGACGCTGAGCAACAGCGCGAGGCCGGCCACCCAGGTGAGCTGGACCGCGACGTATGCGACGATCAAGCCCAACCGGACCAGACCCTCGCCGAAGGTGAACTGTTCGCCGACCGGGGTCGACAGCGGGTTCATCCCGTAGGCGACCGACCCGATGATCAGCGCCGTGACCGGCAGGATGATCAGCGCCAGGATCGACAGAATCCCTGCGACAAGCACTTTCTGCCGCAGCAGCCGGATCCTCGGGATCGGCATGGCCAGCAGGTACCGCAGCGACGACCATGACGCCTCGGACGCGATGGTGTCGCCGAAGAACAGCGAGATGATCACGATCAGCAGGAAACTCGCCGCGAAGAACAGCGACACCATGGCGAAGTTGATCGCCCCGGACGTCGCCAGGTCGACCAGCGACACCGCGCCGCGGGCCCCGGTGTTGGTGCCGAACGCGAACGAGATCACCAGGATGATCGGCAGCAACACCATGAAGCCCAGCGAGAACTGGGTCCGGCGGCGGCGCAACTGACGGCTCAGCTCGACCCGGACCGGGAGGGTGCGCCCTACCCGGAAGCCCTCCGGAGTTCCGTCGGGCTTGACCGGCACGGCACCGTGCACCGCGCTCATCGCGGCGACCGCGGCGTCCGCCGAATGGTCCTGATGGACGGGGCTCATTGCGGTCCTCCCTGGTGGTTCGTCGATCCCACCGGTGTGGGTGTGCCGTCCGCTGTGCCGTCGGGGGTGCCGTTCGGCGTTAACGGCGGATTCCCGAGCGCCGTTCGGCCGTTGCCGGCCGAGGGGCTCCCGTCGGCACCGGCACCGGCACCTGCACCGGCACCGGCACCGGCACCTGAGCCGTTGTCGATGGTGCCGGCCGACCCGAAGCCCGCCGCGGCATCCGATCCGGACGTGGTCGAACCGGACGCCCCGATCAGTGCCAGGAAGACGTCCTCAAGCCGGTTCCGCGGCGCCGCGGAGTTGACCGCCACACCGGCACCGACCAGGGCGGCGACCACCTCGGCGGCCGGCCGGTCGCCGAGATCGACCTGCACGCCGGCCTCGGTGAGTTCGATGTCGCCGGCCAGCTCCCGCAACACCGCGACAGCGGCGTCGGTGTCGTCCACACCGAAGACCATCTCCCCGGACGCGGCGACCAGTTCGTCGACCGTCCCGGAGGCGATCGTCTTGCCAAGGTGCACGACCACCACATGGCTGCAGGTCTGCTCGACCTCGGACAACAAATGGCTGGACACCAGCACGGTGCGGCCGGTGGCGGCGTACCGCCGCAACACCTCCCGCATGGCGTGGATCTGCGGCGGGTCGAGCCCGTTGGTGGGTTCGTCCATCAACAGCAGATCGGGCAATCCGAGCATGGCCTGCGCGATGGCCAGCCGCTGACGCATGCCCTGCGAGTAGGTCCGGACCCGGCGGTTGATGGCCGTGCCGAGGCCGGCGATCTCCAGCGCCTCGGCCAGGTGCGCGTCCTTTTCCGGACGGGCGGTGGCCTTCCAGTACAGCTCCAGGTTGGCCTTGCCAGACAGGTGGGGGAGGAACCCGGAGCCCTCGACGAAACTGCCGATGCGGGACAGGATCGCCGAGCCCGGTTCGACCTTGTGCCCGAAAACCCGGATCTCGCCGGCGGTGGGGGTGATCAATCCCATCACCATCCGCAGCGTGGTGGTCTTGCCGGCGCCGTTCGGGCCCAGCAGGCCCAGCACCTGACCGGCCTCGACACGGAAACCGACGTCGGTGACGGCCGCGACCCCGCCCGGGTACATCTTGCCGAGGCCGGTGATCGACAGCGGCACCTTCGTCAGCGCAGGGTCGACGTCCGACCGGCGTCGGCGGACCCGGCCGCCGAACACCAGCGCCAGCACGACGAGCGTTGCGAGCACGATCAACCCCACCAACTGACCGACCGGGATCTCCGAGGCGGACACCCGCACGCCACCGACCTCCGGCGTGGACAGCCCATCGATCGCCTCGGTCGCGGTCCCGGTCGCACCGGGCTGCGCCAGCGAGATCCGATACGCGGCAGGCGTTGTCGGGCCGGCATAGGCCTGGTCGGTGGTCGACAGGCTGACCTCGACCGTCGAACCGGCCTCGACCTGCAGCGCGGTGGCGGGCAGATCGACGGTCACCGTCACCGGCGACCCGTCGGCCGGCAGGTTCGTCAGCCTGATGGGCGCGACCGCCCCGCCGGCCAGAGTGCGGGTACCGCCCTCGGACACCTTGGCCAGCGACGCGTACAGCACCGCACCGTCATCCGGGGTGCTCCCCTCCGCCGAGCCCGCTGAGCCCGCTGAGCCCGCAGAGCCCGCCGTCCCAGCGCTGCCCGGCGCGGACGGTACCGGGATCGACGACACGGTCATCGTGATCCGCGGGGTCCCGGTGACGACTGTCAGTTCCCCGAACGGCGCGGACGCGAACCGGGCCGTCTGGCCCGGCAGGCCGCCCAGGAAGGTGGACAGCGCGGTCGAGGCCAGGCTGGACAGACCGGGCAATGTCGAGATTCCGGCCGGTGAGGCGCCTGCTGGGTTCACCACGAACTGCGGGTCTCCGGTCACCTCGACGGCGGTCCGCGGGGTGCTGGTCCCATCGCTCAGGCCGGGATATTCGGGCGCCTCCAGGGTCCGGCTCCGCGCGGAGCCGGTGTCGCTGACCGGCCCGTCGACGGTGTACTGGAAGGCGTTCGGGGGCACCGGGCCGAGGCCCGACAGGTAGTGCTGCAGCCAGGCGGTGATCCGGCCCTCGGTGGCCGCGTCCGGCGAGCCTCCGTCGTGGCCGCCGTTGTACCAGGTCATCGCCACGGTGGCGCCGTTCGCCGCGATCGCCCTGGCGTTCGCGTCGGACTGGTCCAATCCGAACAGGGTGTCCCGTTCACCCTGCACCAGCAGGGTCGGGGCGGTGATGTCGCCGACGACGGCCTGCGGGCTGGACTTGGCCAGCAGCGCGGACAGCGCCGGGGTGATCCGCCCGGTCTGCGCGGCCTGCGAGTAGGCCGCGCAGAGGTTCAGCATCATCCGCCCGCAGCTGACCGACGAGGCGGTGGCGGCGAGACCCGCGTCGCCGGCCCCGCCCGGAATCCCTGCGGCCGCGGACCCGGTGGCGGTACCTGTCGAACTGTCACCGGGGGACGGCGCGGGTGCCGCCGAGCTGGTGGTGCCGCCACGCCGGACGAACCCGCTGTCCCCGCTGTCGCCCTGCGCGACGCCGGTGGCGGACAACGCCGCACCCGTGGTCACCGAGGCCATCAACGTGGACGCCCAGAACTTCTTGAAGACGCCGTCGGCAACTCCGGTGGCCGCGGCGGGGGTGGTTGCGGCCAGGTCCTGCGGGGTCGCCTGCGCGTTCGGGAACAGCGCCTGCTCCAGGTTGTTCCAGGTGATCAGCGGTACCGCCGCGTCCACCCGGGGATCGGTGCCGGCCAGCATCAGCGACAGCGCTCCGCCGTAGGACCCGCCGGTCACCCCGACCCTGGGATCGCCGGGGCCGTCCAGCTGGACCTCGGGCTGCTGGGCCAGCCAGTCGACCACCGCGCGAGCATCGGGGACCTCGTAGTCCAGCGAGTCGAGCGCGATCTGGCCGGTGGAGGCGCCGAATCCACGCGCCGAGTAGGCCAGCGCCACGAAACCGTCGCGGGCCATCTGCTCGGCGTCGGCGGCCACCGACTTCTTCGATCCGCCGAACCCGTGGGCGATGATCACCGCGGGCGCGGGGATGCTGGCCGGCAGGTAGACCGTGGCGTCGAGCAGCACAGGGTCGGTGACGCCGGGCCCGCCGGCCGCGCTGATCTGCACGTCCCGGCTGGCGATCGGTACCGGCGCCGGCGCCGGCCAGGCGATCCACACCACGGCGGCGATCAGTGCCGCGACGACAACAAGAGCGGTGACCTTCCGCTGGCGGGTGCCGAGCATCCGCCGCAGGCGCGCCTTCATGCAGGACTGATCAGGGTGGATGTCACTGCGCGCCGGCAACGGATCGCGCTGCTGGAATTGCCTCGCGCGGCCGGTGGGTGCCCGAGCCGGGCGCGGGCATGATCGATCATCACACCAGGGTGCCAGACCCCGCGGACCTGCCCGTCGAGCTCAGGTGCCGGGGCTCGGAAACAGCAGCGAAAACAGGCAGCGGATAGGCAGCGGAGACAGCCCGGGTCAGCAATGGGTGACGGCCCGTGAGGGAGTCGGCATCCCTCGAGCGGCGCTGTGCGAAGAATTCCTGTGAAACTCCGCACGGACGTGGAGGGGAGTACTCCCACCCCGCGGTGGCTCCGTCGACTTTGTCAACACGGTCCTTCAACGTTGCGGACCGGGTGTCGCCGGCCTCGGTTTCGTCTTGCAGGCTGCGAACGGCATCGTTCTCGGGGCGGCCTGGCACGAAAACCGCGGCGGAGGTGACCT
>Ga0207931_1000284_pt1 | contig 19146 bp, 13 predicted proteins | sample NGESurdeep092012_2_FD_184478 | JGI IMG/M metagenome (GOLD analysis project Ga0207931, IMG submission 184478) | Arctic peat soil microbial communities from Barrow, Alaska - NGEE Surface sample 415-1 deep-092012 (SPAdes) | ecosystem: Environmental > Terrestrial > Soil > Wetlands > Peat ...
CGCCGCCCAACCCGAGGCTAATCAACTCAACACCATTGCCCGCGAGGCTGGATTTGGTAAAATTCTTGATCGTTATGGCGGTAAGATCAGCTCCGAATGGTTCTTCCCCAAAGCCTGGCAAATTCTCAATGAGGCTCCCGATGTCTACTCAGCCGCGGACCGTATGCTTGAAGCTGCCGATTGGGTGGTCTGGCGGTTGACCGGCGTGGAGACGCGCAACTCCTGCACGGCGGGATACAAAGCCATGTGGTCCAGGACCGAAGGCTTCCCGCCTGCAGCATTCTTCAAAGCGCTCGACCCGCGTCTGGAGAATATTGTGGACGAGAAGATGAAACGAAACATCCTGCCTTTGGGAGCCAGGGCAGGCGGCATCACCGAACAAGCCGCGCGGTGGACAGGCTTGAAAGCGGGCACCGCTGTGGCGGTTGCAAATGTGGATGCCCACGTAGCTGTGCCTGCGGCGACCGTCACAGAAAGTGGACGGATGGTCATGATCATGGGCACCTCCATCTGCCACATGGTGGTTGGTGAAAGCGAAGAAATCGTCCCTGGCATGTGCGGCGTGGTCATGGACGGCATAATCCCTGATAAACCCGGCTTTGAAGCCGGACAATCCTGCGTGGGTGACCATTTCCGATGGTTCACCGAAACCTGCGTACCCGAAACCTATGAAAAGGAAGCTCGCCAGAGCGGCATTAGTGTCCATCAACTGCTGGAAGAAAAGGCTGCTGCCCAGAAGCCCGGCGCGAGCGGTCTTTTGGCTCTCGATTGGTGGAATGGCAACCGTTCGGTGTTGGTGGATGTCGACCTGACCGGGATGATGTTGGGGATGACCCTGCTGACCAAACCCGAGGAAATCTACCGTGCCCTGATCGAGGCCACGGCTTACGGTACGCGGCTGATTGTGGAAACCTTCCAGAAGAACAATGTACCCATCCGGGAATTGGTGGCCACGGGTGGGTTACCCGACCGCAACAAACTTCTAATGCAAATTTATGCGGATGTTACGGGGTTGCCGATCTACATCCCCGAGGCTACCCAAATTGGTGCCGTCGGCTCTGCCATGCATGGAGCAGTCGCGGCCGGGTCGGTCTCGGGCGGGTATGACTCCATTGTAGACGCTAGTATTAAAATGGCTCACTTGCGTGATGAGAGCTACCAGCCCATTGCAGAGAATAAAGCGATTTACGATACGCTTTTTGCTGAGTATGTGACATTGCACGATTATTTCGGCCGCGGTGAAAATGATGTTATGAAGCGGCTTAAGGCGCTCAAAATAAGTCATTCGCAATAAAAGCATTGCTGAGGTGAATGGATCAAGGTTAAACCCGAGGTGAAATATGCTGCTTGAGAAATTCTGTAGGGAAGTCTGCGAACTGCATCAGGAATTGCCACGCAACAATCTGGTCATCTGGACCAGTGGCAATATCAGCGGCCGCGACCCGGAGAGCGGGCTGGTGGTCATTAAGCCGAGCGGTGTAATGTACCCTGACCTGACCCCGGACAAAATGGTCGTGCTCGATCTGGACGGAAAGATCGTGGAGGGCACACTTAAGCCATCGTCTGACACGGCCACCCATCTCTATATCTACCGTCAACGCACGGATGTGAATGGCATCGTCCACACCCATTCGCCATTCGCCACAGCATTCGCGGCTGTGGGCAAGCCCATCCCACCGGTGCTGACTGCCATCTGTGATGAGTTTGGCGGCGAGATCCCGCTCGGCCGGTTTGCTCCAATTGGCGACGAAGCCATTGGCATGGAAGTCGTACGCTCGATTGGCACCAGTCCCGCCATTTTGATGCAAAACCACGGCGTGTTTACGGTTGGCAAGACCGCCAAGGCTGCCGTCAAAGCCGCAGTGATGGTCGAGGATGCGGCACGCACGGTCTATTACGCCATGCAGTTGGGTGAACTAATCCCCATCCCAGACGAAATGGTGGCCCGCTTACACAAACGCTACAAGGAACAATACGGACAGTAGTCCCGGTTCCAGCACGGGACAGTAGTTTTACATTATTGCTATATAAGGAGAAAATCATGATGGATCTTAAGCAGCTTGAAGTCTGGTTTATAACTGGCAGTCAGCACCTTTATGGCCCAGAGACGTTGGAAAAGGTCGCCGAGCATTCCAAGCAGATTGCGGAAACCTTGAATGTATCAGCGCATATCCCCGTCAAGGTTGTTTTCATGCCAGTACTGACGACCCCCGAATCCATTCGCGAATTGTGCCTGGAAGCCAATTCAACCAGGAATTGCATAGGGTTGATTACCTGGATGCATACTTTTTCCCCGGCCAAAATGTGGATTGCGGGTCTGAGCTTATTGAAGAAACCGTTTGTTCATTTGCATACCCAGTTCAATCGTGAGATTCCCTGGTCTGAGATCGATATGGACTTTATGAATCTCAACCAGTCTGCCCATGGCGACCGGGAGTTTGGGTTCATCGGAACCCGCATGGGCCTGGATCGCAAAGTTGTCGTCGGTTTCTGGCAGGACGATGACGTTCAGGCCAGCCTGGGCGTTTGGACGCGCGCCGCCAGCGCCTGGCATGATTCCCAAACCGGAAAAGTCGCCCGCTTCGGCGATAATATGCGCGATGTGGCCGTGACCGAGGGCGATAAGGTCGAAGCCCAAATCCAGCTGGGATACAGCGTTTATGGTTATGGCGTCGGCGACCTGGTCAAAGTCATCAACCAGGTAAGGGACTCAGATATTGATCAGCTGGTCACGGAATACCTGGACCTCTACGATGTCGTTCCCACCCTTCTGCCGAACGGCGAGAAGCACCAATCCCTGCGTGAGGGGGCCCGTATTGAGCTCGGGCTGCGGCATTTCCTGGTAACCGGTAACTTCAAGGCGTTCACCACCACTTTCGAAGATTTGCACGGGCTGGTGCAACTGCCCGGCATGGCTGTTCAGCGCTTAATGGCGGATGGTTACGGCTTTGGCGCGGAAGGTGACTGGAAGACCTCGGCGCTTGTGCGAGCCATGAAAGTCATGAGCACGGGTCTAAAAAAAGGCACCAGCTTCATGGAAGAATACACTTACCACTTCAGCCCGTCAGGCGACAAAGTACTGGGCGCACACATGCTGGAAATCTGCACTTCGATTGCTGCCAACAGGCCCAAACTTGAAATCCTGCCGCTCTCGATCGGCGGGAAAGCAGACCCGGTGCGCCTGATCTTCGACTCAAAAATTGGACCGGCGGTTGCCGCATCACTGGTGGACATGGGACAACGCTTCCGGCTGATCGTCAGCGAAGTGGATGTCGTCCCAATCGAAGCGCCTCTGCCAAAACTACCCGTGGCACGCGCCCTGTGGCAACCCAGGCCGGATCTCAAGACTGCCGCCGCGGCGTGGATCCTCGCCGGGGGCGCGCATCACACCAGTTTTAGTTATGATGTCACCTCTGAACACATGCAGGACTTCGCCGAGATGGCGGGAATTGAAATGCTGCTGATTGATGAACACACCCGCTTGTCTGAGTTCAAGAAAGAACTGCGCTGGAATGATTTGTATTACTCTTCTTTCAGAAATCGCTGATTTGACCTATGAGAACAGTAATTGCATCTGACCGATATTTTTTCTGAGGAGATCCCGATAAATGAACCTTGATCAAGGTGTACAGCCTATCCGAGTTGCAATCATCGGCACGGCTGCTCGTTCAAGTTATCTATATGGACCAATGCTTAAAGCCCTTCCCGGCGACGTGAACCTCGTCTCTGTATGGGGGCGGACTTTAGAGTCTGCAAAAAAACTTGGAGAAGGCTTAGACGTTCCCTGGTTTACGGATATTGAAAAACTCATCAATGAGACGGAGCCTCAGATCGGAATTGTTTGCGTGGCTTATCACGCCAATGGTGTAGTGGGTTTAATGGCAATTGAGCATGGATTGCATGTCCTGCTTGAAACGCCAATTGCTCACAAGTTAAGCGAGGCGGATGCGATTATCCGTGCCGGGCGCCAGCGTGGGCTTAAAGTTGAGGTTGCGGAACAATTTCATCGTCGACCATTGGAACAGTTAAAACTAAAACTGATAGAGTCCGGACTATTCGGTCAGGTGTATACCGCATTCAATGATTTTGCCGGCCATGGTTACCATGGTATCAGTGTTCTTCGAAGTTATTTGGGATTTAATGCCAGGCCCGTCCAAGTCGTTGGTGCCGTGCAACATAATCACCTTATGCCCCATTGGTCCAGGTTGGGAGGTGAATTTGGCCCGCGCGAAGAATCGCAAGAACATGGGATCATAACCTTTGAGAATGGGCTATTAGGGATTTTCCACTGGACAGATGTGGGCTATGATTCGGCACTGCGCTGGTGGCGGAGCAGCAGGTTTTTGGCAGAAAAGGGAATGGGAATTTCGGTTGGGGTTGGGATAGATATTGACGAACAATTGACATTGCTTTCACCGGATGGACAAGCTCCTCAATTCATAACGATTGAAAGGCAATTTGAAAGAGTCGATGGGGGAGCTCTGGTGGCAATGATCGCTCACACAGGGAACCCGGAGCAACCCATTGTTCGCTGGGAAAACCCTTTCAAACCAGCAATAAAGGGACACGGTATACAATGGCACGACGACGAGATCGGCGTAGCCGGTTGTTTGATGAGCCTGGTGAATGCGGTCCGGAATGATACAGCCCCTACTTATGGCGCTGAACAGGCAAGATTAGATCAAGAAATTATACTAGCCATCCAAAAGTCGGCAAAAGGGAATGGCATTCCAGTGAGTTTACCCCTGGATATATCCGAGGATGAAGCGTGAGTGATTTTCAAGGTCTCCCCACCCGTATTTTGAATAATGGCCTGATAAGTTTGGAATTTCTTGCCGAGGCGGGGCCACGCATTGTCCGGCTCTCAGCCTTCGGAAAAGAAAATCTATTCGCTGATATTCCAACCACGGTGAGTACGCCTTACGGTGATTTTTTCTTTCGAGGTGGGCATCGCCTTTGGCATGCCCCCGAGACATTGCCACGCACTTATATCCCTGATAATGACGGCGTTTCCATTGAGGAGCTGGCTGACGGAATACGGCTTAATGGATCGACCGAGATAGAGACAGGGATTACCAAAGTCATCGAGATTCATCTTTCGGTTGACCAGGCCGCCGTTACGTTGAAGCACAGCTTGCGGAATGACAGCCAGGGGCAGGTGGAACTCGCTCCATGGGCACTGACCATGTTCCGGCTGGGCGGAACAGTCATATTACCGCAACCGGTTGGTAATGCTGATCAAAACGGCCTGTTGAATAATCGCATCCTGGCGCTCTGGCCTTATACTCATATCGACGATCCGCGACTGGTTCTACGTGATGATTTCATCCTTATCCACGCTACCCCGAGCCCATCTCCCTTTAAGATCGGCTATTACAACCCTCACGGCTGGATGGCTTATTGGCTAAATGGTATTCTATTCCGTAAGACGTTTGATATATCTTCCGGGGCAGTATATCCCGACAGTGGCTGCAATGCTGAATCATATTGCAATGATCAGTTCGTAGAGCTGGAGAGTTTAGGATCGCTGGTCAGGCTTCAAACTGGTGGGGAAGTAAATCTGACTGAAACCTGGGAACTCTATCCGGGACTGAATGTGCCGTTTCTTTCAGGTGAGATTTGCGGGGTGTTGAGTATGGGGTGTAAAGGGGAAAATATTATCCCTGGTTCTGTGGTGAGTGATAACTAACTCCAAAATAATATCACCAACTCCGCAGATCAGCGAAATCACTTCTTCTCCACCTCCACCCACATCCCCTCCCCATCTGTCGAAACATCGAGCCAACCCCTCCAGCACGGATTGATCGGGCAGGCAATCGGGGTCACAGGCCACCACGCTCAAGATGCCCGCCTGAAGCTGCCTGATGTATCAGTTATTAATTGATGTTACGCAAATTCTTATCGGTTTGCATCAGCGACGCTGGTGCGGGAATTAGAACCCCTGTTGAAAGGGAACACTATCTGGGTGTAGTATAAACCCAATTAAGCGGGGCGAATCTATTGTTCCAAGAACTTCTTCAGAGCAGCGAGCATCATTCCCCAGTTCTTCTCGGAATGAGCACGGTCTTCTTCAGTCGCGTTATTATCCTGGGCCAGCGAGACAGGGGTTTGATTTCCATCGGCCAATAACTCGATCGTTACAGTGTGATAATTTTCCGGCTTATCCGGGAGTCCGGAAAGCGGGCTGAAATGACTGTATCGGATGGTTCGTCCCGGCTTGAACTGAAGAATCACACCTTTGTCCTCGTACGATTTACCCTGCCATTCTCCTTTCCAGACAATCGGACTCCCTTCGTGCCAGTCCGAAACAACATTGGTACCGAACATGTATTGCTTGATGGCTTCGGGATTCACCAAAGCATCCCAGACTTTTTCGCTGGATGCGTTGATGCTTATGGAAGTCCTGGCGATCAGATTTTTATCCATGTGTGGCTCCTTTCAACATGACTGTCAATTTGCCGCCCAACTTGGTTCAACCAGGTTTTCAGCCACCATTTGGCAGATTAACAGTTTATGGATTGTGAAAAATCAAGATCAACTGGAAATAGTATAGTGCAAATTTCCAGTTTCGCAAACCGGGCAGCGCTTCGTTTCATTTTTTATTGCGGAAATCTCCTCGTTGCCAGGCATTCTAAATCCCCCCGGTTGTCTCTGAAATCGGTTTCCGTGTAAAATCAACCCAAACTCTCAAAAGGAGGATCCCCTATGACTATCGTGTACATCCTGATCGCTGTCGTCGTCATTTTGTTCGCCTGGTTCGTCATTGCCCTCATCTGGGGCAAGCCGTGGAGCATCAAATTGCTCTACACGCGCACCTTCCTGCACTTTGCCTTGAAAGGCCCCGAACTGCTGACCATGCTCGGTATCCTCGAAAAGTTCGGCCTGCACGGTCACAACGCCAAACTCTCCGATGCCTCGGTGGCGAACGAGACCAAAATGTACAAATGGATGAAGCGCGACCTTGCCCTCCTGCGCAGTTATCCCCGCAAGCGCCAGTCCCCGGGCATCCTGCTTTCCACCGACGTCATGGACTGGTTCCTGGATGACCTGGCGCGCACCGAAAAATTCCGCTTCCACGACTACCCGCTCAACCAGATGTTCGGCATCCAGTCCGAACTTCCCAACTTCATGATGACCATGCACCCGCTGGTCAGCAAACTCGAAGGGCGCAACTACATCAAACGCCTGAACCGCTTCGGGATCAAGTTCGACCAGGTGCTGGAGGGACTCAAAATCCGGGAAGAAAAGGGCGTCCTGCCGCCCAGGTTCGTCATCCGCCGCGTACTGGACGAGATGGCCGCCTTCGTCGGCCAACCGGCGAACGCGAATCCGCTCTACACTGTTTTCAAAGACAAACTGACTAAACTGGAAAAGGTCAGCGCGCAGGACCGGGAAAGCCTGCTCGCTGCGGCCGAGGCCGAGATCAGCCGGACGGTTTATCCCGCCTACCAGAAGTTCATCGCCTACTTCACCGAATTGGAGAAGAAGGCCACGGCAGACGACGGCGTCTGGAAACTGCCCGATGGCGGCGCTTATTATGCGAACTGCCTGCGCAGCAACACCACCACCGAATACACACCTGAGCAAGTGCATGAGATTGGCTTGAAAGAAGTGACCCGGATAGAGGGGGAAATGGCGGCTATCCTGGAGAAACTGGGATACAAGGGCGTCAAGAATGCCCCCAAGAAACTGGCCGAGTTCGGTAAAGAGGAACGCTTCCTCTACCCGAACACGGACGAAGGCCGCCTCGCCGTGTTGGCCGAATACCAGCGCATCCTGGACGAAATGATCGCCGGGCTGGACCCGTACTTTGCCGTCCGTCCGAAAGCCGCCCTGAAGGTCGAACGCGTCCCGGAGTTCCGCGAAAAGACCTCCGCCGGGGCTTACTACCAGCCGGGCGACCTGAGCGGGACGCGCCCAGGCGTCTTCTATGCCAACATGCGTGATATGAAAGAAGTCCAAAAGTTCGGGATGAAAACGCTCGCTTATCACGAGGGCATCCCCGGCCACCACTTCCAGATTGCGATTGCCCAGGAACTGAAGGGTGTGCCGTTCTTCCGCCGCATGGTGCCCTTCACGGCCTATAGCGAAGGCTGGGCGCTGTATGCCGAAAAACTAGCGCGTGAGATTGGTATCTACAAAGACGATCCCTACGGCGAACTGGGCTACCTCGATTCTGAGTTGTTCCGCGCAGTCCGCCTGGTGGTGGACACCGGCATCCACCACAAGAAGTGGACCCGCGAACAGGCCATCGAGTACATGGAGGGTCACACCGCCAGCGCTCACGAGAGCATCGTCAGTGAGATCGAGCGCTATATCGTCATGCCCGGCCAGGCCTGCGCTTACAAGATTGGCGAGATCAAAATGGTGGAATTGCGCGACAAGGCCAGGAAAGCCCTGGACGACAAATTCGACCTGCGCAAGTTCCATGATGTAGTGCTGAAGAACGGCTCCATGCCGCTTAACATCCTCGAGCGCGTGGTGGACGCGTACATTGCGTCAACATCGTAGAGGCGGCAGATTACCAAAAAGGCGGAGGGTAACAGCCTTCCGCTTTCTCATTTTCAGGCAGTAAGGTTCAACATTAGAATTCCTGCAAAAGTGGGTTGTAGTGGCGATTTCCCTGGCACCGCTCGCCACATCGTCCCCGTCGAAGGTACCCAAGGGTGCAGGGGGCACCCTCCCGGTGTCCTTCCGGGAGGGCAGGTGCAGTCGCTTTTTGCCACGAAACCAACGACTGAAGTCGTTACTCCAAGATGTTTTGTGAGTTATGCAAGATATCTAATGCTTAATTGACCGATTTCACAATCGCAGCGATGTGTTCCGGCGTATTTCCGCAGCAGCCACCCACCACGCGCGCCCCCAACGCACTATATTTCCTGGCAAATTCGCCCATCTGCTCCGGCGTCACATCAAAGACGGTGTTCCCGTCCACCATGCGCGGCAGGCCAGCGTTGGGCTTAATCCACAGCGGGAAACCCGGCTCGGCAGCGGCATATTCCTGTGCCACCTTTTCCATGTTTTCCAGTGAGGTGCCGCAGTTGGCACCCACCAGTGCCGCGCCCATCTCTTTATAGCGTTTGATCATCACCGCAGGTTTGACGCCCATCATCGTGCGCACACCGCGGTCGTAACTGAAAGAGACCACAACGGGCAGATCGGTGACAATGCGCGCCGCTTTGAAAGCCGCATCGGCTTCATCGAAAGCGAACATGGTCTCAATGACCAGCAGGTCCACGCCGCCCGCCACCAGACCCTGGACCTGTTCAGTAAAAGCGGCACAGGCTTCGTCAGGAGTAAGGGGACCGTAGGGTTTCATCAGCAGGCCGGTCGGCCCGATGGAACCGGCGACCAGGATCCCGCTTCGGGTTGAAGCGGCTTTGCGGGCCAGTTCGGCGGCACGCGTGTTGACCTCGGTCACGCGCTGCGCATATTTCGAGTCCTTCATCCGCAGGCGCGTCCCGCCGAAGGTGCAGGTCAGAATAATGTCCGACCCGGCAGCCGTGAAGGCGGATTCGAGTTTCAGGATCAGCTCAGGCTGGTCGAGTACCAGGTCTTCGGGGGCAATACCGGGCTGGAGGCCCATCTTGTGCAGGTTGGTGCCGGTGGCTCCGTCGGCAACCAGGGTTTTGCCGGATTGTAATCGTTCCAGGAATTTGTTCATAGGTTCTCCTCGGGTGGCCCTATTATACCGGCTGATTGGGCGGGAATATGCTCCAACACAGGTGTACGCAACCATTCCCCTCCCCGCCCTGATATGATGGCGTTATGTAGTAGAATCTTTCACTAAAGGTATCCCTTTTCATACGGAAGAGAAAAACGTGTCACCCCGCAAGCAAAGTATTCAAGCAGAAGCAGTTCCCCTGACGGATCAACCCCAAGCGCTCATCCAGTTACGCCAAGTCTACAAAGTCTATGAGACCGCCGCGGGCGATTTTCCCGCGCTGCGGGGTATCAGCGTGGATATCTATCCCGGCGAGTTCCTGGGCGTGATCGGAAAATCGGGCGCAGGGAAATCCACCCTGATGAATATGATCACCGGCGTGGATCATCTCACCTCCGGTGAAGTGATTATCCATAAGGACAATGAGGCAGTTTCCATCCACAACCTATCGGAGGATGCCCTGGCGCTGTGGCGCGGGCGCAGCGTGGGAGTGGTTTACCAATCCTTCCAACTCTTGCCGATGCTTACCCTGGTTGAAAATATCACCCTCCCGATGGACTTATGCGGACTCTACAACCGCACCGAAAGCCGCGCACGCGCCCTGGAACTTTTGCGCATGGTCGAGCTGGAAGAGCACGCCTATAAACTCCCCAACTACATCTCTGGTGGTCAGCAGCAACGCGTGGCAATTGCGCGCGCCCTGGCCAACGACCCGCCCATTCTCATCGCCGACGAACCGACCGGCAGCCTGGACTCGGTGACGGCTGAACATGTCTTTGAAGTCTTTGAGCGCCTGATTAATAATGGGAAGACCATTATCATGGTCACGCACGATAACAGCCTGGCGCCGCGCTTCTCCCGCCATCTGGTCATCCAGGATGGTGAAATTATCCCGAATCATTCGACGAGCTCATACCAACCCGGGGTCCTGCCGGGACACCGTCCCGGTGCTCTGCCGGGAGGACAAAGTCCTCAGCCTGGCCGCGGAAAGGGGAAACAATGAAGCAGGCCTACGGTCTGGCCCCGGCCGCGCAAGCAGCCATCCAGTTGCAGAAGGTGGTTAAAACTTTCAAAAATGCCGCCGGTGAGTTCCACGTCCTCAAAGGCATTGACCTGACTCTGCAGCGCGGCGAGTTCGTCGCCATTGTCGGCAAATCGGGCAGCGGCAAGTCCACCCTGCTTAATATGATCACCGGCATTGACCATCCCACCGGCGGGCAGGTGGTCATCAACGGCGTGAATATCTACGAAATGAACGAGAGCCAGCGGGCGCTGTGGCGCGGCCGGAACCTGGGGATCGTCTTCCAGTTCTTCCAGCTCCTGCCCATGCTGACCCTGCTGGAGAACGTAATGCTGCCCATGGACTACGTCGGTTTGTACGATTTCGACGAACGCCCGAAGCGGGCCATGGAACTATTGAGGATGGTTGGACTGGAAAAACAGGCGGGCAAACTCCCCGCGGCAGTCTCCACCGGGCAGCAGCAGAGCGCGGCGATCGCACGTGCCTTGGCGAACGACCCGCCCGTCATTGCCGCCGACGAGCCGACCGGTAACCTGGACTCGCGTTCGGCGGAGTCCATTATCAACCTGTTCGACCACCTGGTGCGCAGTGGAAAGACGATTGCGATGGTGACGCACGACCCGTCGTTGACCGAGCGGACCTCACGCACCATCATCATCACCGACGGCGAACTGGTGGACGAGACCGTGGCGCAATGTCTGCCTTTGCTGACCCATCGCCAGATGCTGGACGCTACCCACCATCTGGAACGCTTTACTTACCAAGCGAGGAGCACCATTCTCCAGCAGGGCCAGCACGTGGATTATTTCTTCATGGTCGAGAGCGGCGTGGTGGAAGTTGTTCTTTGCCCCGTGCGGGAACCGGGACTACCTCGCCGGCAGAATCGTGAAGACACCCATATTGCCCGCCTTGAGCCGGGACAATTCTTCGGTGAGATCGAACTGGTGCAGGGTGGGCAATCCATCGCCTGCATCCGCGCCGCTTCTGACGGGCCGGTGGAACTGGTCGCGCTGCATCGGGATCCTTTTGTCAAATTGCTCGGCGATTCGCCGCTGACGGAAGAAATGATCGGCAGGATTGTACAGGTGCGGCTGGAAGAGAACCGCACCGCCGACCATCGCCGCAGGAAGTAAGGAAAGCAGATACACAATGATGCGTCCGCGTTGGCGTAAAGTTTTTCACGATTTGATTGGTAATTTCTCGCGCACGGCTCTGGTGGTCCTTTCGATTGCCGTGGGCGTCTTTTCAATCGGGGTCATTGTAGGCGCATATGTGATCATCTCCCACGATATGAGCGCCAGTTACGCGGCCAACAACCCGATGAACGTCGAACTGCGTACCACGCCTTTTGACAACCAATTAATCACTATGGTCAAAAACATGCGCGGCGTCAAGCAGGCGGAGGGACGGCGTGTCTTCACCATGCGAGCGCGCATCCCCGGCAACAGCCAGTGGGTGGCGCTCAACTTGGTGGCGATTGATAATTTTTCCAGGATGCAAATCAACTTGATGCACACCATCGCCGGGACAGACCAGCCGGGGAAGAACGAAGTGCTGCTCGAGCGGAAGGCATTGCAAGATCTGAATGTCTCCGTGAGTGACACGCTCGAATTTGAACTCGACAATGGCACCGTCAAGACTATGAAAGTCGCCGGTATCGTGCAGGACCCGAGCACGGGCGCGGGCGATTTCCTGGCCCAACCCTTCGCGTACATCACCACCAGCACGCTCTCGTATCTGCACCAGCCGGATACGTTCAACCGGCTGTACGTCACGCTGACAGACGGCCAAAACGACGATCAACACCTGCGCCAGATGACCGCCACCGTCAGGGACAAGGTCGAAAAGAACGGGGTGACCGTTTTGCGCACGCGTTCCTCCAAAACAAACGAGCACCCGATGGCTTCCACCGTGCAGGCCGTGCTGGGGATCCTGCTGGCGCTTGGCATCCTGATCCTGTTTTTGAGCAGTTCCCTGATCGCCAATACGCTCAGCGCCCTGCTCAACCAGCACCTGCGTCACATTGGCGTGATGAAACTGGTGGGAGCGCGCCGCAGCCAGATTTTCGAGATGTACATCGTCTTGATCCTGGCTTTCGGTGTGATCGCCCTGCTGATCGCCGTCCCGTTGGGCGGACAGGGCGCTTATGCCCTGTCTGCATTTATCGCCAGTAAAATTAATTTTAATTTACTGGGTTACCGCATCGTACCGCTGGCTTTTATCGTCCAGATCGTTGTCGGGTTGGCTGTGCCGCTCCTGGCCGGGCTGGCGCCGGTGCTGAACGGTTCGCGCATTACGGTGCTGCGCGCCCTCAGCGGGGAGACGGCCGGGGACGAAAAGAAATCGGACCTGGGGGGACCGCACCGGGAGTCCTTCCTTGAGCGGCTGCAACTGCGCTTCAGCAGTCTCCTTTCCAGGCGCGGCGTCCACATCCCGCGTCCCCTGCTCATTTCCCTGCGTAACACGTTCCGGCGCAAAGGCCGCCTGGCGCTGACGCTTTTCACGCTGACGATGGGCGGGGCGATTTTCGTGGCCGTGTTCAACGTGCGCGTGACCCTTCACGATTACATTGGGCAGATTGGCAAGTATTTCCTGGCCGACGTGACCCTGGATTTTGACCGGCTCTACCGCCTGCACGAAGTGGAGCTGGCCGGCTTGCAAGTGCCGGGGGTGGTATCGGTGGAAGGCTGGGCTTATGCCAGCGCTGAGGCGCTCTATCCGGATGGCACCACCGCCGACAATATCACCATCCTGGCTCCACCTGTGAATAGTCCACTGATCTCGCCGATCCTGGTGGCCGGGCGCTGGCTCCAGCCGGGCGACAACCAGGCCATCACGGTGAGCGAAGGCATCCTGTCGAAATTCCCTGATCTGAAGCCGGGAGAGAGGCTGCACCTGAAGGTCAACGGCAAAGAAGATGACTGGCTGGTGGTGGGCATCTTCCAATTTGTCAACCAGCAAGGCACGATCGCCTATAGCACCTACGAATACATTTCCGCCCTGACCCACATCACCAACCAGGCGTTCTCTTACCGCATTGTCACCGACCGGCATGACCCGGCAACCCAGCAAACGATGGCGGATAGGATTGACGCTTATTTCCGTGCCCAGGGTTTCCACGTCAGTGGGACCCGCACCGGAGAATCCACCCTGAAAACAGCCTCGGACAGCCTCGACATCCTGGTCACATTTTTGCTTATCATGGCCCTGCTGACCGCGCTGGTGGGCAGCATCGGCCTGACCGGCACGATGGGCATGAACGTGCTGGAGCGCACGCGCGAGATCGGTGTGATGCGTTCCATCGGCGCAGTGGACCGGGAGATCATGCGCACGGTCATTGTGGAAGGCTTGGTGATTGGCGGCCTCTCCTGGATGCTCGGCGCATTGCTTTCGTTCCCGATCACCTATCTGTTATCGTCCATCATCAGCTCGGCGATTTTTCACTCTCAAATTGCCGTCCACTTCACCTTTACCGGCTTCTTGATCTGGCTGCTGGTTGTGCTGGCGCTATCGGCGGTGGCAAGCATCCTGCCGGCGCGCAACGCGGCGCGGCTTACCATCCGCGAAGTGCTGGCCTACGAGTAGCCCGTGTATTGAAAGGAGTTTGACCATGAAAAAATTTGCAACCGTTCTCTCTTTGACCCTGGGCCTTTTGTTACTATTAACGGCTTGCGGCAGTATCACAACGGTCCCCTCCGCAGCCACCCCCACGCCAGCGGCCGATACCGTCATAGCCGGGGGACGCCTCGTCCCGAACCAGAGCGTATCCCTGACCTTCCTGGCGAGTGGCCGGGTGGAGGAGGTGCTGGTTCAGAGAGGCGAACACGTCAACCAGGGGCAGGTGCTCGTCCGCCTCAGCGACCGGCAGCAGGTGGAAGCCGCCCTGGCAGGCGCACAGGCACAGGTTATCGCAGCCCAGCAAGCCTACGACCTGCTGGTCCGCACTGCGGATTTGGGTCATGCCCAGGCCTGGCAGACCTATATGAATGCGCAAAGAGGGCGTGCTGCGGCCCAACTGGCTTGGGACCAGCTTGACCTGAATACCATCCAGACAGATATTGACAAGGCCCAGGCAGACGTTACCTCCCGCCAAAAAGACCTGGAAAATGCGCAGGCAGACCTCAACAAGTACAGCAACCTGCCTGCCGATAATGCAACCCGTAAATCCTACGAGGATTTATTGCGCACCGCGCAGACCAACTATGACACCGCCGTCCAGAAAGTCGTAGACCTGACCAACCGCCGCGATGCAGTCAACGCCGCGCTGAATATTGCCCTGGCCGCCGAAGCCGAGGCCAAACGCACCTACGAGAACACGCAGAACGGACCCGATTCCGATAAGCTGGCGCTGGCACAGGCCCAACTGGATGCCCTCAAAGCCCAGGCCGCCGCGGCGCAAAGTGCACTGGATAATTACGATTTGAAGGCTCCGTTCACCGGGACGGTGGCAGACATCAATGTATCGGTCTACCAGATGGTCAGTCCGCAGACATGGGTGGTGGCGCTGGCCGATACCAGCCAGTGGTACGTGGATACCAGCGACCTGACCGAAATGGATGTGGTCAAGATCAGCGTCGGGCAGTCAGTAAAGGTCACAGCGGATGCGCTTCCGGGGGTCACTATGACCGGCGTGGTGGAGTCGATCAGCGGGGCGGCCAATTTCCAGGGCGGGGATGTCCTGTACACCGTCCACATCCGGCTGAACGATCCTGACCCCAGTCTGCGATGGGGGATGACGATGGAAGTGACGTTCTCTCCGTAGAAGAAGTGTCATTCCCCTGCGGGGACCTTCGGCGGGTACTATGTCGACCGGCATAGAGTGCCGGTCTCGCAATGACACGGAAAAAGGTTGCGGCTTTAAGAAAACCGTGAACGTCTTGCGCGAATGCTTGACCTTCATCTGATTCTCGGTTACAATTTTCGCCGCTTTAAAGAGTTGCCCCTTTAGCTCAGTGGATTAGAGCGTTTGGTTGCGGACCAACAGGCCGTGCGTTCGAATCGCACAAGGGGCACCACGGAAGCGGGTAGCCCCCGCTTCTTTTCTTATTTTTAGAGATATTATGGATATTTCGCACCGTCCCGCCGAAGGTCCCCGAAGGGGGTAGGTTTGGGCAGAAAATGAGCCTGAATTACGGGAACCCTTCGGCAGGCTCAGGACAACGCCTGTGGGACGATTTGGAGACATTATGGAAAAGTGCCAGATTTTGCTTACCAATGATGACGGGATCCATTCGCCGGGTTTGTGGGCCGCGGCGGAAGCGCTCTCGGACCTGGGATATGTGACCGTGGCCGCGCCGCGCGACCAGTCTTCGGGCATGAGCCGCAGCCTGCCGATGAGTTCGGATGGCGTGATCCGGCCCGAGGTCCTGCGCGTGCGCGGCAAGGATTGGACTGTCTACGCCGTCGGCGGGACCCCGGCGCAGGCTGTCTTGCACGGCGTCCTGGAGATCATGCCGCAGAAACCGGACCTGGTGGTCTCCGGCATCAATTACGGCGAAAATGTTGCCACCGGCATCACCATCTCCGGCACAGTCGGTGCAGCCATGGAGGCCGCTTCGCAAGGCATTCCAGCCCTGGCGGCTTCGCTGGAAACCGACCGTGCGCACCATCTCTCGTACTCCACAGAGGTTGATTTTTCGGCTGCGGCTTATTTCACCGCCTACTTTGCCAGCAAGATGCTGGAGAAGCAATTCCCGCCGGAAGTGGATTTTCTTAAAGTGGATGTTCCATCCAATGCCACGCGGCAGACACCCTGGCAGGTGACCCGCCTGGCCCACCAGCGGTACTTTATCCCGGTGGCGCCGAAGCGTAAATCCTGGGAAGAGCGGGGGGTTGTGGATTACCAGGAAGCTGCCATTCTGGACAGCGAGCGCGAGGACAGTGATGTTTACGTCCTGCGCGTCAAGCGGATGGTCTCGCTGACGCCGCTCAGCCTGGATTTCACGGCGCGCGTGGATTTTGACAGGTTGGACCGGCTGCTGCGTTACGATGATTGACGCCTCGATTATTGACGCCTCTGGGGGGGCGTGATAGAATGCAGTCCGCACCGGGCGTGTAGCTCAATGGCAGAGCAGCGGCCTTTTAAGCCGTTGGTTAAGAGTTCGAGCCTCTTCACGCTCATTTGATAGACTCCCTCTGTTGGGGAGTTTTTGTTGAGAGCCCCCGAAAGGGGATAAAAGTTGTTCTCTGTTTCACAAATTCCCATCTTGTGGTTAAATCAATCCAGGAGTCTTTAACCAGTGAGAACACTACCACGATCATTCCCGGAGTCTCGTAAGACCCCCAGGAATAATTTCATCCAACAAGTCATCTTTGCCCGCAAGGGTTTTATTGCTTATCTCCCCTTGATCATGGCAGTGAGTGCGCTGTTGGCTGCCACAATGGTAGAAACCTTTTTTGGCATTCATGATGTGCTCGAATACCATTGTTATGCCACAGTTTTTTGGTTCGGAGCCCAAACGTCCCAACTATTACCGGCTTCCCTATGCCAGTTCATCACGCAAATCTCCCAGTATCATACACTCCCACTGGAATACCCTCCACTGACCTTAATTATTTTCTCCCTGCCCCTGCTGGTGCCGGTGGTTGGTTATCCGCTCATGTTCGCGCTGTTTATGGCAGGGACGGTTTCAATTATTTACTGGCTACTCTTAAGGTATGGCCCGAGCGGCGCGGGGGCTGTTTTTGCGGCCTGCCTCCTGGTCGGCTGCCTAGCGACAACCCTGGCACGCTTCGACGTAGTCCCGGCAGCGTTGACCCTGCTCTGCCTGATCCTGGCGGAACGCAAGCACTGGACTCTCGCTTATGTAATGCTGGCCCTGAGCGTATTGATCAAAATTTATCCAATTGTGCTTTTCCCATTGTTATTCCTGGCAGAACAGCGCGACCGGGCTGGGTTCTTCGTCCCCGCTCTGTCTATCACATTGAAAACGGCCCCAACCGTTTTTCTTCAAACCATCCGCAATATGCGAAGCTGGTGCTGGAAGAACGGGCTGATGTTCATCGGCCTGGTGCTGGGGGTGACCGCCTGTTTTGGGGCATTGATCTCAAACGGAGTGTTCAGCTGGTTATCCTACCTGTATCTTCGTCCCGTTGAGGTTGAATCAATCGGAAGCGTCCTGTTATGGCTGGCTTCCTTTCTTGGTGTTCCCGTTGAATGGAAGACCACTTTTGGATCTTTGAATGCATTAAGCCCGATCGCAGGAGTGGTCTCGCAGGTTTTTGTCATCCTGTTCTGCCTGGGTTATATTTTTATTGTCATCCAGCAATGGAAAGGAAAAATGGACCTTGTGCAGGCTTCCCTGGCCTCCCTGCTGGTGCTGGTCACCACAAGCAAAGTCTTCAGCCCACAATATTTACTCTGGCTGATCCCATTGCTGGCCTACAGCGCAAGTGGTAAGCGGAGGTTATGGCTTTACTGGGGCGGAATTTCCATTCTGACCACCCTCATTTACCCGATCTATTATGGGATCATCGCAAAACTCAATGTTCCTTCCCTGGCTCCTGGTTTCCTGCCTGCCATCCTGTTACGGAATGGACTGTTCGTGCTGTTGACTGTAGCCCACCTATTTAATTTCCTGAACTTGCGCGAGCGCAGCGCGATCCCGGGGGGAAACTGAGAGGACTTTTTTGTTAAGAGCCTCCGAAGGGGGTGTCCGAGCCTTCGCGAAGCAACCGATGGAGGCTGGTTCCACAGGGGTGGTTCGCGAAGCCACCTCGGCTAGAGGCAGCAACAAAATGCTGAGGCACATGCCCTACACATTTATGTTATTTTTTTTTAATTCCTGAGGAACGAATACAGCTTCCTCTCTCCCGGAAGAACACCGGGTCGATGTGAGGTGCCCCCATTTCACCCGTCAAGAACACCCTGACCAAGACCGTCAGGACAGGCGGGGCAGGTGAGCAGAAATGGGGGGATAAGATGTTTCGCCCGGGTTTTGGGGGAGGTAGAAGGGGTATGACAAAACGAACAGGATCGAACCCCCTTCACCCTGCGGGGACCTTCGGCGGGGACGATGTGCCTGTCCGGGAAGGGGTTTTCGGTGCCTCGCATCGACGACTACCCTGGCCCCCAAAGACCGGGGGCAGGCGGGTACAATGTCGTGTCGTCAATATGGCGTGCGGGTCATTCGACGACTCATGTCGTCGAAGCAACCACCCCCGCAGGCATTCGTTTTACCAAAAAACGCGCCCTTTTAGTGCAAAAAATGTGCGAAATTGCAAACACTTAATCGCTTGAAATCCATATGAAATAGCCATATTTCTTTCAAAAAGGGGTGAAACAAGGGCTTCAGCCACCCGTTTCCCAAGAATAAAAGCTGAATTCGCCATTGAGACCAGACCTGAGGGGAAATTTAAAGTATGTGTCAAAACGAATAGGTTCGAATGACTGTCCGGGTGAGGTTCTTCATATCTAAGAACCGTTATGGGGGCGGTTTCGCCGGAATATGCGGTTATTAAG
>Ga0207931_1000288_pt1 | contig 19016 bp, 17 predicted proteins | sample NGESurdeep092012_2_FD_184478 | JGI IMG/M metagenome (GOLD analysis project Ga0207931, IMG submission 184478) | Arctic peat soil microbial communities from Barrow, Alaska - NGEE Surface sample 415-1 deep-092012 (SPAdes) | ecosystem: Environmental > Terrestrial > Soil > Wetlands > Peat ...
CACTACTGGCTTTTTTATTTATTCAAAAACCTGTTTGGTGTGGTAAGATTCAACAATAGACATTTTTGCATATTTTCAGCCGGTAAATTTACAGTAGGGTGTTCGACATCGCACTATAATACTAATTATTAAAAATGCAACAAGAACCCGTGAACTTTTCTGATCGCAGCGAGGCGGATCGAATTATTCAAGATGCCAAGCAAGCTCTATGCAGTGGTTTGCGCGATCAAGCGCGCAAATTGGCGGAACGCTCGGCAGAGCTGGATCCTAAAAATGAAGAATCCTGGCTGATCCTGGCTGCGGTTTCATGCCCGAATGCCAGTATAGAATATCTTCAAACAGCCCTGCGGATTAACCCATACTCTGAGCGAGCTAGAAAGGGAATGCAATGGGCGCTGGAACGCGCCCAAAAAGAGGAAATATCAATGGTGAAAAAAAACCAACCCTTATCCACCAAGCCCATTAAGGAACACTCACTCCCTTTACCCGCCACGCGCGTGCAAGACCAATTACCCCCTTTGCCTGCCATACCCATCCAAGATCATTCAGGTCCTATATCCGAAGCAGATTTCTGGCAGATCGATGCTGCGAAAATAATCACTCCCGGCAAGTATGTTTTTGATTTTGTTCTCAATGGTTTCTTTACGGCCTTCCATCAGGTTTCCATCACCGGGTCAGTAATGGGAGAGATGCATCCTCATACGTACCGTCTGCAAATTACGGCCTCGGCCGAACTTGTAACCCGCAACAATCAAGTCATCATCTCATACGAAAACATCCGCACCGTCCTGGATCGGGTTTGCACGGCATATGAAGGGAATACTTTAAACGACCTCCCCCCTTTTAAAAACCTGCAACCAACAACGGAGAACCTGGTGGGTGTGATCGCCCAACAGCTGGAGAAACTCTCTTCAGGGATGAAGTATAAGATTTATGAAGTAACTTTGATGGAATCCCCGACAGTCGGAGTCGTGTTTAAAAACATGAGCGTCTTACGATCATTTCAGTAGGCAACGCTTTCACGAAACAGGGGGATGCAAATAGGGATATCCTGAGTATTGAAGGGCTGCTTATTATCAATCAGGATTGACAGGCCGAATTGATGCTTTTATCCAATTGAATGCTAAAAATGGAATTTCTGCTGGAACCAGATGCGTACGGTTTTCAAGCCTTCTTTGATCTGTTTTCCAGGATCCTGGACACTCCAGGTGGCGGGCTCAATAAGGGCATATAAAAAACCACTGAATCGGAAGAAAAAGATCAGCGATCGATAGAGGGGCATGAACAAGCTGTAAATCCAGTTTTGCCGGATGCGACATTTTATTTCGACATCGGCGTAGATGTAGGCAGCCAGGAGCCACAATAGTTCACTCAGCAGGTAAAATAAGTAAACCAGCAGATACGCTGTGACAATGAGTGAGGGCGAGTAGCCGAAGAAAACAAGAATTGGCATGAAGAACATCCACACGAAGCGCGGAAATGAGAGGGTATGATCAATTAGCAATGCTCGCGCTGGCGAGAATCCAGATACCTTTAATATGGATTTATTCATCAACTTTTCGTGAAGAGCACTTACTTCCAATTGGCCGCGTTGCCAACGCACCCGTTGAGCATACAATGCAAAAAGCGATCCGATCGGGTGTAAATAGATCTTTGCCTGAGGCACTGCCACCACCCTATACCTGGGTGCCTTTTCGTAAAGCTGGAAGGTCATATCCGTGTCTTCGCTGACAGTCGACTTGTTATACAAAAATGTGCGCAATAACGCCTCTCTGCGATAAACAGTACAGGCGCCAGATAATGTGTAGATAGCCTTATTCACGGATTGATATGTCCGCCCAACACCAAAAGTAGTGGCATATTCCAGAAATTCAAAATTTGCCAAGAATAAGCGTATCCTTGATTCAGCGCTGGGTGGTGGCATGATCACAAGGTAACCCGTACCAGCCCCGATTCCCGGGTCGGCTTCCATCTGTTCGACGAATCTTTTGACAGCATTCTTATCCAAAACTACATCGCAGTCGAGTCCAAAGACATATTTCCCACTGGTCAAGTGAATACCCGTGTTCAACGCCCAGGATTTTCCCCGCCCCACGATCGAATGCCAGCCCAGGCGCAGCTTCAGTTGCTTCTGCAGTTCGGTGAAAACCTTGAAGGAGTGATCGGTGCTCCCGTTGTTAATAATTACCACTTCCATTCTCTCAAATGGATAGGACTGCCTGGCTATCGATTCAACACAGAGAGCCAGTGTTTTTTCACCGTTGTACACCGGGATAATGATGGAAATATAAGGATAAAAAGATAAGGGTGGTACTGGCTTTCGATTTCTGAAATGAAAATTGAAGTGGCCGATCAATCCGAAAAGTGTTGTAAGCCCGTCGACAATGATCGGGACGAGGATCCAAACCCCCCAGAATATTACGAAACGGATAAATCCAGTACTCATGGCTGAACCGTAGAAGAGATCTGCGAAATCTTTTTCTTAATCTCGGTAAGCGAGGTGGTAGTCACCAGAAACCAATAGATTGCGATTGTGACGACGAAGAAGAAAGCCTTGCCAATAAAGGTATGTGCCAGAACAAGCACCTCCTTGCCTAAGAAATGCAACATCAGCGCAATAATCAGCATACGGGCGACATTCGCCAACCATGTGAAAGCACCACCGATAACCGCCAGAACCATCTTTTTACGCCAGGACCAAAGTGGATAAAATGTCACCAAACTGACCAATACACTGATTTCCAACATGCCGGAGGATTCAACCCCGATTTGTAGTATTGTCCAGCCGATTTTTTGCGAGACGACCAACACAAGCAAGACGCCCGGAGCATGTTGAAATATTTCCGTCGGGATTGACACGAAGTTTAGTATATCGTGGACCACCAATGCGATGGAATGGGCGACAACCAGCTCGAAATTGAACACCCTGGTAATAAGGACGACGAGTAGGTAAGCAAACCCCACTGTGCCTACTAGATAATAAAGAATCCAAATACGGAATCGTCTGAAGAAGATGACTCCAAGCAGCCAAATAATCCCAATCGGTATTAGGAGGATCAGACTCATCGGTCGGTCGATGATTTGCCTGAGTTCCTGGCGGCTTTCCTGCTCAGGAAAGTCATCCAGACGGACGCCCCAACCAGAATAACTCCCAGCATTATCCAACCCAGCGCATTTGCCGGACTCCATTGAACTATCGCGGTTGTATCTAAAACACCTGCCCAATAGGATGAAGCCAGGTACATCTGGATAGGCTGTCCGGCGGAAATCCCCATCGCCGAGAAAGGTACGTACCATTCAACATTTAAAGCACCAGATTGTTTACTGTCTCCCCAGTCCCCCTGGTCACTACCCCCTGGCCAAGAGACAGTCACTCGCGATTTTTTGCCTGTGGGCTTGTAATCGATTGTGACGACAATATCGGAAGGGTCGTTAAAATTACCATCATTATTTGCATCTATATACAAAAAATAAGTCATATTATTGCTGCTGTCTACTGTCTGTGCACTGAAATAGGCGTTGGATACACCCGGGTTGGTCGCGAAGCAGAAAAGAGTAATGTCGGCCTGAGGATCTGTCACATCCCCGGAGGGATCTGGGATGCAAGATTGGCCGGCCCAGTCGCTGAATTGTCCATCCAATACAATATTTCCTGCTCCAAGGACGGCGGGGACCGCCCGGAACAACATAAAGAACATCAACAGGATAACCCCGATGTTAATTGCATAAAGCACAATTCTACGGAAATCAGCCTTTTTCATGAAAATCCATTTTCTTCGATTGTCTTGTGATCCAGACAATCATGAGAATCATAATAACTATACCACTGAAAATAGTGGTGCCCAGACCCAGTTTATAAATTGTTGTTGGCACGAAACTGATCTTTACATGATGTTCCCCAGCCGTTGCTTTGAACAGGACCAAGTTTTCGAGCGATTGTACAGGCACGGGTTTTCCGTCAACCAGCACGCGGGTCCCATCGAAACGCGCGATGGGTACCAACATATCAACAGATCGGTCCAAGTTAATAGTGAATTCATACCCATTCGGTCCGCTGATATACGCATTCAGAGGAATGAATTGATAGTTATTCCCCGCCTCCGATTCGAGTTGTAGTACCCTCGAAATCATTTTCAGCGCGTTTGGATCGCGAGTCTCAAGTGTATGATAGACTAAATTTAGCCCCAAAAACCAGATTTTGTGACCATCGTAACTGATTGATCCTATCACGGTTGTTGTTTGTCCAAGATACTGAAATGTTGCTTCATCCTGGTCAACCCCTTGAGGTGTCAGCGTGTACCAGATTTCATCTGGCTTTCCAAAACCGGTCAACGTTGTCCTCTGTCCTTCCCAGTCCACTGTAATCGGGTTGGGGTCCATGATGATGGATTCGCCCCATACATTCAGGAATTCCAAGGTTTGCGCAACAGGATCCTGCTGGGCGCGGGTCAAGTCAATAACCACATTTACCCCCTGGGCAGCGGCTGCCCGGACTAACATTTCTGCCTTTGTTTTGTCATGCCAGGAGAAGCCGGTCAGGACAAGAGTTTTGTATTGACCTAACTGTTCGAGCGAATAGTCGTCTATATAAAGAGAATCACCCTGAACGATCTGGGGAAAGAGGAGGCTATAGTTCACAGCATTCTTCCCGATCACGAGCCCCCGCCAATCTGCAATAACCGCGCGGGGTGTCCCATCCCGATGTAAATAAGTCAAAGAGGAACCCTGGAGGGGAATTGAAAAACCATCCGCTAACAAAACTTGACTGATTTGTTCACCTGGAACTGCGTCGTCAAGGATGATGACATCATCCACGCCATACAACGACAAACGGTCTTGCAGGTATGAATAAGCACCGAAATCCATCGCGTCGTTTAAACTGGCAACATTATTCGCGGTTACTGCTCCCTGATATGCCCATCCAAAAACTTGTTCGCGCTGACTGTTTATACCGATGAAATAGGAAACCTGGGACCCCAATTTACTTTTATCCAGGGTTGCTTCCCGCCAGCCGGGCCGCAACCCGATTTCGGTTGATAGAGCCAGGATGTCCATGGATGGCTGACGGACCGCGATCAACCCCCTTGATAAACCCATATCGCTCATGGCTGCAATGAATAGAAGAACCGCGATCAGACCAATTCTCGTCTCTGAGATCTTTTTTAAGAACCACATGCAGGAAAGGAGTATTAAAAAGCCGCTTACTCCCTGAAAGCGGGAAGGCCAGAGTAGATTATGCCCGGGAAGTGAATTGAAAATTCCGTTGAAAAAAGGTGTGTATGCCAATATCCCCAACAGCCCTACGGCCGTAAAAACAATTGCTCTCCTGTCCCTAGTATATTTACTAAAAAGTGCCACAAGGCTAAAAACGACAAGCGACAATCCAGAATAATCCGTTTCTGGATTGTGCAAGCGGATAACCGGGTTAAGCAATGTGGACAAGTTCGAGATTGGCTGCCCTTGAGTAATCGCGGTTGCATTCAACTCGGTGATACCGCCCGTCAAACTGGGTAAAAGCCAACCACCCGCCAGTCCGATCCCCAGCGCAATGCTGGCAGTCACCTGCACGGCTGAACGCCAGTTGGACATTTTGACCACGCATATTAGAAACGCGCACATTACCGCAAAGACTGCATAAATTGCCGCCATCATGGGATGGGAAAAAACGAACAAAATGAAGAGGGATGTAATTCCCGCCAGATCCACCCAACGCTGCGGATGTTCGACGAAATCGAGGATAAGGTAAAAGAGCAGTGGTATAAAAGCCGAAGCCAATACTCGTGGAATATTGCCCTCGGAAAATGCAACCCGCACATTGTCGGGCAAGATTAAATAGATCAAGCCACCACCGATGGCGGGCAGCCAGCCAATCCATTTTTTATAAAGGAGGAAGGACAACCCTCCGGTCAAAGCACATAAATAGATCAACCAGTTGACGGCCAGAACGGCCTGGCGGGTAATTAAATCTATAATGATCAACAAATAATAGGCAAGTGGAGGGTAGTATCTGAAAAGCTGCACTCCCAAGTACCAGGACGGATAGATATCCGGTAAATAAATCCCTTGTTTTATTGATTTTACGAGGAATTCGAGGCGCGAAAGATGCCCTAATGTGTCTGATCCCCAGGGGACCGCACTTGGATTATTGTTCGAAATAATCGGCCAATAGATCAGGATTGAACATAGTATTATGATAAAGACAGCTCCCAGAAGGACTGGAGCGTTCACTCCCTTTCTATTCTTTATATGGGGTGAAACTGAATCTTTCATTATAAAAAGGCAGCTCCGATCTTCAGGATTATAAAACCTTTCATTGTAAGTGAATATATCTGTACGAACTTAAAAACCGGGTTTAAACCTTCTGGTGTGGTGCCGCTGCCGGGTGCTGACTGGGCGGCGGTGCGGCGGGAGTTGGGTGATCCCTGGGATATCAGGCTGGCGATGGAGGATTGGGTGGAGAGGAGGTGGGGTAGGGTGAGGAGGAAATGAGAGGCTGCCAATGCGCGGCATCTGCTGCGATGCGCAGCGCCGGTAGCTGCATGCCGTTGTTAGGCGCCGTGATTAAGAAGAAGCCGATCAGCTTGTCCACTTCAGTACTGGTCGAAACTTTGGTCTCGCCCGCGATCGCGTACTCTTTGCCGACACGAACACGGAAGATGCCTGACCCTGTCGTGTTCACACTCATCTCAAAATGCTCAAGTTCTCCGGATGAGAGTTTCAGAAAGTCGTAACTATCGTCGAGTTGTTCAGCATTTTAGATTCTGGCTGACGGTCCCAAATTGCAGAAATACCGACGAGTCTCGCCGGCGCTCATGACCGGATTGATCTCAACGCTGACTATGGGAATGTACTCGAGGACCTCGACAAAGAGACGAGTTATGCGCAACTGCAGCACACTGCTGCTTGTCACGTCGAAACTCAGCACTACGTCTGTTCCGTGAGGGTTCGGATTAACCGGTTCGCGATTTGTTTGTTCAGCAGACGCATACAGGACGCGACTTGGGTCTCTCTGGTCAGTCGCTGTCATCTGGATTTCCGCCACCCAGCAGTGCGTAACCCTGAAGAGAATCGGGAAGAGCGGCGTCCTATTCTCGTACGCACGTACGATCTCATTCTCCACTTGATGAGAGTCGATCGTCGCTAGCGAGACGCACCCCAGCACCGCTGCCGGTTGTTGACACCCGGAGTGGCGCCCCAAGCCCCATGCTCCCCGACGACGCCCGCACCCTGCTGGGAGGGATTGACACGGCTTACCCCTTTGGGCGACCTACCCGCCAAGATATATTGTATAATACAGATTACTGTAATTAAAGATTATTCTTAATTATAGGAATTGTTTTACTGCCTGGAAAGAAAAAGTATAAAAAAAGATGAAGGTTAAGGCCTAAGCAGTCTCACCGTGGAGGACCCACCCCAACTCCTAGTGCAAAGCCTATTGCCTGGACGGTGCGCATCCAAGCGAGCCCGCCCAAATTCTCGATGCCACCACCCAGTCGGCACAAGGTCACTTTTTACATGTTTTACATATTTTACATATTGACCAAGAAACCATAAGGCATTGTTATCATACCTGTCATTACTTACTTCATTGGTTGTTTCGAGGTGGGTAAGAAATTTTGTAATAAAATCTTCAAGTGTTTTTCCTGTTTCTCCTTGATAAGCTTGCGTCTGTAATGTTCGTAAGTAATCACGAGGAGAAGAGCCTATTTCTAATTGTCTTCTGCCTCCTAATGTCTTTCCTCGCCCTTGTTGAGGCATAATGGGTAAACTTTCAACTAATCCCACAGACCAGCCTGGAACGGCACAAATACGTCCATTATTGACTACTTCTAATTTGGTCTGTCCCCGATGATTGCTTGAATATTCTTGAGGAAAATATACAAGCTCGTCTGTATCTAGTGCCTGTCTTAAGGTATCCCATATCCAGACATGTTTTTCGGTATTGACACGAACAGGTATTAAAGGATCAGAAGGAGAACGTCTGGTTTGATAAATTTTTCCTTCTGCTGCGTGTTTAAGAATAGCGGCTTTCATTAGGTCAAAAAGATACGGTAGTGGCATTGCCATGGGTGTTAATTCTAAACGATCAAACCCTTGTGGAACTTTTCTGCCTACAAGCTCTCTATTATGAGCAAATAGTTCTACAACCTGTTCTTGGGTTGGTATTGGATACTCTTTTCCATCTATTCCAATCACCCCAATGCTTTCTGATTTCGGAAGAAGCGTGAGAATGCCGGTGCGGTTTAAGGTGGTAACGCAACGGGCATATTCTCTTTCAACAGGAAATAACTGTTCTGATTGAGGAGCTCCTTCCATGTGCGCTAATGCTTCTATAGATTGTTTTGACATACCCTATGATACCATTTCTTTGCCTTCTCGTGCAAGCGCAGGGGGCTCTGCCCTTCCTGCTCGGCCCGCGCCATGGGCGATGGCGCAGCGCACCTGGGTCATGTCACACTTGGTTGCCGGACTCGCATTCCTCGTCGTCAACGCCGGTCCCGCACCGTCCGCAGAGCTCCACCGGGAAGACCTTTGGGTGGCGTCGTGCCGGTCCAGATCTCGTCGCCACCACGGACGGACAAGGGTGCCACCCCGGACCTAACCGTGCGTTCAACCCGACCGGCTCCGCCGCACGACCGCTCATATCACCAATCAACCTGCAGCGGAGCCGGTCGGCTTTACTCTGCGTTGGGCGCACAGAGTGCTTAGCCGTTTCTGATGAACCTTTCGACCTGGAGATGAGTAATGGATAAGTCGTTGTGGGAAGCTTACATTGCCTCGGTAATCCTCATGGTCATTATGCTCACTGTGACTAATGGGGTTTTGTTACTGCAAGTCCCGATCTTGGCTTTGATCGCCCTATCTGTTTTGAGAGTGCTCTGGTTAGTGTTCTATTTCAAGCAACCTTATCAGGTCTCTCGATTGGCTACCACCAGTTGGTTGAATTTGGCTGCCGTCATCGTCCTTGGCATCACTATCGGGCATTTCTTGAATTTGAGTTTATTGCTGGGGTGTGGAATAGGGCTTTCAGTTGCGGATATTCTCAGCTTTACGACCCGGGCAAGGCACTCTCAATGCCCGAATTATGAGCAACAAAGAACTCATGGCAAAGCTGATCGTATATGGGATTACTACGGATAAACGACCTGTTCCCACAAAAGGATTGGGCGATTTCCTATTCTATGCTTTGCTGGTATCTGGGGGGTACCATCTTCTGCCAAGCCCGGTCTTGCTCGTTGCGATGAGTGTCGCCATATTCATAGGTTGCTTCATTAATTGGGGGATTGTCGGATTCCTCTATAAGCGAGAAGGCTATAAAGGGTTTCCGGCTACGTTTATTCCATTCTTGCTTGCCGGTAGTATCTTGCTGATGCGGCTGGGGTAATAAGTTGGTGCGCCTAGCAGAGTTTCTCCACAATTCCACTTCCTTTAATATAATAATAAAGAAGTCCTGAGTGTGTCTTTGAGAAATCGACACGATCCTTTAGCATATGGAACTCCCCTAAATTATAACATTACGCTAGAAAAGGGGGCAATAATCCTACTTAAAGCAACACGTATGCGGGGAACAGTGCGCTAATGGGTGTATGCCACGACGAAGGATTATTCTGATCGGGATCCTTGTCATTACGGTGGGGATAAAAGTGATGTATTTCTCTTGGCCGTGGAAGGGGCTGGAATACCTTGGCATCATCTATACAGTGCCGGTGATGGTGGTGAATGGGTCCCCATAACTGGGATGATATGGGAGTGGCTTGAGCTGCCAGAGTTCATGGAGAAGGGGGTGAAGATCTTTGGGAAGTGGAAGGATAATGGTCGAGGGGCTGGAGTTGTTTTATAAGGAAAAATGATTGGGGATTGCTGATCCCCGCGGGGATACGATACCATGTGGATGGATAATACAAAGATGAGAGGATGTGACATTCTTTTTCCTCTTTGCAGAATTATTATGGAAATATCAAAGAAGAAATTCTATTCACTTATCCACACGCAAAGGCGTACTCTTCAAGCACAGAATTAACCTTATCGAGAATGACCGCTTCCGGCGTATTATCGATCTGCCCGCTGCGGATTCTTTCCCATTGTCCCGGCATGAACTGGCGGGCCAATGCCAGTGGAAGCGTTTTTCCCCCGAGGTTTTGCATTAACCGTCCGAGCGCCAACTGGACCTGCGGACTGCCCCAGTAATACCGTAGGCGGTCACTCAGGCTGAATTTGCGCGCAAAGCGTTGGGCAGTCTCATCTCCGCGATAATACTTCTGCCAGTGTTCCGGCTGCCGGGTCATCACCTCTTCCAACACCTCGACGAGATTTGAGCGCCTCTCGGCAAGGATCAGCTCATTCTCTATCATCGCCAACGCAAAGACCGCCTCCCGGAAGGCGAAGGTCAGCGCCGGGCCGACTTTCAGGATGGCGAAATGGTCGTGGGCAAGGTTCCGCAGGTTGTCGCCCGTCTGGTAATCGGTGGAGTGCGCTTCGTAGACGAATGGGATTGTCTTGGCAAAGCGCACCAAGTCGCGCGCCGCCTCGGGGTTGTAATCCAGGACGAAATCATCGCCGAACTCGACGCCCGGCTGGACAACCAGGGCGATGACTCGCTCCCAGGCCGCTTCCAATCCCTCCCTTAAAAACGCCGTCCGCGTGACCTCGAGCGTGCGGCGGGCATCCTCCACCTTTGTCACACTGACACCATCTTCATGCGTTATGGCACCCCCAGGAACAGGAACTTCGGTGCCGATAACATAACGGGGTTTGCAATCCAATCCGAGGTCAGAACTGGCACTTTCGGCAACCTTCGCCAGCCAGGCGGCACGGCGGGCGGCCAATTCCGCGTCCAGTGGATAAGATGGGTCATCGTCGCCCAGTTTCATACTGGCGTCCAGGTGGATTTTGATATAGCCGGCCTGCACGTAGGCCCGCACCATGTCCGCCGATTTTCGCATGGCGCTTGCGGCAGGCTCGTTTTGCCAGACATTCGGCCCCAGGTGATCGCCGCCCAGAATCAGCCGTCCTGCGGGAAAACCATTTTCAACTGCCAGCCCATGCACATAGGCAAAGAAGGCCGCCGGTGTCATGCCGGTATAGCCGCCAAACTGGTTGACCTGGTTGCAGGTGGACTCAATCAGAACCAGGTCATCCCCCCGCATGGCCGCCTTCAGCACCCACGGATGGGCGGAACAAATCGAAGCAATGCCACGCGCTTCTCCCCGCTTCTGGGCTCGGACGATCTCATCCAGCAGGTGGGACATACTTCATCGCCTCCTCTAATGTTGGCTGGGCGGACGTGCCACCTGCGGCCCGCGTAGAGAGCGACCCGCAAACCGCTCCCAGCCGGAGGGTCTTTTCCAGGCTCCAGCCGTTCAGCCAGCCAGACAGGAATCCAGCGTCGAAGCTGTCCCCCGCGCCGACGGTGTCCATGACCTGGATGGGCAGCGCTTCAGCCCAGGCAACATCCTCCCCGCGGCAAGCCATGGCACCCCGGGCGCCCAACTTCACGGCGACCAGGCCGCATTTCCGGCCGAGTGCCTGAGCGGCCACCTCAATCGCCGGCTTACCGGTCAGGGCCAGCGCTTCGTTCTCGTTGGGCAGGAAGACGTCCACCCAGCTGAGCAGGTCGTCGAAGCCGCGCCACTCTCCTGAAGGGTCCCAGTTGGTATCAAGGGAGGTGGTCAGGCCAAGTGTACGGGCGCGCTGGAACAGGTCCAGGAGGCCTGGTTGGAGGGAGGTTTGCAGGAAATAGCTGGCGACGTGCAGGTGGCAGGCTTGTTGCAGCAAGCTGTCGGTCACCTGCTCCGCCTTCAGACGGTCGATCGCGCCGAGATGGGTCAGGATGGCGCGGTCGGTACCGTGGTTGAGAATAACGGTCAGACCGGTCTGCAAGGCCGGGTCAAGAATTACACCGGAGATGTCCACGCCGCGCTTGGAGAGCTCGTCCAGCATGAAGCGCCCGAAGGCATCCGCGCCACACACACCGACAAAGGCAACCTTCAGACCCAGTCGGGCCGCCCCGCAGGCAAAGATGGCCGAGGAGGAACCGACCGTCATGGCAGCCGAGTCGACCAATTTCTCAACCTGGCCGAAGGCCGGGACGACATCCCCGCTCAGGATCAGGTCGGGGTTGATTTCTCCAGCGACCAATATGTCAAATTGGTTGGAGGTCATTTTTCACCACAGAGAGCGCAGGGAACACGGAGAAATTAATATGTTTTGTACCAATCCGGGGTAATCTCGGTCGGGGTGAAGAAATCCGTCCAGGGCTTGGCGAGTTCGGTGCACAATTTGGAAAGGGTTTCCAAGCGCGGTCGAGCGATGTCCTTCAGGAATGCCACCCGCTCCTGGTCGGTCATCCCGACGACCTCCTGCCAGACGGCTCGCCCGACGGCAATCCCGGAAGCCCCGCCGTTGCAGGCGGTGGTTACCTGGTGCAGGTAGGTCTTGTAGTCCACGGCAGCGGAGAGCAGGATCCAGGGCGTTATGGAAGCGGAAGTAATTTCGGCGCAGGCCGCGGCCCATTGAGTTTCATCCGGGTCAGCAGTATCGAGTGGGAACTCGGCCTTGAGCACATCCACGCCAAGAGTCGTCAGGCGGCGGGCAGTCTCGGTGACCACGTAACGCTTCTCGTCCGAGGCAAGTTTCCTGGCCAGCGGGTTAAGCGAATATGAGAGCGGCTCTAGCATGATGGCAAGGTCGTATTTACGGCAATCCTCCGCAACCTGTTTAACAAAGGCTTCAATATCGCCAGCCGTGGACGAATCGGGGTGGTAATAGACTAGCAGTTTGACAGCGTCGGCACCCATGCGCTTTGCTTTTTCGATACTCCAGCCGGGCAGGATCTGGGACTGGCGAGCGGTCGGTGCACCGCCGTAACCGCTGGACTCAACGGCTACGACCAAGCCGACATTCCCCGGGACAGCCTGGGCGGCGACAGCCTGGGCGGCCGAAACCTGCGGGTCGAGCAGGACGGCGGTGGATTTGTCCGCCAGGGCTTTGGTAACCTCGAGCTTGAAAGCCGAGAGTTGAGCGTAGCTGACTGCGGACGGGTTGGCCGGGTTCAGGGCTTTACGCAGGTTCTGTCGATGGTCAAGAGCCAGACAGGTAAATGTCCCGCATGGGGAAGTACATTTTTGAAGGCCACGTAATTTTCCGATGGTTAGATTTTTCATGGAATATTTCACACATAAGAGGGATATTGCAAAAGGTTCCGGTTCATATTGAATAGTTTTACAGGTCGACTTGTCAGACTTTATGGACTTTGAACTGCGGCAGATAATCTTTATGCTGGGCAAACATTTCGTTGACCATCTGCTTGATTTCAGCGAGTGATAGCACCGAGGCAGTCAGGGGGTCGTTGCAAATAGCCCGGTAGAGCATGACCGGATCGCCAGTCAGGGCGGCAGTGATGGCCATTTCCTCAATACCACTCGAGAGCTGGGTCAGCAGGGCGCACTCGGGTGGCAGCGCCCCTACGTGCAGGGGATGGAAGCCGGCCTTGTCCACATAGACCGGGACCTCGACGCAGGCTCCCTGGGGCAGGTTGGTGATGATGCCGGTGTTGGGTACGTTACCGTTGAACTTGAAGGGCTCACCGCCTTTCAAGGCATTGATGATGTAGGCGGCGTATTCCAGGCCGCGCGCCAGGTCGCTATGCGTGACTTCCCTGGCCAGCTCGACCCGCACGCCATTCTTCCAGGTGGCCTCGGTCTGCTGGTATTCCTTCAGGATGTAGGCATATTCACCTGGATTCCAGCCGGTGCCGTGGGTGCAGTATTTTTCGATCAGGTCGGGGCGCTTGCGGAACCACCAGTTGTATTCGGAGTTATGCCCGCTGGACTCGGTCACATAATAACCCAGCGCCAGGTACATCTCATTGCGGACCTGCTCCTCGTTATAAATGTCGGGGTTTTCGGTGATGGCCTTGTAGATCTGGGGATAGGCGTCCTGACCGTTGACTTCGTATTTGAGGTACCAGGCCTGGTGGTTGATCCCAGCGCACAGGTAGTTGACTTCGGGATACAATGCCCCGATCCAGACCGCCAGCATCATGGCCGTCCCCTGAACCGAGTGGCACAGTCCTGTGACCGGGATAGCTGTCTGGCGCTGCAGGGCACCGCACAGCATGGCCATCGGGTTGGTGTAATTGAGCAGGACAGCGTTCGGGCAGTATTTTTCCATGTCCCGGAGGATGTCCATCATCGGCGGGAGGGTGCGCAGGAAGCGGAAGATGCCGGAGGGACCGCGAGTGTCACCGACATTGATGTCCACTCCGAATTTTTTGGGAATCTCAATGTCGTATTTCCAAACGTCCGTGCTGCCGGCCAGGATGGTGGTCAGGACAACATCGGCATTCTTAAGCGCTTCGACCCGGTCGAGGGTGGAGGTTACCCTGGCAGGATACTTCCCGGAAGTAATGAGCTTGGACACGCTCTTATGGGCGAAATCCAGGCGTTCGGCGTCGATATCCATCAAGGCAATGTGGGCGTCTTCCAACGACGGGAAGGTCAGGATGTCGCGGACGAGCCCGGCGGTGAAGCCGAGGCTGCCGGCGCCAATGAAGGTGATCTTGGTCATGTGAGACTCCTTGTCAGGTTATATGCCATTCTACCGCTTCACACCGCTCAGGGCGATGCCCTCGATGAACTGTTTCTGTGCCAGGAAGAAGACGACCACCAACGGCAAGATGCTGATGAGCGCTCCAGCCATCAGGACGGTGAACTTGCCGCCCAGAGTGAGTTGCTGCTGGAAGAAGGCCAGTCCCACTGTGAGGGTGGTATGCGGGACCGCCGGCATGTAGACCAGTGGATGCAGCAGGTCATTCCATGCGCCTTGGAAGGTGAAGATTGCCAGGGCGGCCAAAGCGGGTTTGGAGAGCGGCATATAGACATCCCAGAAAATCCGGAACAATGAAGCACCATCCATGCGGGCGGCATCCACCAGGTCGCGCGGGATGGTCAGGAAATACTGCCGCAGTAAAAAGGTCCCGAACGCTCCGCCCCAGAAGGCGGGCAGCCAGAGCGGGACACTCGTTCCGATCAGACCGAGCCACTTGAAGATGATAAAGTTGGGAATCAGCGTTACCTGCGAGGGGATCATAAGCGTAACCAGCAATAAAGTGAAAAGCAAGTTGCGACCTCTAAATTTGACCACTGCAAAACAGAAGGCCGCCATGGCGCAGGTGATTAATTGGCCGATGGCGATCAAGATTGAGATATAGGCGCTGTTGAAGAATAAGAGGGGGAAGTTGATATCCACCGCAAAGAGGTCGCGAAAATTTTGTAGCGTCCAGGTGGGTGGGATCAAGGTGCGGGTGAACTGGTCTGCGGGAAGTTTAAAGGAGGTCGAGACCATCCAGAGGAAGGGTCCCAGCATGATAACCGACCCGAGGATGAGGAGGGCATATGTGACAATATCGAGGATTAGTTTTTGGGTCTGCCTGGTCATGACAACCTCCTATTCGTACACCACATAACGTCTTTCCAACCATAAATAAAATATCATCAAGAGAATAATGAAAATGGCAAGTTCTATGGCTTGGGCACTAGCGCCACCGTAATTGAAGAACGTCCAGGCATTCCGGTAAATGGAATAAACCACCACCGGGAAGGAACTATCGCCCTGGCCGCGGCGAGTGAGCATGTAAATATAGTCGTATGCTTGAAAAGCGTTAATGGTGGACATAAGCGTCTGGAAGAAGATGCTGGGTGTCACCAGCGGTAGGGTGATACGGAAAAACTGCTGGGACCCGCCTGCGCCGTCGAGCGTGGCAGCTTCGTAATATTCCCTCGGGACGGCAGTCAGGCCGGCGAGGAAAATGATCATACCTTCGCCGATCGCACCCCAGACATTGACAATGATAAGTGCAAGGAGAACGTTATTGGTACACAACCAGCAGACGCCTTTTCCCCCGAAGGATTCGATAATGTAGTTCAAGATACCGGTGTCTTTGCCGTAGATCATGTTCCATACCAGGGCGGTGGCGACGGCAGAGGTAACTGCCGGGAGGAAGTAGATGGTGCGGAAGATGGACACCCCGCGGATTTTTCGGTTGAGCAAAACTGCCACCAGGAGGGAAACGACCACCACGCTAGGAACATACAACAAGCTGAACATGAAGGTGTTGGTCAATGCTTTGGCGAGTTTTGGATCGTTGAAGAGGGCAATAAAATTGGTCAGCCCAGCCCACTTGGGCGGCGTGAGCAGGTCCCAGTGGGTAAAACTGAGAGCGAGTGTTGCGACAATTGAACCAAGCACACCAAACGCCAGCCCGATCAGTGTCGGCGCGAGCATCAGCCAGAGTGAGAGCTTTTCGCGTCCCAACGGTTTGGTTCCGTAGTCCATGGTGTGTCTCCTTCCTTACCCCCTTCCAAGGAAGGGGGTAAGGAGTTGGTTCATTTACTTATTCTTGGCAAGTACGGCATCAGCCTGAGTGACGATATCATTGAGTGTCGTGTTCAGGTCCGCTTCACCGCGCCAGACAGCGCCCATGCCATCGCCGACGACGGAAGCCCATTCATCATAGCCTTTGAAGACTGGCTTCATGTGAGCAAAGGCAAGGGAATCGAGGAACACCTGCTGGTTCAGTGTGGATCCACTCTGCTGCAGGAAGATTGTGCTTTCAGCCACAGTCTTCAGCACCGGGCAGGCAAATCCGAGTTCGGCCAGGCGGGTCTGTCCACTTTGGCTGAGAACGAACTTGATGAAGTCGAAGGCTTCCTGCGGGTACTTGGTCGCCTTGGCAACCACAAAGCCGGCACTATTGACGCTGGTGGCTTGTCCCGCCGGGCCTTTGGGCATTGGAGCAACGTCATACGTGAAGCCGCCAGTGTTATAACCGGGCACTGCCCAGTGTCCCATCGGCATCATGGCAGCCACCTTTGCCTGGAACAGGTCGCCACCATACTGGCCAATGGTGTTGGCATCCGGCACAGATTTGTCCACGAAAACCATATCGTAAAGAAGTTGCCAGGCCTGACGGGCCGCAGGGTCACCAATCAAAGTCTTGGTATGATCTGCATTGACAATGTCTCCGCCATACGCCCAAATGGCCTCACTCCAGCCGGGCTCCATATCCCACTGGTCAAAGACAAAACCATACTGGTCAATCTTACCGTCGCCGCTTGTGTCTTTGGTCAGTTGCTTGGCGGCCGTGCGCAGGTCTTCCCAGGTCCAGTCGGCGGTCGGGTAGGCCATGCCAGCCGCGTCAAACATATCCTTGTTATAGAACAGGACGATGGTCTGGAAGTCGCGCGGCAGACCATAGTAACCATCGGAAGTCTGGTAAGCAGACAAGGTCTGCGGGTAAACATCCTTGAGCATGTCAGGATTCTGGTCGATGTAAGACTGGAGATTGAGCAGCACGCCGCGGCTCTGGTAATCCAGGAAGAGCGGAGCATCCATGGCAAAGATATCCGGCGGTGTGCTAGCGGCCAATTGGGTCTTGAGTTTGTCCCAGTAGGCGCCCCAGTCAGAAACTTCGACATTGACCTTGATGTTGGTGTTGGCGGCTTCAAAGTCAGCCACAATTTGGTTCCAGACCGCCAGCTCTTCCGGCGCGCCCCAAGCGCTGAAGGTGATGGTCACCAGGCCGCCTCCCGTGGTGCCAGTTTTCCCACCGCAGGCACTTAATACAAAGGCCAGGGTGACGAGTAGGGCTAAAATCTTGCGTGTCATCTTTTCAACTCCTTTTCAGTTGGTTTAGAAATATCGTCGGATGGACAGAGGAACATTGAAGTTTCCATTTTCTTCCTGAGCACCTCCTTACAATTTGACCACGGACTGCCGGACAAATTCCAACCGCTCGGCGTTGATGTCCATCAAAGCAATGTGGGTGTCCTCGAGCAGAGGGAAGATCTGTATGTTGCGTACAAGTTCGGAGGTGAAGCCAAGACTGCGGGCGCTGATGAAGGTGATTTTAATCATGTTGGTGATATTTCCTTGAAAGGCTAGTTGTCATCAGCCATGCGAAAGTCAAAATGGCCGGGGAGAGGGAATTCCTGTCGGACTCTTGCCATCAACTTCTCGCCAATTGGGATGTTTTCAGCAGTGCTTAAGCGCTGTGCGTGATAATTAAACCACAATTTCGCCAGCGATACCTCGCCTTCTCGGATATTGACAATGGTGGGATGCCTGGAGAAAAAGTCTTCCACGGTAGCCAGGTTTCCAACAATCAGGGCGGCCTGCGCTTCGAGCAATTGAGTCCTTGCGTTGTCTCGTATCCTGTCAGGAAATCCGCTGAACAGGTCCAGCCATTGCCGGGCATAGCCAGCATCGATCAGGAATTGTCCACATTCCAGCGCCAGCGGTAAAAGGGTGGGCATGATCCTGCAAGCTGAAATGTATTTTGTAGCCGCAGTATCAAATTGTTTCTCGTCTCGATCTAGAATCGCCAGGTTTCTTAATGCCCAAGGAGAAACTTCAAGGGATTGAGAACGTTCCCATTCGTGACGAGCGCCAACCCGGTCACCTTGATAATATTTCATTGTCCCTAAATGCAGAAGCGCCAGCCAGTTTTCGCCTATCCCTTCTGAGTGCTCAAGCAGGTTGCTCCATTCCCTTTGTACCATTGTGCCACTGGGTTCAGAGTCGGGGGATGGTAAAGGGAACTTTCCTTTATGGAGTAAATCTACCCATGGGGCTTGTTCTGTTCCCAGGGATTGGTCATCAAAAACCAATCCTTCCGAACAGAAGGGCGACTCGCCTGCAAAATTGCGGCGCAGGCGTTCGAGAGCGCCCCAGCCACTGCCACGCTGGAATATTTTCGCCGGCGGTTGACTGGCAAAAGATGCACCTCGTTCAAACTCGGCCTCTAAGGTGGCGCGCGGGATCAGTTTTTCGATGGACGAACCAGTCAAAACGGTTGCACGCTTCCAGTCCAGGCCGTGAACGGCGCTTGAGTCTGCTTCGAGAAAGCCGTACGCTTCCAGCCAGGCCCATTCTGTATTTGCCGGCATGGGAAGGTGTTCCAACTGTGTGCGCGCCAATCCGGCCTGGATTTCGATGTATGCCTGGCCTGGTACGGA
>Ga0207931_1000290_pt1 | contig 18889 bp, 16 predicted proteins | sample NGESurdeep092012_2_FD_184478 | JGI IMG/M metagenome (GOLD analysis project Ga0207931, IMG submission 184478) | Arctic peat soil microbial communities from Barrow, Alaska - NGEE Surface sample 415-1 deep-092012 (SPAdes) | ecosystem: Environmental > Terrestrial > Soil > Wetlands > Peat ...
TGCGCTTGCCATCCCGGAAGTGATCATTTCCAAACTTCCGTCTGCCGACCTGTGGGCCGGGCAGACCGACGAAGGGGAACTTGGTTTCACCTACGAAAATGTGGATAAACTGCTCTTTCTGCTCGTGGACCAGCGCTATCGTCCCGAGGAGTGCATCGAGGCCGGGTTCGATGAGAAATTCGTACATACTGTGGTCGACCGTATCCGCAAGTACCAGTTCAAGCGCATCCTGCCGCCAATCGCCAAACTGTCGAGCCGCACGGTTGGATACGACTTTCTATACTTGCGTGACTGGGGTACGTGATCAGGTTGCAACCTTCCCCGGCCAGGTTTGGGGGTTGATCGGGATCCTACTTTTATTAATTGGTAAATGATGAAGATTAGCATTCCTCCTGCCCTGCGTCAGAAACGATATTTCTACCTCTGGCTGGGACTGCTTGTCTCCTTTGCCGGTTCGCAAATGCAGATCTCTGCCCTTTTCTGGCATATCCGCATCCTGACTGGTTCACCCCAACCGCTCGCCCTGGGAGGAATCGGGCTGGCACGCATCCTGCCCATCGTCGCTTTCTCTCTTCTGGGCGGACCCGTGGCCGATACTCTGAACCGCCGTCACATCCTCTTTATCACTCAAACTGCTATGATACTCGTTGCCATGGCTCTGGCCATCCTCACCTGGACCGGCCATATCAACATCTGGTACATCTATCTGCTGACAGCCATCCAGGCAACCGCAGGAGCCTTCGATTTACCGGCACGCCAGGCCATGATCCCCAATATTGTCCCGAAAGAAGACCTGCAGAGTGCGTTCAGCATGTCATCCATTGCCGGGAATACCGGTTCAATTATAGGTCCAGTATTAAGCGGTATCGTCATTGTTGCATTGGGACAGGCCTATACATATTTTTTCAACGCAATTTCCTTTATGGCTGTCATCCTGGCCCTGATCCTGATCGGCCCGGTCCAGCAGGATACCAGGAAATCGGGCATTCATTTGAAAGCGGCTGTGGATGGATTTCGCTTCATCTTCTCCAAACCTGTAATTTTGTCCACGATGCTATTGGATTTTGTCGCTACATTCTTTGCATCAGCCAATACCATGATGCCGATCGTTGCCAAAGACATCCTAAAAGTCGGGGAGATCGGTTATGGTTGGCTTTCATCGGCTCAGGCAATTGGATCGGTAGGAGCAGGAATTGTCATTTCGCAAATACGGACACTCCGCAAGCAGGGAGCAACCTTCCTTATTGCGGTGGTCATCTTTGGTCTGGCCACAGTCTTTTTCGGGTTCACCCACTTGTTTGGCATCGCCATGCTGGCCTTGATCGTGATGGGTGCTGCGGATGCGGTCAGTACAATCATCAGGAACACAATCCGCCAGTTGCAAACGCCCGATCACATCCGCGGGCGCATGACCGCGGTCAATCAGATATTTTTCCAGGGCGGACCACAGCTGGGTGAAGTTGAGGCCGGGATCGTTGCCAGTATCTTCGGGGTCCCGTTCTGTATTATTTCTGGAGGAATTGGCTGCATCGTCGGGGTAACTCTCATTGCCTTGAAATGGCCACAATTGCGTACCTTTAATGGTGATGAACACCTGCTTGCAGTCAGCTCTGCAAATTAACTTTTTCCCTACACTTGCGCGACGATTAGCCTCCTATATTGCAAACCAGTCAGTACACTGATTGACTTTAGCGACAATCCGCACTATACTTTGGTCAGAGAAACAGCCTATGCGAGTGTCACCTTCAACTTACCGTTTGGTTTCTTAAAAGGCACGCTGCCACTATGCGTGCCTTTTACTATCTTCGATAAAAAGGAGATTGAAAATGGATTCTGGAATGATTGGCAAGATTGATAAGGCTAAGCGCTATGCCCAGGAACGAAAACGGTTCCGCTTTACCCAATTTGATGTGGTTTTCCATGGCGATAATAACGATCACCACATAACCTTTGAAAATGGTGTTTTTAAATGTGATTGCGATTTTTTCACCACCCATCGCCATTGTGGCCACAGCATGGCGCTTGAAATATTACTTGAGGACACACTTCCAGAAATTGTGGAAGCCTAAAAGAAACAAACTAGATTGAGTTCCCGAAGCCTGCGGGTTTCGGGAACTCAATTTTTTTCAGGTACAATTTATAATTACTGAGAAATCCTACCATTTACATGAACTGACCACAGATACCATTCCAGAAAAACGAACCTAGATCAATTTGTGTGAGTTATATGAAACCAATTTCACGACGTGACTTCCTCAAGCTGGGAGGGTTGGCCATGGCCAGCCTTGCTTTCAGTTCTTTCATGCCGGAATTTACTGAATTTGAAGATATGGATTTAGTTCGTGTCGCCAAGGATCCAGTTAGTGTATACAAAGAACCTTCAGATACAAGCCAGATTATCCGCACCTGGGTGCGCGATGACCTGATCCATGTTTACGGAACGGTTAATTCCGGCACACCCGGATATAACCCCATCTGGTACCGCGTTTTTGGGGGGTATATGCACCGAGCCCGGCTGCAAAAAGTTCAGGTGCATTACAATTTGCCCCTTTCCAGCGTCCCCGCTACTAAAATCCTGGCTGAGCTCACCATCCCATATACCCAGGCCTACCGCTACGATAAATGGGATGGCTGGCATTCCTACTATCGTCTGTATTACAGTTCCACCCAATGGATCACCGGGATCGATACCGGGCCGGACGGTAGACCCTGGTACGTAGTACAGGATGAGGCTGATAAGAGCCTCTACTACTACGTCCCGGCTGTGCAGCTGCGACCCATTCCGACTGATGATTTTGCCCCGCTTTCGACAGGCGTTCCATCGGGAAAGAAGCGAATTGAGGTCAATCTGATAACCCAAACCCTGACCTGCTTCGAGAACAACAACCTGGTCTTCTCAACGGCAGTATCCACCGGTCAGTTGGGAATGGAAACTCCGCACGGGAACTTCAACATCAATGACAAACTGCCAGCGAGAAACATGAGCACCAGCAGCCGGCTCGCTGACGACGTTATTCCATTGGTGGGTGTCCCTTGGTGTAGTTTCTTTACTGAGCAGGGCCACGCCTTCCATGGAACCTACTGGCACGATAATTTCGGAGTCCCGATGAGTCATGGATGTGTCAACATGCGCAACGAAGATGCCAAATGGCTTTTCCGCTGGAACACACCCCCCGCCAGTTTTGACGAGATCAATAAACAGACCCTTGATGTAAGGGGCTACGGCACTTCCGTAGACATCCACTACTAAAATGCCCATCCTGACATGGCCTTCGAAAACGCTGCCAGACCTTGAACCAGCCAAGCTGATCCCTGACTCAGTGGTCTATCCGTACAGCCTTGGTTATCCGGATCGAAAACCAGAGAGCCGCATCTTCCTGGGTGACAACCTGCGTGTCATGGCCGCCCTGCTCCCTGAATTTGAAGGCCGTGTAGACCTGATCTATGCGGATCCACCTTTCTTTACCAACAAACAGTACCGCGCCCGCATCGGGCGCGGGGAAGACTCTCGCCGCCCCCAGGATTGGCAGATGGCGGAAGGGTATGGTGACCACTGGGCGGACCTGGATGCTTACCTGGATTTCCTCCATCCCAGGCTTGCGCTGATGTATCTTCTTCTCGCTCCACACGGGACTCTGTACCTACACCTGGACTGGCACGCCGACGCATACGCTCGTCTCCTGCTCGATGAACTCTTCGGACGCGAACATCTGCTTAATGAAATCATCTGGACCTACCACGGACCTTCACCCATCCGGCGCGCTTTCAACCGCAAGCATGACACCATACTCGTCTATGCCAAGAATGACAATTACACTTTCAATGCCGATGCTGTTCGGGAACCCTATCATCCAAACACGGTAAAAACATTCGCTTCGTCATCCAAGGCCGGATTTGGGAAAAACCCCAATCTGGAACGTGGCAAGGTCCCTGAAGATTGGTGGTACTTCCCGGTGGTTGCCCGTCTGCACAACGAACGCACCGGCTACCCGACCCAGAAACCGGAAGCGCTGCTCGAAAGGATCCTGCTGGCCTCATCCAATCCTGGCGACCTGGTGGCTGATTTCTTCTGCGGCTCCGGGACTTTCCCCCTCGTTGCTGCCCGTCATGGACGCCGCTTCCTGGCAGGAGATGTTGCCTGGCATGCTGTCCATACAGTTTGTAGAAGGTTAATCGATTCAGCCCAAGCACCCTTTACGGTTTATCATGAACCTAACGTTGTCATTCCATCCATTCCTGGAAATTTTTCTGTCACTGTCTCAGGCCAGACAGTATCCCTGATAAGCCCCCCGGCTCTCGATACCTGGGAAATAGACCCTGGATGGGACGGAACAATCTTCCGCAGTGCGATCCAATCCTGTCGTCCGAATCGCTCTGCGGATATCCCAATAAAAATGGAAACGCCCGTCGCACCGACGAATGTCTGTGTACGGGCCGTTACAGTGGACGGGCATCTGATTCAACTAAACGTCCAGCCGGTAGCCAACTCCCCTTACCGTGGTTAATAATTGCGGGGCATCAGGGTTAGCCTCAATGGCTTGCCGCAACCAGGAAATGTGTACATCCAGCGTGCGAGTATCATCAGTGTAATTCGTTTCCCAGACCTGGGAAAAAAGCGCTTTACGTTCAACAACCTCACCACGGTGTTTTATTAAATTCTTCAACAAACGCAACAGACGCGGGGTCAGGCGTGCCTGTTTACCCAGGCATTGGACTGTGCGCTTTTCAACATCTAAGTGGATCGGTCCGGCGTGGATAAGATTAGTGCCATCACCGGGAAGAAGATGACGAATTCGGTTGACCAGTTTCTGAGCAGTGAACGGAAGGGAAAGGATGACATCGGCATCCACTTTTTCCACCTCATGATCCCCATCCAATACCAGGAGAATGGGCAGGCTGTCAACCTTATCCCGCAATGACTGGCAGATACGTTTTCCGCTGGTCCGCAAGGTGGCCGCATTGACAACCGCCAGTTCTGGAGAAAAACCAGCTGAAAGACGCGCTAAAGCTTCGCTGCCGCTGGAAACCAGTTCGACAATGAAACCTTTATTACGCAGGGCCGTCGTGAAGGTGGGATAATCTGCGTGCTTGCCCTCTATGAGCAGAAGTGTGGTGTTATCCATGATTGAAAGTTTTGTGGACTGGTGATTAGTATAAACATTATACACCAATGTTAAAAAAACGCATCCACCATCGACACCAAATAAAAAATTATCAACCGCCTCAGCTTATCCCGATCGTAGCTCATGACAAATCAGACCTTCCATTTCGTCCAAGGACTGCAAATGCTCCCACCCATTACAGGATCCAAAAATGGGGGAATACCAGGCGGATAACCAAGTCCAAGATCAATCCCAGCATGAACCAGGTCCCAAAAGCACGCGTGTTGATGAACGCCTGCGGGGCAAAATAGAGCGGCCAGCCGCCCTGCCCGTCCGGGAAATCTTGAGGGCGTGTTTCGGGTTTTGGTTTCAAAAATTGTGGATACAATTTCAATAATGTCGGGACTGCCACAAAAACGAGCAGGAGCACTGGCGTGTAATAGCGGGTGATGATGAGCACAACAACCAGTAGATACGGCAGCACCATCATTGTCAGCACAGCATAACGGGCAGTTCTTTCCCCGATCAACACGGGCAGGGTGAAGATCTTCTTGGCCCGGTCAATTAAAACCTTGTCAATGTGCTTGCCAAAGATGACGGTCGTCACGCCCAGTGTGTACGGGAGGCTGGCCAGAATCACATTCCACGACCAGACGTGGGTAAGTACATAATAACCACCCCCGACCATCAGCGGTCCCCAGACGATCAGGACGGTGATCTCACCCAGGGCAATATATTTCAGCGGCCATGTATAAAATAGAACGAAGAAGGCACCCAAGCCGAGCAGCAGCCATAATACCCATTCATTGGCTCTGGGCAGGATCAGAATGAGACCACAGGCCACGGCGAGCATACCAGTGATACCAAAATAGGTCAGGTGCTGGCGCTTGGTCATCAACCCGTCAGCCACAGGCTGGGGTCCGTACATGGTGCGAAAGTAGTTATCCTTATCCACGCCGCGCACGTAATCGGTAAAATCATTAAAAATGTTGTTCGCGGCGTGTGCCAGGACCAGGCCAAGAACGAGGACAATCCAGGTGAGGACGTTTACTTTATAGCCGTCGTGCCAGGCGAAGAGTCCGGCCAGGATGCCAGAGGTGAGGGTCATCAACAGGACTGCCGCCCGGGTGGCGATCAACCATTTTGAGATGACATCCAGTTTTTCCCATTCATCCTTGGTGACATTGGGAATGATCGTAAGGGCTTTCTTCCACATTGCAAAATTCATTTACGAATCTCCTTGTTTGAATATCGGCACGATTATACCAGCCCCGGATGCGGATATTTCCGGGTGATCTATCAAGGCACGAGAATAAAAACATCCATCGAAGAATCGAGGCGGGATGCGGTAGCACACCTGATCTTAGGAAGGATGTTAATCACTTAAACCCATGACTTACAATACTGGCGGGTTTGTGATTATAATAACATACTAATTCCATTATAAAGATAGACATGCGTTAATATCTTGATGATATTGGAGGTGCCGCTTGGAGATCACGCTATCCCCATTGGAGCCATCTGTCAGTAAGACATTTCTTACCAGTTTATTGGAGTTGGAAAACGGTGAACGGATCCGGACCTGCCTGCAATGTGGCACATGCAGCGGCGTGTGCCCATTCGGGTATATTATGAAATTCCCCCCGGGAAAAATGATCGGCGCACTGCGCTCAGAATTCTTCGACCAGGTGATTAAATCGGACAGTGTCTGGATGTGCGTTTCATGCAATGCCTGTTCGGCATTCTGCCCCTCCAACATTCCCATTACCGCTGCGCTGATGACCCGCGCAAAAGAAGAAATGCTTCTGGCCGGGAATATCCCCACCGAGCTCCAATCTGCCCTTGAAAACACGCAGCGCTATGGCAACCCCCTGGGTGAATCTCCCAGAAAGAGAGCCGACTGGACGACCGGCCTGCAACCGGAGGTGAACCTCCTGGCTAAGACCCGTCAACCGGTGGATGTGCTTTGGTACGTGGGAGATTATGCTTCCTACCATTCACGCATGCAATCCGCGACGAAGGCGCTGGCCAAGATCCTGAATGTGCTGGGGATAAAATTCGGGATCCTAGGACCGGAAGAATATAGCGATGGAGACTCCCAGCGCCTGGCAGGGGAACGGGGTTTATTTGAGATGATGGCCCAGAAAAATGGGCAAATGTTCCGGCGCTATAAGTTCAATGAGATCATCACCACCGACCCGCATGCCTTCAACGCCCTTAAGAACGAGTATCCGTCACTGGGGATTTCCTACCCGGTGCGGCATTACACCCAATTCCTTTACGAACGCATTGAGCAAATCAAGCCCCTTTTAAAAACCGAGCTCAAAGCCAGGATTGCCTACCACGACCCATGTTACCTGGGCCGGGTGAATGGCATATTTGATGAACCAAGAAATCTTTTGAAAGCCATTCCAGGTGTGGAACTGGTGGAAATGACCCATCAGCGCCTTAACAGTTTATGCTGTGGCGGTGGGGGCGGCGGGATGTGGCTGGATGGCTTCCAGTGGGAAAAGGCTCACACCCGCCTTTCGGAATGGCGCGTGCGCGAGGCTGTCGCAGCCGGAGCTGAGATCCTGGCGGTCGGCTGTCCTTATGAACCACCCCGCTTTGAGGATGCAATCAAGACCATCCAGAATGCCGGACAGCTGAAAGTTAGAGAAATCGCTGAACTACTTGCCCAAGCGATGGACCTATAGGAGGTGAACCAATGAAAATTGCAGTTCCCGTCAAATTTGTTCCTGACCTGGTGGAAGAACTAAACATTGATCCGAGCGGCACCGCCCTGGATACGGCCTGGCTGCGTCTTATCATCAACGAGTTTGATGACCATGCCGTTGAACAGGCCATTCTCCTTAAGGAAAAGGGTGGAGGCCAGGTCACGGTGATGACCATTGAATCGGAAGGGGCAGATGATTTCCTCTTTGCAGCCGCCGCTAAAGGCACCGACCAGCTCATTAAGCTTACCGGCGATTTCAGCCATGCAAACAATCATGGGCTGGCATGTGCTTACGCGGATATATTGAAGGAATTACAGCCCGATCTCATTCTCACCGGCGTCCAGGCACATAACGACCTCGATGGCTCGGTGGGACCACTTCTGGCGGAACAGCTTGGGTTGCCTTACGTGGGCTATGTCGCCGGAGTATCCGTCGCAGGTGACAAAGTAATCGCCCGCAAGGAATACAGCGGCGGGCTGGTGGCCGAAGTAGAGATTAAACTCCCGGCAGTGCTGGGCATTCAGGCCTCGGAAAAACCGCCGCGTTATATTGCCTACAGCAAGATCCGCCAGGTGATGGGGACAGCAAAGATCGAAGAAAAACCGGTTGCCACCCTGAACCTCTCCGGTGGCTCGGCTGTCAGTCGCATGTTCCAACCAGAGGTCGCACAACGGGCGACCATGCTGGAAGGCGGTACCGACGCAGTGGCTGACAAACTCGTGGCAATTTTCAAAGAACTTGGAACGTTGTGAGCGGGAGGCGATCATGAGCCAGGATATTTTTGTAATCATCGAACATCTCCGAGGACGGGTTTCAGAAATTTCCTATGTGATGCTGGCCGCGGCACGTCCGTTATCCAAGAGTACCGGCGGGAATGTGACGGCCGTCCTCCTGGGCCAGAACGCGCAAGGCCTTGCAAATAATCTTGCAGCAGACAAAGTACTTTACATGGATCACCCAGCTCTTGCTGAATTCACCTCAACTGCTTACGAGCTGGCTCTGGTAGGCTTGATCAAGGAAAACTCGCCACGGGCCGTACTCTTTGGGCACAGCTCCATTGGTATGGATGTTGTTGGGGGGGTGTCCGTAAAACTGGGGCTACCGATCGTCAGCTCGTGCCGATCCTTTACCCCGGAGGGGAAATACGTCAGCCAGATCTGCGGTGGGAAGATCATGGTGGAAGGTGAGCTGCCCAGCCCAACCACCCTGGTAACGATGGTCCCCGGGGGGTACAAGGCTGAAGGGGGACAAAGTGCCCAGGCGCCTGCACTAACCACCGTACCTGCCCCAGCACTGGATGGTCTTCGTGTTTCATTAAAACAGTACATCGAACCGGACACCAGCGATGTGGATATCACAAAAGAGCCCATACTGGTAGCAGTCGGACGTGGCATACAAAATAAAGATAATATTGAACTTGCCGATGAACTAGCCAAGGCCTTGGCCGGCGCGGTATGTGCTTCCCGCCCAGTCGTGGATCAGGGGTGGATGCCGACGACCCGTTTGGTTGGGAAATCCGGCAAGCAGGTTAAACCAAAAATCTATTTGGCTCTAGGCATTAGTGGCGCGCCAGAGCATGTTGAGGGGATGGGCGAAAGCGATACGATCATTGCCATCAATACCGACCCCAATGCACCCATTTTCAATTTGGCAAAATATGGTGCCGTCGTGGATCTACTGGAGTTGACCCCGGTACTTACTGAAAAAATCAAGAGTGCTAAAGGCGGGTGATCCAATGACCTACGATGGTTTCAAGTCATTCCTTTTACTTCTCGCCTTGCTGGTTGCCACAGGGATATTCCTTTGGCGTGCTTACCAGCTGTTATGGATAAACCTGCGCCGAGGCCAACCCAGCGGGCGCTTTAAGCACTGGGGAGAGCGGATCAAAGGAGTATTTATCTATGTGGGGGCTCAATTACGACTCTTCCGTTTCAGCGTACCTGGTACTGCCCATTTCTTCATCTTTTGGGGTTTCCTGATCCTTTTCCTGACTATTTTCCAAGCCATTGTGGATGGCTTGGTCGCTTTTGCCAATCCTAATTTTGTACTGCCACTCATCGGGCGTTTCGGGCCTTTAGCGCTAATTCAAGATATATTCGCCCTGCTGGTTGCCATCGCGATAATATATGGTCTGATTGTGCGCTTGGTGGTTAACCCCGAACGATATAAAGGCAGCCATAAGAACCAGGGTGTGATGGTACTGGGATTCATTCTCACAATTATGCTCAGTCTATTGGTGATGAATGGCGCCCGCATCAACCTTGGAGAGGATCCCCTTCATGCTTGGCGCCCTATCTCTACGATTGTCGGGAGAATATTCGGTGGTTTGCATGAAAATGCTCAAGTCATAATTGTGGAATCAGCTTATTGGTTGCATTTGGGTGTGGTGCTGTTATTCCTTACCGAATTACCCAACGGCAAACACTTTCACATCGTTACATCGATACCGGCAGTCTTGCTTCGCGACCTGGAACCTCGAGGTAAATTATCCCCGGCATCAGTATTCAATGGCAATCCGGGCGTGAGTGAGGTGGAACAATACCGCTGGCGACAAATGCTCGACTTTTATACCTGCAGTGAGTGCGGACGTTGCCAGGAAGTATGCCCTGCTTATAATAGTGGGACTCCTCTCTCCCCCAAACTGTTGATCATGAATTTGCGGGATAATCTCAAAGAGCGAGGTCACGCACTGACTGCTGGATTGTCGAATGGGGTAATGAAAAAATCATTAGTAGGTGAAGTTATCACAGATGAAATCCTGTGGTCTTGTACTACTTGCTTCGCCTGCGACCAAGAGTGCCCTTTGTTCATTGAGCATGTTGTTCCTATTGTAGATATGCGCCGCCACTTGGTCAATGAGGGACGCATGGATAAAATGCTTCAGGATGCGCTTGCCAACCTGGGCCGGTACGGAAATTCCTTCGGCCAATCGGATCGCATGCGTTCCAAGTGGACAATGGGTCTGCAACCCGCAGTAAAGGATGCCCGCCGTGAACCAGTTGATTATCTTTGGTTTGTTGGCGATTACGCTTCCTATAACGCCACCCTGACTGATGTCACCCGCAAGACGGCAGAGGTATTCCAGAAAGCTGGTTTGAACTTCGGAATCCTCCATGACAGCGAACGGAACGCCGGCAATGATGTCCGCCGTGTTGGAGAGGAAGGGCTCTTCGAGATGCTGGTTGAGAAGAACAGCCAGGTTCTGTCGAAAGTCAAGTTCCAAACCATCCTCACAACCGACCCGCATTCCTATAATACCCTCAAAAACGAGTATCCAGAAAACAGCACAGGACGCATGACTGTATTGCACTATGCAGAATTGCTCGACCAGATGATCGCTTCAGGTCAAATTAAATTCACCAAGAAGCTGGGATATAAAGTAACCTATCACGACCCATGCTATCTTGGCCGCTATAACGGCATCTATGACGCCCCGCGCCGGGTCATTGAAGCGACTGGCTGCAAACTGGTCGAGATGCCTCGCCATGGCGATCGTTCCCTTTGCTGTGGTGCAGGTGGAGGGCGCATCTGGATGGAAGAGAAACAGGTCAAGGAAAGGCCAAGCGAATCACGCATTCGCGAAGCAATGGCACTTGATGGGATCCAGGCCTTCATCGTTGCCTGTCCTAAAGATTTGACCATGTATCGGGATGCGGTCAAAACGACCGGAAACGAGAAAGCCCTGGCTGTCAGAGATCTGATCGAGCTGGTTTACGAGGCGCTTTAAGGTGACCCTTACTAGCCGCCGAAGTGAAAAACGGAATGATCGTGAGACCTATGGCAAGTATTGGTAAACGCTTGTCAAAATGGCTCCCACTAAAAAAAAGCGGTCGCGGGCTGCCCATTGCCAGCAGGTTGACCATAAGTTTTCTTGCCATCATCATCCTGAGCAGCCTTATTTTTACACTTGTCGGCGCCAATATTATCTCCAACCGCGTTATTACTGAAGCGCAGGAAAGGGTACGAACAGATCTCAATGCTGCTGATTTCATCTACTCAGATAAAATGGATCATGTCATCGATGCGGCGCGGTTCACGGCGGAAAATTTGTTCCTGAAGGATATGCTGAATGGCAATGTCACCCAGGTGTACACCAATGAGTTGGTCAGGTTCAAGGAAAGCGAAAGCCTGGACGTACTCACGATCACCGATAAAAATGGGGTCGTGGTCTTTCGAACAAGCAGCAGTAATGTTGGAGATGATCAAAGTCACGATGAGATAGTCAATGCCACCATGCACAGCCTCGCTCCTGCATCAGGCACAACGATCGTCTCGGCCAGTGCCCTGCAATTAGAGTCACCCGGACTCGCCGACATGGCTCACATCGCCTTTGTGGATACGCCACTGGCGAGACCACGGCCTGATACCGAAGAGACCAGCGGAATGATGCTGAAAGCGGCCTGCCCGGTTTTCGATGATAACGGAAAACTGATTGGAATTGTATATGCAGGATTGTTGCAAAATCGGAATTACAGCATTGTGGATGAAGTAAAGCAAACTGTCTTTCAAGGTGTCGTGTACAAAGGCAGAGATATCGGTACGGCGACCATATTTCAGGACGATGTACGAATTTCAACCAATGTTACCAACAAGGATGGTTCGCGGGCGATCGGAACACGAATTGCCCAGGATGTTTACGAACAAGTGGTAGTCAAGGGACAGCAATATCTCGGGCGCGCTTTCGTTGTCAATGACTGGTATATCGCAGCCTACGAGCCGATCCGAGATTTCAGCGGCAAAATCATCGGTATCCTGTACGTCGGCCTGCTGGAAAAAAAGTACCTGGACGTTAAAAACCAAACGATCCTGACTTTCTCCGGTATCACCCTTTCCGGGGTAATCCTTTCGATCTTGATGACGGTGCTGATCTCCCGCAATATCTCATCATCCATAAAAAGATTGGTCACTGCCTCAAAACAATTGGCAAATGGCAACCTGGATGCAAAAGTAATCAAGACCTCCAATGACGAACTCGGTGAACTTGCGGATACATTCAACAGCATGGCGACCTCCTTGAAGGATCGCGATGATAAGATCAAGGAATTTGCCAAGAAGAAGATAATGGAATCGGAGCGGCTTGCCCTGATCGGGCAACTCTCGGCCAATATTGCTCATGATCTGAACAACCCCCTGCAGGGTATCGTCACCTATTCGTACCTGCTTCTGGAAGAAAAGTCTTTCAGCTCGGAAGTGAAGGAGAATCTACAGAAAATCGTCGTCCAGGCCAATCGGTGCAGGGATATCATCCGCGGTCTTTTGGATTTTTCCCGCCAGAAGAAGCCGGATAAGACCCTGTGCGACGTGAACAGCTTGCTGCAAGGGTGCATTGCGCTGGTGGAAAAACAGGCCCAGTTCCAAAACATCAGGGTGACCATTAATCTGGATAAAAACATGCCGCGGGTCATCCTGGATCCCTCGCAAGTGGAACGGGTCTTTCTGAATCTGATCATCAATGCCGCCGAGGCGATGGAAGGCAACGGCCAGCTGACCCTCTCCACGCAATATATACATGACGGCGACAGCGTGGAAATCATCATCCAGGATACTGGTCCGGGCATCAGCGAAGAGAACATGGAAAAGATCTTCGAACCGTTCTTTACGACAAAGGAAACCGGCCATGGGGTCGGCCTGGGGCTGGCGATCAGCTATGGGATCGTCAAGGAACATAATGGCACCATTTCCGTTGAAAGTGTTCTTGGCAAAGGAACTACCTTTACCATCAGTTTTCCCCTGGTGCAGGGTATGAATGGCGCAGAAAATGGAAACTAAATCGAAAATCCTGATCATCGATGATGAGGAAGTGGTACTGGACTCGTGCGCCCAGATTCTCAAAGGGAGCGATTACCAGTTGGCAACTGCCACCGATGGAACAAGTGGACTGGCTCTCGTCAAAGAATATCAGCCAGACCTCATTTTTGTTGACCTGAAAATGCCCGGCATATCCGGTTTTGAGGTTTTGGAGAAAATTCACGAGATAGATTCGACGATCGTCGCCGTAGTCATCACGGGTTTTGCGACGGTGAGCTCTGCGGTGGATGCAATGAAAGCAGGCGCTTACGATTTTCTACCGAAACCCTTCACGCCAGATGAGTTCCGCATGATCACCCACAGAGGCATCGAAAGAAGGAAACTGGTTCTAGAGACGATCGCGCTGCGCAGAGAAAAGGATATGCTGAGGGAGCAATTTGCATCCATTGTGTCGCATGAGCTGAAAGCCCCTCTGGGTGCAGTCCAGCAAAATCTTTTTGCCCTGGAGTTTGACCTCGCAGACCTGCTGAATGAAGAACAAAAAGGCAAGATCGGGCGCATCAAGATCAGGATCGATGAGCTGTTACAAATGATTAATTCCTGGCTGCGGGTTATTTCAGTCGATATCAATAAGCTGAAGGACGGGTTTGTGCAGCTCCCGATATCCACACCAATTTCCAACGCACTGGAGAGTGTTGCTTCCCTGGCCACCCGGAAGAACATCGAGATCACGAGCGAGATAGGTGAAAATCTTCACCCGATCCTGGGCGACAGTCTCAGCCTTTCGGAGGTGTTTGTCAACATCCTTGGCAATTCAATTAAATATTCGCCGGATGGTACCAAGGTCGTTGTTAAAGCTGAAGAACATGGGAACAATATATCTGTTTCCATTAAAGACTCCGGCATTGGCATCTCCCAGGAAGACCTGCCTCATGTCTTTGACGGGTTCTACAGGGGCAAGTCGGGCCAGGAGGCAGCCAGCGGGTATGGCATTGGGCTGGCGGTAACCCGTCAAATTGTTGAGGCTCATGCTGGCTCAATAGTCGTTGAGAGTGAAGTAGGTCAGGGTACGACTTTCATCGTAAACCTGCCAGTTGCAGCTGCCTGAACATCCCAGTCAGGGATATATTTTGCAAACTTTGAACGGAGGTGGATGATGACTAAAAAAATATTGATGATCGACGATGATCCCGATTTCGTTTCGGGGATCAAGGCAATCCTAGATAAAGCTGGATTTGAGGTTGAGGTCGCCTATAATCCGAAGGATGGTATGCAAGCCCTGCAGACCAAAAAATACGATTTGCTCCTGCTAGACATCATGATGGGTCGCGGCGCAGAAGGCATCATGATCGCCCGTAAACTTAGGAAAGATATAAAACTGCGTGAATTGCCTGTACTGATTCTCACCGGCATGCGAGAACAAATAGCATTCCTCTTCCCCGGCGAACCGGTCCATCCCCGCTTCGTGGAAGTGGATGAAATGGTTGAAAAACCGGTTGAACCAAAACTTCTGCTGGAAAAAATCAACGCTCTGATTAAGACCGCCGAGGCAAAAAAAGCGGGCAAATAATCAGCACTCGCCATTAAACCGCGTCAGTTCGACTGTATTGTCCTGACGTGGAAACCATAGAGGCTAACCTTATGACAGATACTATCACCTTTGGTCAAGAGATCTCCAACCTTTTGTACGCCAGCGAAGGGGAGCCGCTGCGGACCTGCATCCAGTGCGGCACCTGCTCCGGAACCTGCCCGGTGGCAGGCTATATGGATCATACTCCCCGGCAGATCATTGCCATGATCAATCAAAATATGAAAGAACAGGTGCTGGAGAGCAACACCTTCTGGTACTGTGCATCATGCTATTACTGCACCGTTCGTTGCCCGCAGGAGATCAACATCACTGAGTTGATGTATGCTCTGAAACGGTACTCGATCTGGAAAGGTCATTACCAGGAAGGGTTGATCGGCCCCATTTTCTCGGAAGCATTTGTAAAGATGATCGTAAGTGGTGGCCGCTCTTTCGAACCTGTCCTTGCCCCGTCCTATATTTTTAGTTTTAGCCTTCGCGAATTTATTCAGGAAATCTCCGGTGCGACTGAACTGATGCTCAAAGGTCGACTGCCGATTCTCCCCGCCCGCATCGAACGGCTGGATAGTTTCAAGCGCATGATCGGCAGGATCATCCCAATGGGAGGTCTTGAATGAAAGAATATGCATACTTCCCGGGCTGTTCCCTGGAAAAAATGGCTTCCAGTTACCATCAGTCAGCAATGGAAACCACCAAGAAGCTCGGCATAAAACTAAAGGAACTGGAAGACTGGAACTGCTGCGGTGCTACAACTTACTTCTTTATTGATGAACTACTGGCTTACACCCTGTGCGCCCGGAACCTGGCAATTGCCGAGAAGACAGGGCTGGATGTTGTTGCCCCCTGCAGTGCATGTTACAAGAACATGTATTTCACCGCGGCCCACCTGAAGAAGGATCCTGACCTTGCCGAACATGTCAATTTCGCCCTTGAAGAGGATAATCTCCATTTCAACGGTAATGTGAATATCAAGCACCTGATCGAGGTCTTTGCCAACGACATCAGCACGGAAGAGATCCAGAGCAAGGTCTCCCGCCCCCTGGAAGGCATCCGGGTGGCGCCATACTACGGCTGCCAGATTGTCAGACCGCAGAAAGAAAAAGAGAACGTCGAACAGCCTCAATTCTTCGAAAAAATCCTGTCGGCCATTGGGGCAACTCCTGTCAATTATCCGCTGAAAATGCGGTGCTGTGGGGGCTCCCTGATTCTATCCAGCCGGACTGCTGCTTTGAGCATGGTGCGCAACCTGCTCCAATGCGCCGTGGATTCGCAAGCCACTGTCATCGCCACAGCTTGCCCCATGTGCCAGGTGAATCTTGAGGTCTACCAGCAGCAGGTCAACCTGGAGTTTGGTACCAACTTTTCCTTCCCGGTCATGTATTTCACCCAACTGATCGGCCTGGCATTTGGCATCAAGCCCAAGAAACTGGGTATCGGGAAGGAATTCGTCTCGTTTGCGCCCTCTTTGCTCCCGGTCTTACAGGAATAATACAATAATGATAAAGACTTTGAGATTAAAGGAGTAAAACGTATGGAAAAGAAAGAAAAAATAGGAGTATACGTTTGCCACTGCGGTACTAACATCGCCGGTGTGGTCAATGTCGCTGAAGTAAGCAAGTGGGCCGGAGAAAACCTCAAGGACCTGGGCGTGGTCATCTCACGCGATTACAAGTTCATGTGCTCAAGCCTGGGTCAGGAGCTGATCCAAAAGGACATCAAGGAGCAAGGCTTGACCCGCGTTGTGGTCGCCGCCTGCTCACCACACCTGCATGAACCGACTTTCCGCACTGCCTGCAAGGGTGCCGGCTTGAACCCGTACCTGTGCGAACTGGTCTCCATCCGTGAGCAGGACTCGTGGGTGCACACGGACAAGGTTGCCGCGACCGAGAAAGCCAAGGCCATCATTGCCGGTGGGGTATCCCGCGTAGTCCACAATGAACCCCTGACCCCGCTTATGGTACCCATCCACCCCGCCACTCTTATTGTCGGTGGTGGCATCGCCGGTATTCAGGCTGCCCTTGAAATTGCAGATTCCGGTACACCGGTCTATCTGGTCGAGCGTGAACCATCCATTGGTGGGCACATGGCCCAGTTCGATAAGACCTTCCCCACCCTGGACTGCTCCGCGTGCATCCTGACCCCCAAGATGGTGCAGGTCGGCAACCATCCCAACATCACATTGATGACCTACTCCGTGGTCGAAAAAGTGGATGGTTTTGTCGGTAATTTCGTTGCCACCATCCGCAAGCATGCGCGCGGCATCAAGGAAGCCGATTGCACCGGCTGTGGCATCTGCTGGGAAAAATGCCCGAAGAAGGTGATGGACAATGTATTCGAGGCGGGTATGGGCAACCGGAAAGCCGTCTACGTACCTTTCCCACAAGCGGTTCCAAAGTATCCGGTGATAGACCGGGTGAATTGCACATACTATATCAAAGGCACCTGCAAGGCCTGCGAGAAATTCTGCCCGACCAATGCCATCGATTTTGCCCAGGAAGATGAAGTGTTGAATGTCCAGGTGGGGAACATCATCCTAGCCACTGGCTACGATATATTCGATGCCCATCGAATGACCCAATATGGCTATGGGCGGTTGGCAAATGTTTATACGAGCCTTGAATTCGAACGCATGAGCAACGCCGCCGGTCCGACAGGTGGAAATATCGTTATGCGTGATGGAAAGACCGTTCCCAAGGTGGTCGGGATCGTCCACTGCGTGGGCAGCCGCGATAAAAATTACAACGAGTATTGCTCTGCCATCTGCTGCATGCAGAGTTTGAAATTTGCCCACCTGGTTCACGAACGCACCGGCGCCGAGGTGTATAACTTTTATATTGACATCCGCACACCGGCCAAGGGATATGAGGAGTTCTACCACCGTCTGCTTGATGAAGGGACCCATTTTATCCGCGGCAAAGTGGCCGAGATCAGTGATGCGGTCCGCCTGCCTGGCGAGGAGGGAAAACTCATCATGCAGGTGGAAGATACCCTCACCGGCAACCAGTTGCGTGTTCCGGTGGACATGGCCATCCTCTCCGTTGGTCTAGAACCCCGTGCCGATTCGAAAGCCCTGGCAAAAACCTTTGGCATTTCCTGTTCTGCAGATGGCTGGTTCATCGAGCGCCATCCCAAGCTTGACCCGGTGGCGACCATGACGGAAGGCGTTTACATCGCTGGTTGTGTACAGGGCCCGAAAGACATCCCAGCCAGCGTTGTACAGGGTGCAGCTGCGGCGGCTCGCATCATGGGCAAGATCCAGCAAAAGGAAATATCCCTGGAGCCCATTCGCGCCACGGTCAACGCCGATACCTGCTCCGGTTGCCGCATCTGTAACAACATGTGCCCATTCAATGCCATCTCCTTCCATGAAGATACGATGGTCTCGGAAGTCAACCCCGCACTGTGTCAAGGTTGCGGTACCTGTGTCGCAGCCTGCCCGGCTGGCGCTATCAGCGGTACGGGCTTCTCAAATATCCAAATCCTGTCTCAGATAGACGGCTTGTTGCTCTTGACCCTGGATAAAAAGAAGGAGGCAGTGGTGGCGTAACGGTTCCCGTTGCGCCTGCTGAGGAATCACTATGACTGAAGAAACCAAACCCTTCGAACCCGTCATCATCGGCTTCACCTGCAACTGGTGCTCCTACCGTGCAGCCGATTTGGCCGGTACCGCTCGTATGAAATATGCCCCCAACGTGCGCCTGATCCGTCTGATGTGCTCCGGCCGCCTGGACCCC
>Ga0207931_1000291_pt1 | contig 18847 bp, 18 predicted proteins | sample NGESurdeep092012_2_FD_184478 | JGI IMG/M metagenome (GOLD analysis project Ga0207931, IMG submission 184478) | Arctic peat soil microbial communities from Barrow, Alaska - NGEE Surface sample 415-1 deep-092012 (SPAdes) | ecosystem: Environmental > Terrestrial > Soil > Wetlands > Peat ...
TCGCGGCTCACGGCGTGCGCGCCTCGTTCACCGGCCACGCCTCCGCCGGCTGCCTGCACATCCGCCCGCTGCTCGACCTCAAGACCGCCGCCGGCGTCGCGACCCTGGCCGCGCTTGCCATAGAGGTCGGCGAGCTCGTCTGCGGCTATCACGGCGCGATCTCCGGCGAGCACGGCTGCGGCCGCTCGCGGAGCTGGTTCCTGCCGCAGCTGCTCGGCGCCGACCTGTACGCGGCCATGGTCGCCGTCAAGGACGCCTTCGACCCGCAGCGCCTGCTCGGACCGGGCACGATCGTCGAGGGCCCCGCGGTGAGCGAGGCTTTGCGCTACGGCGCCGACTATCGCGGCGACGGTGCGTGGGCGCCGCGTCTCAGCTACGCCGCGGAGGGCGGTTTCGACCTGGCCGTGGAGAAGTGCTTCGGCGCCGGCCTGTGCAAGAAGCTCAGCGGCACGATGTGCCCTCCGGCCGCGACCGACCGCGACGAGGCGCGCAGCACGCGGGCGCGGGCGAACGCCCTCCAGGGCGTCCTCTGCGGCGCCATCCCTCTGGCGGCGGTCGGCGAGGACGAGTTCGTCGATGTGCTCGGCACCTGCGTGGCCTGCAAGGCCTGCAAGACCGAGTGCCCGGCCGGCGTGGACATGGCCGCCCTCAAGGTGGAGTGGCTCGCCGAGGTGCGCGCCGGGGCGGGCATGCCTGCTCTGGCGCGAGGCATAGGTGAGTTCCGCCGGCTGGCGGCTCTGGCGTCGCCGGTCGCGCCGCTCGTCAACGCCGTCGCGCGGACGGGGTCGGCACGCCTCGTCACGGATCGCTTCGGGGTGGCGCATGAGCGACCGCTGCCGGCGTTCGCGCGGCGGTCGCTGACGCGGCGTCTGGGCGCCTCCCCGCGCGCGGGCGCGCTGCCCGAGGAGGGCGCCGCGCTCTTCGTCGACTGCTTTGTGCAATACCAGGAGCCGCAGGTCGGCGAGGCGCTCGCGGGACTGCTTCGCGGCGCAGGCGTGGAGCTCACGCTGGTCGACGCCGGCTGCTGCGGGCGCACGGCGCTCTCCACCGGGCAGATCGAGAAGGCGCGCGCCAGGGCGCAACGGGCCGTCGGCCCGCTGCACGAGAGGGCGTGCGCCGGGGGCGACCTGCTGTTCATCGAACCGAGCTGCCTCTCGATGGTCCGTGACGACTGGGTCCGCCTGCTCCCCGGCGACGGTCGCGTGGCCGCCGTGGCGGCGGCGGCGCGGCCGGCGCTGGCCCTCGTCGCCGACCTGGCCGCGGAGGGACGCCTGCACTTCCGCGCTGGCGGCCGCGCCCTGTTGCACAGCCACTGCCACGAGAAGGCGCTTTCCTTCGTCGCCGCCACAGAGCGCGCCCTGGGCGCCGTCCCGGGACTCGCGCTGGAAGTCCTCGACGCCGGCTGTTGCGGCATGTCCGGCGTCTTCGGCTATGAGGCCGATCACTACGAGTTGAGCGTCGCCATGGCCGAGCGTGTGCTGCTCCCGGCGGTGCGCGCGGCGGCGCCGGAGACGGCCGTGCTGGCGACCGGCACGTCGTGCCGCACGCAGATCCGCGACCTCGCCGGCAGCGCCGCCCTGCACCCTCTCGAGTTTCTCGCGCAGCGCCTCGTCGATTGACCTCCGGAGCGCCGCCCTCTGCATGCAGCCGCCGTTGTGGGGCTGGACGCCCCAGGCAGGCTTCTCGCCGCGGCAGCCCCGCCGCGTGTAGCATGACGTCGTGGACTGGGTGATACTCATCGCCGGCGTCGCCGGTCTGGCGGTCGCCGGCTACGGCTTTGTCACGCTGGCGCTCGACGCCGGGCGCCGTCGCCAGTACCTCGATATCATCCTCGCTGTGGCGCTCGTGGTCGTCGTCGTGTACCTGCTCATCACCTTCGGCGACCGCCTGCTGCACTGACCAGGAGTTGCGGCGCCGGAGGGAAATCGCCACCCCGGGGCGAATCCCAGTAACGCAGACGCCGTCAGGCTGACGAAGTCTGCGGGTAAGTACATCGGTGTACGGCGGCGATACGTGGCGGGGCACGGTGCTCCGGCCAGCCTTCGCCAGAGCGGGAGAGTGATCAGATGGCCAAACGGATCCTGGTCGTCGACGACGAGCCCGACATCCGCCGGCTCGTCGCCGAGGCTCTGGCGGTCAGCGGCTACGACGTGCAGACCGCCGCGAACGGCGCAGAGGCGCTGCGCACGGCGTCTCTCTTCATTCCCGACCTGGTGTTGCTCGACATCATGATGCCCGATGCCGATGGCTTCACGGTATATGAGCGGCTGCGGGAGAAACCGGTGAGCCTCAAGTCGCCGATCATCTTCCTCACCGCTCGCCGGGAGATCAGCGACAAGCTGCTGGGCTTCGAGAAGGGCGCCGCCGACTACATCACCAAGCCTTTCCACATCAAGGAGCTGCTCGCCCGCGTCAAGGTACATCTGGGCGAGCTGGGGCCACCTAAGGGCGATACTCCCAACCCCATGACCGATCGCGAGCTCGAGGTCCTGGGTCTGCTTGCTTCCGGGAAGACCTACAAGCAGGTCGCCCGCGCGCTGGACCTCTCGCAGAGCACGGTGCGCAACCATCTGCACAACGTCTACCACAAGCTCAACGTGGTCGACCGTGCGCAAGCAGTCATCGTGAGTCGCGAAAACGGCTGGATCTAGGGCGACGACAGAGAGGCGAACGCCGACGGGGCGGCCCTTGGGCCGCCCCGTCGGCGTTCGGACTCAGGGTCGGAAGGCGCTCAGGACGCCGCGAACGGCATGTCCGGCAGCGACCACAGCACCTCGTTGTCGCGACGGTCGCTGCGGCGACGCTCGCTGAAGGGGCCCGGGCCGCTGATCCAGCGGTCGTGCCGGCGCTCGCCGGTGCGGCGATCGACGACGACCTTGACATCGGTGCGCTCGGCGAAGCGCTGCGTGAGACGCTCGTAGAAGAACCCCTCGAGCTGGCGCGGGACGACGATCAGCTTGGGCGGGGCGCTCTGCGTCGTGCCGGGCATGCGGTACCTCCTAGACACCGATACTTTACCACCTTGCGTGTCCAGTCATTCGCCGCCGCCTCGCCCATCTCCTTGGCTGGGCACGGAGAGGGTCGCTCAGGCGTCGTCAGCCCGGGCGACGGCCGCTTCGGCTGGCCAGCCGCCTCGATCCCGTCGGCGTGCGCACGCGTGCTCTGATCGCGCAGCAGAAAGGCGCAGAGGCCGCCGACCGCGGCGAGCGCCACGGCGACGAGGAACGTGGTGGCGACCGCGTCGGTGAACCAGCCCGTGAAGAGAGCCTCCAGCATCGCCTTGGCTACGGCCGGCATGTCGGCGCCGCCCTTGGGCACGCCCATCCCCATGCCTCCTTCGCCGGCCCCTGCGATGATCTTCTGCTTCACGGCCTCGGGAATCCCCTGCACCGTCTGGATGCCGGCGGTGATGTTGGCGGTGATGCGGTTCTGCAACACGGCGCCCAGGATAGCGATGCCCATCAGGCTGCCGACCTGACGCGTCGTGGAGAGCACGCCCGAGGCAGTGCCGACGCGGTCTCTGGGCGCGGTGGCCATCACCGCGGACGTCACCGGCGCCACGGCCAGCCCGATGCCGATGCCCGAGACGAGGAAGGGCACCAACAGGCTCATCGGCGTGGTGCTCGGAGAGATCGCGTCGACGCCGGGGACGAGCCCGGCCATCCAGGCAAGGCCGAGGGCGAGGACGAACATGCCGGCGGCGACGATCCACTTGCTGCCGAGCCGGTCGGAGAGCATCCCGGCGGCCGGCGCCGCGAAGATGATGACCACCGACATCGGGGCCATCACGAGGCCGGCTTTGATGGCGCTGAATCCCAGGACCGATTGCAGAAAGATGGGGATCATGAAGAAGGCGCCCATCATGGCGGCGCTGAGCAGAAGGCCGGTGACGTTGCCTGCGGCGAAATCCAGATTGCGGAACAGCGAGAAGTCGATGAGCGGCTGGCGCACGCGGTGTTCGCGCCAGTAGAAGAGCCCGAAGGCCGCGGCGGCGGCTGCGAACAGGCCGAGGATGGCGGCCGACGTCCAGCCGTACTTCTGGCCCTCCACGAGGGCGAAGGTCAGGCAAAACAGGGAAGCGGAGATGAGACCCACACCGGGGAGGTCGAGCGTCTGGACGGCGATGGGATTCTTGCTCTCGGGGACGATGCGTAGCGCCATGATGACGCCGACCACGCCGATCGGGATGTTGACGAGGAAGATCCAGCGCCAGCTGTCACCTGCGGTCGGCCAGGTCACATACTGCACAACGACGCCGCCAAGGGTCGGGCCGATGGCCGTGGCCAGGCCGGAGACGCCGCCCCACACGCCCATCGCGGCGCCGCGTTTGCCGGCTGGGAAGACCGCCGCGATGATGCTCAGGGTCGAGGGCATCATCGCGGCGCCGCCGATGCCCTGCAGCACGCGGAAGGCGATCAGCCAGTAGATGCCCGGCGCCAGACCGCAGGCCAGTGAGCCCAGCGTGAACAGCACCATGCCGGCGGCGAACAGCTTGCGCCGGCCCCACAGGTCCCCGAAACGCCCGAGCGTGACGAGAAGGACGGCGAAGCTCAGGATGTAGGCGTTCATCACCCACTCGATGTTGCTGAAGCTGGTGTCGAAGTGCTTCTGGATGTGCGGGATGGCGATGTTCACGATGGTTCCGTCGAGCAGGATCATGAAGAGCCCCACGCAGAGGACCGCGAGGACGGCCCACGGGCTGCGGGTGGCGCGGGCTTCGGGGATCTGCGCCGTCGCCGCGGGGGAGCTCATGCTTGGGGCCGTCCTTTCAACTGCACGATGAGGTCGCGCAGGAACGCGACCAGGGCGTCGGGGTCGATGTCGGGGAAGCGTGCGAAGGTCGTCTCCAGCTGTTCGCCCCACTGGGCGAGCATGTCTGTCGCGTAGCGTTCGGCCGGGCCCGCCAGGCTGATCGAGACGATGCGCAGGTCGTCGGGGTCGTGCTCGCGCCTGACGACGCCCTTGTCGAGCAGGCGTGCCGCCAGCTCGCTGGCGGCCGCGCGGCCGATCTCGAGGCCGTCGGCGAACTCGCCCATGGTGGCCTTGCCGCGATGGGCGAGGAAGACGACGGCCTTCATCTGTCGGCCGGTCAGGCGTTCGCCCTGCGCTTGCCGGCGCGCCCGCTCGTGGGGGCCCGTCTCGTACAGCGTCACCGCCAGCTCCGGCAGCAACTGCACGAGCTGGGCCGTGACGTCTCCGCGATCCGCTTGTCTGGGTGGGCGATTCATTTCGGTACCCGAATGATACGGGTACCGAACTGTTGTGTCTAGCGCAGCGTTCCGTCGCGCCTGAGCGGGACGAAGAGGACCATGAAGACGCCGAGGCAGGAGGCTGCGAGCCTCAGCCCGCGATGCCTGCCGGTCGGGGCGGTCGCGAGCGTGTCGTCGGCACGCCTTGTGGCAGGCACGGTTCCTCCACTTGACCACATACAGACGGCGGCTCGCTGCCGCCGACCGCCGCCCGCGAATTCGAGTACAATCATGGGCAGTCACGCATGACTGCTGGAGTCTTCGTCGTGTGAAGCTGGTAACAGGCTGAACAGAGGGAGCTGAGCGTGAGCCTCACCATCGACGGGCGGCAGGTCGCCGCCGAACCCGGCACCACCATCCTGCAGGCCGCGCGCACCGCCGGCATCGACATCCCGACGCTTTGCCAGGACGACCGGCTCGAGCCGTTTGCGGCGTGCCGGCTGTGCCTCGTCGAGGTCGAGGGCGCGGGCGCTCCGCTGGTCGCCTGCGGCACCGCCGTTCAGGACGGCATGGTCGTGACCACCGAGACCGACGAGCTCGCCGAACAGCGCCGTGTGCTGCTCGACCTTCTGCTCAGCGACCACAAGAACGACTGCATCGTCTGCGACCAGGCCGGGGGCTGCCGCCTGCAGGAGATGGCCTACCGCTACAACGTCTCCGCCACCTCGTATGTCGGAGCGGTGCGCGAGTACCCCCCCCGCGACGACACGCCGTTCATCGCCTACGACCCCGGCAAGTGCATCCTCTGCGGCCGCTGCGTCGGCATCTGCCAGGAGGTTCAAGGCTGCGAGGTGCTCGACTTCGCCGAGCGCGGCTTCGACTCGCTGATCACCACATCGTTCGGCCGCTCCATGGTCGAGACCGACTGCGAGATGTGCGGCAACTGCGTCAGCGCCTGCCCCACGGGCGCGCTGCAGGACAAGCTCAGCCGCCAGCAGTGCCGCATCTGGGACGCGCGGGCGGTGCGCACCGTCTGCCCGTTCTGCGGCTGCGGCTGCACCATCGACCTGCAGGTCAAGGACGGACGCGTCGTCCAGGTCACCTCGCCGATCGGGGTCGGCGCCGGCGAGGGCAACCTGTGCGTCAAGGGCCGCTACGGGTTCCAGTTCATCGGGCATTCGGAGCGGCTCACGCAGCCGCTCGTGCGCAGGGGCGGCGAGCTCGAGCCGGCCACCTGGGACGACGCTCTCGATCTGGTGGCCGAACGCCTCGGCGCGATCAAGGCCGAGCACGGCGCCGACGCGCTCGCCGGCTTCTCGTCGGCGCGCTGCACCAACGAGGACAACTACGTGTTCCAGAAGCTCGTGCGCGCCGTCTGGGGCACGCAGAACGTCGATCACTGTGCGCGGCTCTGCCACTCGAGCACGGTCACCGGCCTGCTCCAGTCGCTGGGCAGCGGCGCCATGACCAACTCGTTCAAGGATCTCGAGGACGCCGAGGCGATCCTCATCATCGGCTCCAACACGAGCGAGGCGCACCCCATCGGCGCACTCCACATCAAGAAGGCCCTGCGCAGGGGCGCCAAGCTCATCGTCGTCGACCCGCGGCGCATCGACATGGCGCGCCGCGCCGACGTGCACCTGCAACTGCTGCCCGGCACCAACGTGGCGGTGCTCAACGGCCTCATGAACATCATCCTGCAGGAGGGCATGGCCGACGACGAGTTCATCGCCGCGCGCACCGAGGGCTTCGACGAGCTGCCCGAGGTCCTGGCGGCGTACACGCCGGAGCTCGTCGAAGACATCTCCGGCGTCCCCGCCGACAAGCTCCGTGAGGCGGCGCGCCTCTTCGGCACCGCCGCCAAGGGCGCCATCTTCTACTCGATGGGCATCACCCAGCACTCGCACGGCACCGAGCACGTGCTGGCGTGCAGCAACCTCGCGCTGCTCACCGGCAACCTCGGCCGCGCCGGTGTGGGGGTCAACCCCCTGCGCGGCCAGAACAACGTCCAGGGCGCCTGCGACATGGGCGCGCTGCCGAACGTGTACACGGGGTACCAGTCGGTCGGCGACCCCGCCGCCCAGAGCCGTTTCAACGAGGCCTGGGGCGTGACGCTGCCCGACAAGCCCGGGCTCACCGTCACCGAGGCCGTCGACGCGATGCATGCCGGCACGCTCAAGGGCCTCTACGTGATGGGCGAGAACCCCATGCTCTCCGACCCCGACCAGAGCCACGTCGAGGAGGCACTGCGCGGCCTCGACTTCCTCGTCGTACAGGACATCTTCCTCAGCGAGACGGCGCGGCTCGCCGACGTGGTGCTGCCGGCGGCCAGCTTCGCCGAGAAGGACGGCACTTTCACCAACACCGAGCGCAAGGTGCAGCGCGTGCGCGCCGCCGTACCGAGTCCCGGCGAGGCGCGCCCCGATTGGGCGATCATCGCCGACCTGGCGCTTCGCATGGGCGCCGGCGGCGGCTGGGACTACCGCGACCCGGCCGACATCATGGCCGAGATCCGGGCGCTCACACCGTCGTACGCCGGTATCAGCTACGAGCGTCTCGACGCCGAGGGCGGGCTCTGCTGGCCGTGCCCGGACGAGTCACACCCCGGCACGCCCATCCTGCACATCGGCGAGTTCACGCGCGGCAAGGGCAAGTTCTTCCCCATCGTCTACCAGGCGCCGGCGGAGGTCGCGGACGAGGAGTACCCGTTCACGCTCACCACCGGGCGGATGCTCGAGCACTATCACACCGGCACCATGACGCGTCGCTCGGACGGGCTCAACGAACTGGTTCCCACCGGCTTCGTCGAGGTGCATCCCGACGATGCCGGCCGCCTCGGCATCGCCGACGGCGCCCAAGTCGGTGTCGAGACCCGGCGCGGCGTCATCAGCATCCCGGCCAACGTCACTGCGCGCGTGCGTCCCGGCACCGTGTTCGTCCCTTTCCACTTCTGGGAGTCGCCGGCCAACCGGCTCACCAACTCCGCGCGCGACCCGCTGGCCAAGATCCCCGAGTTCAAGGTGTGCGCCTGCCGCGTGACCGCCTGAGGGTCGCGCGCTGTGGCGGTGTCTCGTGATACCACTGCACGACGACGTCCCCACGCGCCGCCTCGCGGTGGTCACCCTGGCCATCATCCTGGTCAACGTCGCCGTGTTCGCGTTTCAGCTGCTGCTGCCGCGCTGGGGGCTCACGCTCGACGCCTGGTACTACCTCGTCGGGGCGCGGCCCTACGAGCTCACGCACCAGATGGACCTGCCGCCGTTCGGCTACTTCCCCTGGTGGGCGACCCTCGTCTCGTCGCTCTTCGTCCACGGCGGCTGGCTCCACGTGATCTTCAACATGCTCTACCTGTGGATCTTCGGCAACAACGTGGAAGACGCCATGACGCGGCCGCGGTTCGTCGCCTTCTATCTCATCTGCGGGATGGTGGCGACCACCACCCAGGTGCTGGTCGCCCCGAACAGCGACGTGCCGTTGATCGGCGCCAGCGGGGCGATCGCCGGCGTGCTCGGCGCCTACATCGTGCTGTTCCCCAAGGCGCGGGTGATCAGCGTGGTGCCTCTGGGCTTCTTCTTCCCCGTGTTCGAGGTGCCGGCATGGGTCCTCCTGGGCATCTGGTTCGCCCTGCAGGCTGTGGAGGGACTCCTGTCGCTCCGGGACCCGGCCGTGGGCGTGGCGTTCTTCGCCCATGTCGGCGGTTTCGTCGCCGGGATGGGTCTCGTGTACCTCTTCGTCCGGCGCCGCCCCGCCCGCAGGGCCCGGCGGCGCGCTTGAGGTGTAAGCTTGCCGGCACGAAGCCGATGATCGCCGACTACCACATCCACACCCGCCTCTGCGGCCACGCGGAAGGCGAGCCGCGCGAGTACGTCGAGCGTGCCGTTGCCCTCGGCATGACCGAGATGGGGTTCTCCGACCACCTGCCCCTGCTCGTCGGCTGGGAGCCGGGGTTCACCATGCGCCGCGCAGATCTGGACGGCTACGTCGCCACCGTCCAGGATCTCGCCGCCGAGTACTCCGCCGACATCCGCATCCTGCTCGGCATCGAGGTCGATTACATCGTCGAGGTCGAGGAGCCGATCGAGGCGCTGCTCGCCGAGTACCCCTTCGAGTACGCCATCGGCTCGGTGCACGCGCTCGAGGACGGGTTCATCATCGACCACCCCAGGAATCGTGACGCCATCGGCGTGCGGGGCGTGGACGCCGTCTACCTCGAGAGCTACGCCCTGGTCGAGCGGGCGGCGGCCACGGGGTCGTTCCGCATCCTCGGCCACCTGGACCTGGCGAAGAAGTTCGGCCACCGGCCGGAGGACGCGGAGGGCGTAGCCGCCGCCGCGGCGTCCGCTCTGCGCGCCGTCAAGCGCGCCGGGGCGGCGATCGAGCTCAATACCGCCGGCTGGCGCAAGCCGGTCGGCGAAGCCTACCCGGCGCCCGAGCTGCTGGCCGCCGCCGCCGACCTCGACATCCCGCTCACCCTGGGCTCGGACGCCCACCGACCGGACGACGTGGGCGCCGACTTCGCCCGTGCCACAGCCCTGGCGCGCGAGGCCGGGTACTCCGCCGTCCTGCGTCTGTCCGACGGACGTCCGCAGGCGCTGGCATGACGCAACTCGGCCGGCGCCTTCTCGTGATCCGCAATCCCCTCTCCGGCGGCGGCGGGTACAAGCGCGACCTGCCGCTGATCATGGATGCCCTGCGCGGTCTCGGTTACCACGTCGACGAGCGCACGACGCAGGGCGAGGGCGACGGCATCCGCCTGGCCCGCACCGGCGTCGAAGAAGGCTTCGACCTCGTCTGCGCCATAGGCGGCGACGGCACCGTCAACGAGACCATCAACGGCCTCGCCGGCACGGATGTGCCTCTCGCCATCATCCCGACGGGGACGGTCAACGTGCTAGCCATGGAACTGGGCATCCCGCTCGATCCTCCGGACGCCGTGCGTCTGCTCAAGGCGGGGACGGTCTCCTGGATCGACCTCGGCCTGGCCGGCGAGCGGTACTTCGGCCTCATGGCGGGGGTGGGCATGGACGCCGCCGTTATCGCCTCGCTCAGCCCGGTGTTGAAGAAAGCCTTCAAGGAGGCGGCCTTCGCGGTGCAGGGCCTGGCGAACTATCTCACCAAAGAGGAGCCGCGCATCCGTGTCACCTGTGAGGAGCGCAGCGTCGAGGGGTACTTCGCCGTCTTCGGCAACGCTTCGAGCTACGGTGGCGGTTTCGGCATCACGCCGCTGGCCGACATGCGCGACGGCCTGCTGGACGTCTGCGTCCTCAAGGACAAGTCGTTCCTCAGCACCATCTCGTATTGGACCGCCGCGCTGATCAACGCCCACCTGAAGCACTCCCAGGTCGAGTACTTTCGCACCGAGGTCGCGCAGATCGTCACTGTGGAAGCCGACAAGGAAGTCCTGGTGCAGACCGACGGCGAGATGGCCGGTCGACTGCCGCTCACCTGCAGCGTCGTGCCGCGTGCCTTGCGCGTGGTGGTCCCGTAGAAGACGCCGCTCGCGGCGGACGAGGAGGGGAGTACACGTGATCCCGCGCATCCAGACGCCGCCGCCGGCGGAGCTCGACGCCATCCACGCGGCCACTCTGCGCCTGCTCGAGCAGGTGGGGGTCGCGTTCCCCAGCCACGACGCGCAGGAGCTGTTGGCGGCGGCCGGCGCTCTGGTGAACGCGGAGACGGGCGTCGTCAAGATCCCGGCGCACCTCGTGGAGCAGGCTCTTGCCACGGCGCCGCGCGACATTCTCCTGGCCGGCCGCGACCCGGCCAGAGACGTGCGGTGCTCCGGCGACGACACGTACCTTACGCTCGACGGCACCGGCGCCTACACCCTTGACCACCGCACCGGGGAGCGTCGCGCCTCCACCTTGCAGGACCTCGCCGACGCCACGCGCGTGGCCGACGCCTCGCCCGAGATCGGGATCGTGTGGAACATCGTCAGCATCGACGACGCCCCGGCCAACACGCAGGTCCTCGACGAACTGTCTGCCTGCGTCGTCAACACCGGCAAGCACGTGCAAGGTGAGGTGCAGCGCGCGGAGGAGGTCCCCTACGTGATGGACATCCTCGCCGCAGCCGCCGACGACGGACGCTGGGACCCGGAGCGGCCCTTCTTCTCCATCGTCTACTGTCCTGTGCCGCCGCTGCAGCACGAGCCCGAGATGCTCGCCGCCGGGATGGCGCTGGCGCGCGAGGGCGTGCCGATGTGCATCTACAGCATGGGCCTCGCCGGCGCCACGGCGCCTGTGACCCTCGCCGGCGCCGTGATGCAGGCCAACGCCGAGATCCTCAGCTCCATCGTGCTCTTCCAGCTGCTGCGTCCCGGTCTGGCCTGCATCTACGTGGCGGACACCGGCGTGCTCGACATGCGGGTCGGCGTGTACGCGGCGGCCTCGCCGGAAGCCATCCTGATCACCCAGGCCATGGTGGGCCTCGCCCGGCGCTACGACTTGCCGGTCATGGCCACCGGTCTGACCGGGGACGCCAACGAGTCCTCGTCGATGAGCGGCAGCGACGCCGGCATGACGGCGCTGGCTTCGATGCTCATGGACCCGGACCTGCTGGTCGGCGCGGGGATGCATGACGGCGCCCAGATGCTCTCGCTGCCCAAGATCCTGCTCGACTGCGAGTTGTTCCGGCAGTGCCGGCGGGTGCGTGAGGGGATGATCGTCGACGACGCGCACCTGATGGTCGACGTGGTCGCCGACATCGGCCCCGGCGGGCATTTCCTGAAGGCGAAGCAGACGCGGCGGTTCATGCGCGCCGGCGAGCTCTACGTGCCCCGGCTTCTGCTGCGCGAGCCCTACGATACCTGGAGCATCGAGAAGAAGGGCGAGCTGGACCGTGCCGTGGACGCCGTGGAGGCCATCCTCGCCGAGCATCGGCCCAAGCCGCTGCCGGCAGGGGCCGAAGAGAGCATCCTCGGCACCATCGCCGCCGCTGGGCGGGAGCTCGGCGGCCGTTAGCTACAGGCCTATCACCTGGCCCAGCGAGTGCAGCCGCTCGCTGTACGTCTTGCGCGACTTGTCGTCACGCTCGCGCAGTTCCTCAGGGGTCGCCACCGGCACGATCTTGAAGGCCGGGTTGTCGAACAGACGCAGCTCCAGGGAGTCGCCGTTCTCGTAGGGCAGGTCCTTGAAGAGCTTGTGCAGCAGATAGCGCGTGGCGTCCTCGCCCACGGTGAGGATGTAGTGCGGCGTGGTGATGGAGAGCTCGCGAGAGAGGTAGGAGAAGCAGTTGTCCTCTTCCTCGGGCTTGACGGCGCGCACGGCGCAGGAGCTGCGCGGCACGCACTTGACCAGCGTCGTCACGTAGACCCTGTCGCGGCTCGACGCAAGCGCGGGCAGGAACTCGGCCAAGCGGTCGACCAGGCTCGCTCCGGCGGCCCGCCCTGACTCTTCGTCGGCCGGGTCAGGGTGGAGCCCCACGATCATCACCGAGCAGTGCGGATGGCCTTGTCCGGGGACGGCGCGGAGCCGACAGCTTGCAAGCTCCTCACAGCGCGTGCACTCGCCCACGCTCCGCGCCAACCGATCCAGTTGTTCGACGGCGTCTTCCATTGTGGTCCCCTCTTTCCTAGGGCCGGCCTGGGCCGCGGAAGCGGCAGTGGCCGGCGCGGTCAGGCTCCTGTGGTGTTGAGCCGAAACTCGCAGACCAGGGTGCTGGGGACGCCCACCAGGACGAGCATGAGCTCATCGCCGAAGGGCGCCAGCACGACGTTGATCTCGTCGAACTCCACGGAGATGTACTTGGCCGCCGTCTGGCCCAGCTCGCCGGCCAGGCGGGAACCCATGTCGATGGCGCCGGCCACCTGGGCGGCGACGGCGTCCGCGTTGAAGCCTGCGTCTGCGTCTGCGGCTACGACGAAGCCGTCGTGCGAGATGAGCAGGGCGGCGATGATGCCCGGCGTCTCGCGGTACGGCGCGAGTCTGGCGGCGAGGGTGTCGGCCTGGTCGCTCACGATGCCTCCAAGGCGGTCTCGAGTTGGGTGCGCACGGCAGCGGCGAACGCCTCCGCCGCAGCGCCGTCGGCGAACACGCGGGCAAGGCCGTCGTGCGACCCCGCCAGTTCGCTGAGGAAGATGCTGGTGCGTGGAATGGGCGCTTCATCGGGCTCGGGCAGGGCGCCGTCGAGCGGCAGCTGAATGAGCGTATCGCCGCTGAGGAAGAGCCGGTTCGTCTCGCGCGCCGACAGCCTCACTTGCACGCGCACGGCGACTCCGCCGGCTACCCGCTCGTTGGCGATGTCTATCTCCACAGGCGAAGACTAGCGAGGCGGGTGGGCGGTTACAAGACGCGGCCCCCGCAGGGTCGCCGCGTCACTGCGCGGCGGCGAGCGGCAGTGAAGGTCGCGCGACCTGGCGGTCCGGCGCGGCAGGCGCCGCTTCGTCCCGCGCCGCCGCCAGCAGATCCTCCAGGCGGCGCACGGTGGGGAACGAGGCGGCGCCGGCGGCCAGCGTCTGCCGGCGGCCGGCGATGAGGCTGGTGCTCACGTCGTGACTTGTGCTCGTGGCGAGGTCGCGCGCCTCGGCAAGCGAGCGCCCCGGCAGAACGAGCACGAACGAGTCGGCGCGGACGCGGAAAGCCCTGTCGTCGGCATCCAGGCGCCGCTCGATGCGACGCGCGACGCCCTTGACCAGCTGCTCGCTGCCCTGGGAGCCGAGGAAGTTGCGGCAGTCTCCGAAATGCTCCAGACGCAGACAGACGACGCTGAGCGGGCGATGCTCGGCGAGGGCGGACTCCATGCCGGCCACCAGGAGCTCCGTGAGGCGTTCTCCGGTGTAGAACCCGGTGGTGTCGTCCACGCGCGCCGGCCGCCGTCGCGGCGCCGGTGCCCTGCGCAGCCTGGTTGCGGCGACCCAGCCGCCGGCCACGAGGACGACCAGTTTGGCGACCCCGCCGGCGCGGCTGCCGCCCAGGGAGGGGTCGGCGATGGCGAGGACGATGAGCAGCAACAGGGTCGGCGCCAGCAGGTAGGGCCATTCCCTGCGCGGCGTCTGGGCGAGCTGCCCCAGGGCAAGCACGGGGACAAAGCCCAGCAGCCAGCTCTCAGCGCCGCCGGAGAACGCGAGAGCACAGCCCAGCAGGAGCCAATCGGCCACCACGAACGTGTGCGCCAGATCTTCGCCGCGCACCCGTGCGACGCTCACGGAATACAGACCCAGCAGCACTGCGACCAGGCACGGCGCGACAGCCACCCGGTGGCCGAGCAGCAGCGCGCTGACGCCAAGAAGAAGGAAGAAGAGGGTGCGGAAACGGCCTCGCAGAAGTGCCGGGTTGCGGCGCCTGCGGGGCGGACGACTCACTCTGGCGCCGTCCGACTCATGCTTGGCGTGAAGGGAGCGCACTGCATGCCGCGAGTATTCTCCCTCATCCGGCGCAATCCTTCAAGGTCAAGTTAAGGGTTGGAGTTCAACGGACTGACCCGACGTCCTGACGCGGCCCTCTGCGTCGGCTATAATCAGTGCCCCTTGGAACGCGCACTCTTCTTCTCTGGGAACGAAGCCATCGCCCATGGCGCCGTCCGCGCCGGGGCCGGTTTCGCCTGCGGCTATCCCGGCACGCCCTCCACGGAGATCCTCGAGACGGCCGCCTGCATCCCCGGCGTCCACGCCGAGTGGTGCATCAACGAGAAGGTCGCCATGGAGACTGCCGTCGGGGCGTCGCTGGCCGGCGTGCGCACCATCGTCACCATGAAGCATGTCGGCCTCAACGTGGCCGCCGACCCGTTCATGACGCTGTCCCTCACCGGCGTCAACGCCGGCCTGGTGATCGTGAGCGCGGACGACCCGGGCATGCACTCCTCGCAGAACGAGCAGGACAACCGCAACTACGCCAAGTTCGCCAGGATCCCGATGTTGGAGCCTTCGGACAGCCAGGAGGCCTACGACTTCCTGGCCGAGGCCTTCTCGCTCTCGGAGGAGTTCGACACGCCGGTGCTCCTGCGCTCCACCACGCGGCTCTCGCACGGTCGCGGGCGCGTCGTCCCGCGCGTACCCATCGTTCTGGAGCCGCGCGGCTACGAGCGCGACATCAGCAAGTACGTCATGGTCCCGCAGTACGCGCGCGTCAGGAACCGGCTCGTTCTCGAGAGGCTGCAGAAGCTGCGCGCCAGGTCCGAGTCGTCGCCGCTCAACGTGCTCGAGGCCGGCACCGCCGGCTTCGGCATCATCGCCTCGGGCGTGGCCTACGCCTACGCCCGCGAGGCCTTCCCCAAGGCGTGGTTCCTCAAGCTCGGCATGTCGCACCCCATGCCGTACGGCAAGGTCGCGCGGCTGTACCAGGAGGTCTCGCGCGTCGCGGTGGTCGAGGAGCTCGACCCGTTCCTCGAGGACCAGGTCCGCGGCCTCGGCCTGCCGGTGATCGGCAAGCAGGCCATACCCGCCGACGGCGAGCTCGACCACGACATCGTGTTCCGGGCGCTGGAACCTTATGTGACGCGCAAGCCGGCCCGGCGCCGGCGTCCGGTGATGCCGCCGGCGCCCAGACTCACTGCGCCGCCGGAGCCTGTCGCCGGCCTGCCGGTGCGCCCGCCGGTGCTGTGCCCCGGCTGCACGCACCGTTCCGTCTACGCGTCCCTCCGGCGCCAGAAGCTGGCGCCGATGGGCGACATCGGCTGCTACACCCTGGGCGCGCTGCCTCCACTTCTGGCGCTGGACAGCTGCCTCTGCATGGGCGCCAGCATCGGCATGATGGCCGGCTTCAATAAGGCTCTCGGTCGCAAGGCCGCCGCCGCCGTCATCGGCGATTCCACCTTCTTCCACTCCGGCATCACGCCGCTCATCGACGCCCACTACAACGAAGCCGAGGGTCTGGTGCTGGTGCTCGACAACCGCACCACGGCGATGACGGGTCACCAGGGTCACCCCGGAACCGGCCTGCGGCCCGACCGCAGCCAGGGTCCGGCGGTCGATATCCAGAAGCTGTGCAAGGGCATCGGCGTGCGCTGCACCATGGTTGACGCGAACGACCACCGGGCGCTTGACGCCGCGATCAAAACAGAGGTCGGGGCTCAAGGCCTGGGCGTCATCGTCGCTCTCGCGCCCTGCGCCCTGATGGCGAGCGAGAAGGCCGGCGAGATCGTCGTCGACGACGAGCTCTGCAATCTCTGTGGCGTGTGCCTCGACATCGGCTGCCCCGCGCTGGCTCCCGGCGACGAGGCGATGACTGTGACCGATGTGTGCACCGGCTGCGGTTTGTGCATCGAGGTGTGCCGGCGCGGCGCCCTGAGCTGCGCCGGCGGCGCCGGCGCGGAGGGCGCCGGATGAACGGCGTCACCACGGTCTCACTGATGGGAGTGGGGGGGCAGGGCATCCTTCTGGCCGCTGCCATCCTCGCCAAGTCCGCCTCCGCGGAGGGCCTCGACGTCAAGGCCAGCGAGGTCAAGGGCATGGCCCAGCGTGGCGGCAGCGTGCTCAGCACGGTGCGCTTCGGCGAGCGTGTGTGGGCGCCGGTGTCGCGTCGCGCGGACGTCGTCGTGGCCATGGAGTTGCTCGAGGGCCGTCGCGGCCTCGACCTGCTCGGGCCGCGTGGCACCCTGGTGTGCGCGGCTACCACGCGGATCCTGCCGGGAAGCGTGTTGCGGCGCGAAGAAGAGTACCCCGAAGACCTGGCTGCGGTCGCGGAGGAGCAAGGCGTGCGCCTCATAGCCCTCGACGCCGAGGATCTGGCGCGCGAGGCCGGTACCCTGCGCGCCGTCAATGTGGTCCTTCTCGGCGCCGCCAGCATGGTCCTCCCCTTCAGCCGAGAGTCCTGGAAACGCGGCCTCAGCGCCGCGGTGCCGGCCAAGATCCTGGAAGTCAACGAGCGGGCGTTCGCCCTGGGGCGTGACGCCGTCAGCAGCGAGGAGGTCGGGCAGTGAAGGTCACGCAGCTCACCGTGTTTCTCGAGAACCGCAGCGGACGCCTTGCCGAGGTCGCCGACCTCTTGGGCAAGGCAGGCATCAACATCCGCGGCTTCTCCACCACCGAGGCGGCAGAGTACGGCATCGTGCGCCTCATCGTCACCGATCCTGAGAGGGCCCGGAAGCTCTTGCACGACGCCGGCTTCACGACGCACTTCTCGCAGGTGATCTGCGTCAGGGTCCCCGACGAGCCCGGCGGGCTCGCCAGGGTGCTCGACGAGGTCGCCACCGCCGGCGCGTCGATCGACTACCTCTACAGCATCTCGTTCCAGAACATCTGCTTCGCCGTGCGCGACATAGATCGCACCATCGAACTCCTCGAGGGCAAGGTGACGCTGCTCTCCGACGACGAGGTGCGCGCCCTGTGAGCGCCGCGACCAGCGACCATCTCGCCCCCGACAAGGCCGGCGGGCTCCTCTGGGAACCGGTTGCCGAGACGCTGCCCACGAAGCAGCTCGGCGAACTCCAGATCGAGCGTCTGCGCGCCATGCTTCAGAACGCCCACGACAACGTGCCCTTCTACCGCAAGAGGCTCGACGAGGCCGGCGTCAAGCCCGGCGACGTCAGCTGCCACGGCGACCTCGCCGGGTTGCCCTTCACCACCAAGATCGATCTGCGCGACCACTATCCGTTCGGGATGTTCGCGCGTTCGCGGGACCAGATCGTCCGCGTGCACGCGTCCTCCGGCACCACAGGCAACCCCACCACCGTGGGCTACACGCGCGCCGACATCGCCACTTGGGGCGACCTCATCGCGCGCACTCTGGCCGGCGGCGGCGTGAGGCCCGGCGACCTGCTGCAGAACGCCTACGGCTATGGCCTGTTCACCGGCGGCCTGGGCCTGCACTTCGGCGCCGAGCATCTGGGGTGCACGGTCGTACCCATATCGGGCGGCAACACGGAGCGCCAGCTCAAGATCATGCGCGACTTCGGCGCCACCGCGCTGAGCTGCACGCCGTCCTACGCGATGTATCTCGCCGACGCCGCTCGCGACCGCGGCTTGCGCCCGCAGGACTTGCCGATCCGGGTGGGCTTCCTCGGCGCCGAGCCGTGGACCAACGAGCTGCGCGTGCAGATCGAGGCCGGCCTCGGCATCGATGCTCTCGACATCTACGGGCTCTCCGAGATGGGCGGCCCAGGTGTCGCCTTCGAGTGTCTCTGCAAGGCTGGGATGCACATCAACGAAGACCACTACATGGCGGAGATCATCGACCCAGAGACGCTGCGCCCGCTGCCCGAGGGCGAGGTCGGCGAGCTGGTGTTCACCACGCTCTCCCGCGAGGCGCAGCCGTTGATCCGCTTCCGCACCCGCGACCTCTGCAGCCTCTCGTCTGACCCGTGCGCCTGCGGGCGCACCTCGGCGCGCATGAGCAAGCCCATCGGACGCAGCGACGACATGCTCATCATCAGAGGCGTCAATGTGTTCCCCAGCCAGATCGAAGAAGTGGTCATGAGCATCCCGGAGATCGAGCCGCACTACCAGATCGTCGTCGACCGGAAGGGGTATCTCGACGTCATGGAAGTGTGGGTCGAGGTTGGCGAGGACATCTTCGCCGAGACCATGGGCGACCTCGAGCGCTTCCAGCGCCGGGTGCAGGCCCAGATCTACAGCGTGCTCAACATCCAGGTCGCGGTCAAGCTCAAGGAGCCCAAGGCGATCCAGCGCTCCGAGGGCAAGGCCGTGCGCGTGATCGACAAGCGCAAAGCTCTCTGACGCGGAAGGGACGGCCGGGCGGCCGCTGCGCCTCCCGGTCGTCCCT
>Ga0207931_1000293_pt1 | contig 18797 bp, 17 predicted proteins | sample NGESurdeep092012_2_FD_184478 | JGI IMG/M metagenome (GOLD analysis project Ga0207931, IMG submission 184478) | Arctic peat soil microbial communities from Barrow, Alaska - NGEE Surface sample 415-1 deep-092012 (SPAdes) | ecosystem: Environmental > Terrestrial > Soil > Wetlands > Peat ...
GGGGAGCGGCGAGGAGGCTCGCGGCGCGGGCGCGACGCCGCCGCCTGCCCGGCGTCGCGCGGGCGCGATGGACCGTCTGCTCGCCTCCGAGCACTTGGCGGGCTGGGGCTTCGTCTCGCCGGCCGTCATCCTCATCGCGCTCTTCGGTGTGGTGCCGATCGTCTGGTCCGTCGTGCTGTCGTTCCAGCGTAACAACCTGATGACTCCGGGCGTCTGGATCGGCCTCGCCAACTATCGCCGGCTGATGCAAGACCCGCTCTTCACGCAGTCGATCCGCCAGACGATCGTCTACACGGCGCTCTTCGTGCCGATCACGATCGCCGGCTCCCTGGCGATCGCCGTCGCCCTCAACCGCAAACTGATAGCGATTCGGCTGTACCGGACGGCCGTCTTCGCCCCCGTCGTCACGTCGACGGTCGCCACCGCCGTCATCTTCCTCTGGTTGCTCGACCCTGACTTCGGCATCGTCAATGCGATGCTGCATCACTTCGGCGCGGCGCCGCAGCAGTTCTTTCAGAGCACCTCGCAGGCGCTGTTCTGCATCGTCGCGATGACTGTGTGGGGCTGGCTCGGCTTCGGCGTGATCATCTATCTGGCGGCGCTGCAGGGTGTGCCCCGCGAGCTGCTCGAGGCGGCGGAGATCGACGGTGCGACGCGCTGGCGCGCCTTCCGCCGCGTACAGCTGCCGTTGCTCGGTCCGACCACCCTGTTCCTGATCGTCTGGCTGAGCATCAACGCCCTGCAGCTCTTCGACGAGATCTACGTGACCACGCGTGGCGGGCCGCTGCACGCCACCACGGTGGTCGTCTACTACCTCTACACGCAGGCCTTCAACTACTTCCATGCCGGCTACGCGACGGCGATCGCCTACGTGCTCTTCCTCGGCATCCTCGTGCTGACGATCGTCGAGCTGCTCGTCGGCCGGCGCACGGTGCACTACCGCTCATGAGCGCGGGGAGGGAACGGATCGATGAGCTCGGCGGCGCGGCAGCGCTCGCCGCCGAGCTCAAAACCCGCCGCTGGCACCGGCCGAGCGGCTGGCACGTGTTGCTGCTGCCGGTGGCCCTCGTGATGGCCTTTCCGTTCGTGTGGCTGATCGTCGCCAGCATCTCGACGCTGGCGGAGACGCGCACCTTCCCGCCGTCGCTGCCGCACGGCTTTCCGGTGCAGTGGCTGACCAATCTGTGGCACAACTACGGCGACGCGTGGACCCAGGCCCCGTTCGGCACCTGGGTCCTCAACACGACGATCGTCTCCGCCTCATGCGTGATCGGCAACCTCGTCTTCTGCAGCCTCGCCGGCTACGCGCTGGCGCGCATCCGTTTCTTCGGCAACGGGGCGCTCTTCCTCGTCATCCTGGCGACGATCATGGTGCCGTTCCAGGTCGTGATGATCCCGACGCTGCTGATCATCAAGCACCTCGGTCTCGTCGATTCGCTCGGGGCGCTGATCGCGCCCAACCTGGTGACACCGTTCGGCATCTTCCTGCTGCGCCAGTTCTTCAAGACGATGCCGGTCGAGATCGAGGAGGCGGCGCGTATCGACGGCGCTTCGCGGCTCGGCACGCTCGTCAAGGTCGTGCTGCCGTCGATGGGCGCGCCGCTGGCGACCGTCGGCATCATGACGCTGCTGTGGACGTGGAACGACTTCCTCTGGCCGCTGATCGCTATCCAGACGCCGCCGCACATGACCCTTCAGCTCGGACTCCAGCAGTTCACGAGCGCTCACCTGACTAATTGGCCCGTCTTGATGGCCGCCACGGTCATGACGCAGATCCCGATGCTCGCGATCTTCATCGTCGCGCAGCGCTGGTTCGTGCAGTCGCTCGCCTCGTCGGGAGTGAAAGGATAAGGTGCGGGCATGGCCACGGTGACCCTCGAAGGTGTGCGCAAGATCTTCCCCGGCAAGCCGCCGATGGTGGCGCTCGAGGGTCTCGACCTGTCGATCGCCGACGGCGAGATGCTGATCCTCGTGGGGCCGTCGGGTTGCGGCAAGACTACGGCACTCCGCTGTGTCGCCGGTCTGGAGAAGCCGACGGCCGGCCGTATCCTCATCGGCGAGCGCGAGGTGCAGGAGCTGCCGCCGCGCAAGCGTGACGTGGCGATGGTGTTCCAGAACTACGCGCTCTATCCGCATCTCTCGGTGTACGGCAACCTCGCTTTCGGCCTCAAGGAACACAGCATCGCGCGCACCGAAGTCGATCACCGTGTGCGCGCGATGAGCAAGATCCTCGGGCTCGACGCGCTGCTCGACCGCAAGCCGGCGCAGCTCTCCGGTGGGCAGAGCCAGCGCGTCGCGATGGGCCGCGCGCTCGTGCGCGAGCCGCACGTGTTCCTGCTTGACGAGCCCCTCTCAAATCTCGACGCCAAGCTGCGCGGCCAGATGCGTGCCGAGATCCTCGAGCTGCAGAAGCGCATCGGCGTGACCAGCCTCTACGTGACGCACGACCAGGCCGAGGCGATGACGCTCGGCGACCGTATCGCCGTGATCAACGCCGGGCGTCTGCTGCAGCTCGGCACGCCGGAGGACGTCTTCCGGCAGCCGCTCAACCTGTTCGTCGCCGCGTTCATGGGCACGCCGACGATGAACCTGTTGCGCGGCGAGGTCGTCGGCGGAACGCTCAAAGCCGGCGACCTGATGTTGCGGGTCGCCGGCGTGTCCGACGGCCCCGTCGTCGCCGGCTTCCGGCCCGAGGCGTTGCTGCCCGCGCGCGAGGGCGCCGGGTTGCCGGTGCTCGAGATGGACGTCGATGTGGTCGAGGAGCTCGGCAACGAGACGCTCGTTTACGGCAGCGTGCCGGGCGAGATCGCGTCGATCGAGATCGACGCGACTCTGCCGCCGCCGCTGCCGGGCTCTCGCGCCCGCGTGGCGGCGCGCCTCCAAGGCTTCACCGCCGTAAAGCACGGCGACAAGCTGCCCCTGGCCGTGCGCCTCGACCGGCTGCACATCTTCGACGCGAACACCAACGAGGCGCTCGCCCTCGACGGGACGCCCACCACTCTCGACTGAACGCGCCGTCGGTCGCGGCGGGGTACGCTCTTTGCCGGCGCGTCCGCAGCGGAGCGTCTGCAAACACCATGCGATGAGGAGGTCCACCGTTGGCTACCGAACGACCCCTTGCCCTCGTGACCGGCGCGTCGTCGGGCATCGGCGCGGCGCTGGCTGAGCGCCTGGCGCGCGACGGACACGACCTGATCGTCGTCGCGCGCCGCCGTGAGCGTCTCGAGGCGCTGGCCGGGCAAGTCCGGTCGGAAAGCGGCGTCGCTGTGGAGGTGCTCGTCGCCGATCTGACCGAGGAGGGCGATCTTCAGAGGGTCGAGGCGAGAGTCGCCGGCGAGGGGCGCCTCGACCTGCTCGTCAACAACGCCGGCTTCCCCGGCTACGGCCCGTTTGCCGAGATCGACCCCGACGTCGCGCAGCGCTTGATCGACATCCATGTGCTGGCACCGCTGCGCGTCACCAGGGCGGCCTTGCCCGGCATGATCGCGCGCGGGAGCGGCGCCGTCGTCAACGTCGCTTCGCTGCTCTCGCTCAGCGGGCCACTGAAGATCGGCATGGCCGGTAGGGCGACGTACGCCGGCGCCAAGTCCTTCCTGCTCGTGTTCACCGAGGCGCTGGCCGGCGAGCTGGAGGGGACCGGCGTGCAGGCGATGGTCTGTCTGCCTGGGATGGTCGAGAGCGAGTTCCACGGCATGCGCCGCGGGGGCGCGCACGGCATGCCGATCATGAGCTCGGAGGACGTCGCGCAGGCGATCGTCGTGGGTCTCGATCTGGGCGAGATGGTGTGCGTCCCGGCCCTCGACGACCTGAGTCCGTTCGACACGCTGCGTGACCTGCAACAGGCGATCCTCGCCGGCGGCAACGGGACCGGGCTGCTCGCCCTGCGCTACCGGGAGCCGTAGGGCATCGGCAGCGCACGGCGGAGCGGCGTTCGGCTGCAGGGCGGCGTCCGCTGGCGGTCGCCGGTCGCAAGTCGCCGCGTCTAGCGTCCGCCAACCCGGTCGGCGCTCGTGTCCGCGCTCCAGCTCGCCGCGTGCTGTACGTCGACAAGGCGCTGGCTGCGGTTCTGCGTCGTGAGCTGGATAAGCCAGCGCAGCATTGTGATCACGCGATTGCCCCAGCCGATGAGGTACATCACGTGGATGAACGCCCACATCAGCGACCCGAGGAGACCGCCGATGCGCAGGCCGTAGGCGTCGACCACGGCCTTGCGCGGGCCGATCGTCGCCATCGTGCCCTTGTCCTTGTAGCGGAAGGGTGGCGGTGCGTCGCGCCCCGTGAGCCTTGCGGTCACCGTGCCGGCGACGTGGCGACCCTGTTGCATGGCGACCTGGGCCACACCGGGCAGCGCGTCGATGGCGGCCATGTCGCCGATGGCGAAGACCTCGGGGTGACCCGGCAAGGTGAGGTCCGGCTGCACGAGCAGGCGGCCGAGGCGGTCGGAAGCGGCGCCGCTGGCCGCCGCCAGCGTTGCCGCCAACGGGGCCGCCTTCACGCCTGCCGCCCAGCAGATCGTACGTGTCGCGATGCGCTCGACGCCGCCGTCGGGATCGCGCAGTTCGATGCCGGCGGAGTCGATGTCCGCCGCCGCCGTGTCGGTGCGCACTTCGACACCCCAGCCCCTCAGGTCTGCGGCCGCGCGCCGCCGCAGCTTCTCGGGAAACGTGGGCAGCACCGACGGCCCGGCGTCGACGAGCACCACGCGCGCATCGCGCGTGGCGATGTCGTGGAAGTCGCGCGGCAATATGCGATGCGCCAGCGTCGCTATCTGCCCGGTGAGCTCCACGCCGGTGGGGCCGGCGCCGACGACGACGAACGTAAGCCAGGCGGCGCGCTCCGCCGGCGTGGTCGCCAGCTCGGCCATCTCGAAGGCGCCGAGGATATGGCTGCGTAGCCAGCGGGCGTCGTCGAGCGACTTTAGCCCCGGCGCCACCGCCTCCCACTCGTCGTGGCCGAAGTACGAGGTCGCCATGCCCGCGGCGACGACGAGCGAGTCGTAAGGCTCGCTGAGCTCGCGCCCATCCGGTGTCACGGCGGTGATCGTCCGCTCCGCGAGGTCGCAGCCCGTGACCTCGGCGAGCAGCACCTTCACGTTGCGCTGGCCGCGCAGCACGCTGCGCAGGGCCGGGGCGATCTCGCCCTCCGATAGGATCCCGGTCGCCACCTGGTAGAGCAGCGGCTGGAAGAGGTGGTGGTTGACGCGGTCGATGAGCGTGATCGCGACGTCGGCGGCGGCCAGCGCCTGGGCTGTGTACAGCCCGCCGAAGCCGCCGCCGACGATCACCACTCGGTGGCTGTCGTTCACCGGCGCGGGGGACCCGGGTAGGCGCTTGGATTCGTCAGGCATAGCCTTCGTACGGTTCCCCCGGGGCGCGTTTTCACACCGGGAACGACGGCGCTGGTCGTGTCTACCGCATGCCGCAGGCGGCGGCGTAGATCGCGATCACCTCGAGGATCTTGTGGCGGATCAACGCGTCGGGGCGGTTCGTGAGGTCCCCGCTGCGAACCGCCCGATACTGGTTCGGCAGATACTGACTGAGGAGAGTCTCGGGGATGGGATGCTCTGTGAGGTTGCGCAGCAACCTGTCGAGAGCATCCCGCACTGCGGGCAGCGGCCAGTAGTAACGGCAACGATCGCTATAGCTGAAGGCCCGCGCCAGGCGTTGCTCTTCGTTGGTGCCGCGGTGGTACGACCGCCAGTGCTCCGGGTGGTCGACCATCGCCGCGTCGAGCACGTCACGCAGGCGCGAGAGCGTGGCGCCATCGTCGCCCATCAGGAGGTCGCGCTCGACTGCCTCGAGCGCGAAAGTGGCCTCGCGCATCGCGAACGTGAGCGAGGGACCGACCTTGAGGACGGCGAAGTGGTCCTTGACCATCTGCCAGAGCGCCGTCGCCGACTGATAGTCGGTCGAGTGTGCTTCGTACACCAGCGGGCCGTGGACCTTGAGGCAGGCGCTGAGGTCGCGCGCCCGACGGCGGTCGTAGGGGGTCACGGTCGCGTCTCCAAACTCGACGCCGGGCTGCACGACGAGGGCGACCACGCGCTCCCAAGCCGAATGCAGGCCGGCGGCGCGGAAGGCTTGCTGTGCCAGGCTCAGGGTCTGTTCGACATCGGCGACCCGTGTCACCGCGACTGCGTGCTCGCCGGCCTGCTCGCCGCCCGGCACCGGGACCTCGCTGCCGATCACGTAGACCGGCGCCGGGGCGGCGCTCGACAGCTCCTCGCGGGCGGCTTCGGCCGCCGCGCAAAGATCGACCGTGCGTGCGGTCACGACCTGCTCGTCGAGTGGCGTGTCGGCAGCGCCGGGGTCGTCGGCGCAGCGCATGCTGGCGTCCAAGTGGATCTTCGTGTAGCCCGCCAGCACGCAACTGTGCACGAGATCGCGCGCCTTCGCCATCGCCGCCGCGGCCGGCGCGTCGCGCCAGACGTACGGGCCGAGGTGGTCGCCGCCGAGGATGACGCGCGCTTCGTCGAAGCCCATTTCGGCGGCGACCTCGGCGACGAAAGCGCGAAAGCCGGCCGGGGTCATGCCGGTGTAGCCGCCGAACTGGTTCACCTGGTTGCAGGTCGATTCGATGCAGATCACGGTGTCGTCGCTCGAGGCCTGCATCATGCCGGCCTCGAGCACCCACCGGTTGGCGGAGCAGATCGAGTAGAGTGCGGCGCGGCCGCCGCCCCGGTTCCAGTCGACCATGTTGAGGAGCAGCTCGGTCGTGGTGCGCCCGGCGAGGGCGCCTCTCATGATCGGGTGCATGACACTCCTAGAGAATGGCGAGCGCCTCGGCCAGAGTCGGCTGGGCGCTCGTGCCTCCGGCCGCCTGCGTGGACAGCGACCCGCAGGTGACGGCGAGCTTCAGGCAGCGTTCGAGGTCGAAGTCGTTGAGCCGGCCGTAGAGAAAGCCGGCGGCGAAGCTGTCGCCGGCGCCGACCGTGTCGACCATGTCGACGGTCGGCGCCAGCACACGCACGAAGCCGTTGGCGCCGCAGGCCATGGCGCCGTCGGCGCCGCACTTGACGACCGGCAGCGTGCCGATACCGGCGATCGCCTGCACGGCGCCCTCGAGCCCCAGCTTGGGTCCACCGATGTTGAGCGCCTCATTGGCATTGGGGAAGAAGACGTCGGTCGCACGCAGCACCTGACGCAGGGGACCGTCCCAGCGGCCGGCGGGGTCGCCCTGGCTGTCGAGCGACGTGCCCAGCCCGGTCGCATGCGCCTCGTCGAACAGACCGGCGAGGTCGGCGGCAAACTTGGGCAGCAGGAAGAACGAGCTCGTGTGCACGTGACGGGCTGCATGCAGGAGCTCGCGGTCGACCATGTCGCCGGCGAGCGTCGGCATGCAGCCCAGCGACGTGAGGATCGCACGGTCCTCGCCGTCGACGAGGATGACGGTGAGACCTGTCGGCAGCACCTTGTCGACGATGCAGCCGCCGGTATCGACACCGCGCTGCCCGAGCTGGTCGAGCATGAAGCGCCCGGCGCTGTCGTCGCCGACGACGCCGACGAACGCCGTGCGCAAGCCTAGGCGGGCAGCGCCGCAGGCGAGGATGGCCGCCGACCCGCCGATCGTGAGCTTACCGTCATCGACAAGTTGTTCGACCTGACCGTAGGCAAGACCCGGCGGCACGCCGTGAAGTACCACGTCGGGGTTGGCGTCGCCGATCACCAGCAGGTCGAAGCGCCTGTTCGATGGGTTCATCGCCGCCCCGGTACGCCCGCCGCCGTCAGACGCCCTTCGGGACCAGCTCGGCGGGCAGAAAGTCGCGATGCGCGCGCAGCATCTCGTCGCAGAGCTTCTCCATCTGGTCGAGCGAGAGCACCGCGGCGGCGTTGGGGTCGAGCAGCATCGCGTGCAGCACGTGGTCACGCCGCCGCTCGAGCGCGGCGCGCACCGTGAGCTCGACCACGTTGAGGAAGGTGCGGTCGAGCGCGGCACACTGGGCGGGCAGGTCGCCGACCACGGTCGGCTGCAGGCCCGCCCGATCAACAAGACACGGCACCTCGACGCAGGCTCCCTCCGGCAAGTTCGTTATCAGGCCCGTGTTGCGCACGTTGCCATAGACGGTGCGCGGCACGCCGGCGACGATCGAGTGCATGATCAGCGATGCGTACTCTCCGCTGCGTTCGATCGCGAAGCTCTCGCCGGCGGCGAGCTTGCGCTTCTCATCGGCGTAGAACTCGAGGTTCTCTTCGCTGCGGCGCACGTACTCGTCCACGGGGATGCGCAGGCGTGCGATCTCGGCGTCGTCGCGCATGAACCACGGCACGTATTCGGCGATGTGCTCGCTCGACTCGGTGGGGAAGTAGCCGAAGCGCCGATAGATCTGCACACGTACGTGGCGGCCGAGACCTTCGGGGTCAGCGGCGATCGCCTCGTCGAGCAAGGGATACAGGTTCTCGCCATCGCGCTCGAGGCGCAGCACCCACGACATGTGATTGACGCCGGCGCCCCAGAACGTGACCTCCGCCGGCGGCACGCCGACGTACCCGGCGACCTGCTCGCTCGTGTTCTGGATCGAGTGACAGAGGCCGACGATCTTCTCGTGTGGGGATCCGTCGTACCAGGCCCAGCAGTTCATCGCCATCGGGTTGGTGTAGTTGAGCATCCATGCGTCGGCGCACAGGTCGGACATGTCGGTGGCGATGCCCAGCATCACCGGGATCGTGCGCAGCGCGCGGAAGATCGCGCCGACGCCGGACGTGTCGGCGATCGTCTGGCGCAAGCCGTACTTCTTCGGGATCTCGAAGTCGGTCAGCGTGGCGGCGTGGCCGCCGACCTGGATCATGTTGATCGCGAAGTCGGCGCCGTCGAGGGCGCGGCGGCGATCGAGGTGAGCCTCGATACGCGCCGCCGCGCCGAGCTCCTTGTTCGTCCACCGCGCCATCGCCTCGGCGGTGGCGAGCCGTTCGGCGTCGATGTCGTGCAGCGCGATCGTGATGTCGGCGAACTCGGGAAAGTTGAGGATGTCGCCGAGCAGGTTGCGGGTGAACTCGATGCTGCCTGCCCCGATGAAAGCGACTCTGGTCATCGACTGCGCCACCTCTCTGTTGTGCGGATTGTGAGCGATAGTGTCGCAAATCGCTCAAGAATGAGCAAGTATGCGAGCGGCCGGACGCCGACCGGGACCTACGGTTGGCGTCCGGCCGCTCGCGGCGTACCCTACACACTCAGAAGTCGCCATGGCCCATCTCTATCGCATCATCATCGTCGATCCCGGCAAGCAGCCCCTCTTCCTGCTGCTCGTCGGGCTGATGCTTGCCTTCCTGACGGTCCGTATCAACACCCGTCTCATCCGCGCCGGCGCGCGCTTCAAGCTTCCCCATTTCAAGCAAGGCGACGTGCACGTGCATCACGTCATCTTCGGCATCGTCGCGATGGTCGCCGCCGGCGTCTTCTCGTTCGCCACCCAGCCGGTGGCGCCGTGGCGCGACATCTTTGCCTTCTCCTTCGGCGCCGGCACGGCGCTCGTGCTCGACGAGTTCGCATTAGTGCTGCACGTCGAGGACGTGTACTGGGCGGAGAGGGGGCGCAAGTCGATCGACGCCGTCATCCTCGTGTTCGCCTTCGGCGCGTTGCTCCTTCTGGGCAGCGCGCCGCTGGGCCTCTCGGACAAAGGCCTGGCGGGCATCTCGGTCGGACCTCTCTGGGTGCTGTCGGCGCTCATCCTCGCCAACTTCATCCTGGTCGGGATCACCTTGGTCAAGGGCAAGATCTGGCAGGGCATGGCGGGGATATTCATTCCGCTGGTCGCCTGGGTCGGCGCTCTCCGTCTGGCGCGGCCAGACTCCCCGTGGGCGCGACGCTACGCGCCCGGTTCGCCGAAAATGCGTGAAGCGCAGGCGCGCGCCGCCGTCTGGAGCGAGCGCAAGCGCCGGCTCTGGGACCTGGTCGGCGGCGCGCCGACCCGGCACGCCGGCCAGCGTCGCTGAAGGGCGTCGTCCGGGTGCGTCGGCGCGGTGCGCACGCGCTGTGCAGCCGCGGTCAGCGGCCGGCCGAGAACGAACCCAGCGCCGCGCCGAGCCGCTTTGCTCCCTCGGCGAGCTGTGCCGGCGGGTACATGCTGAACGCCAGGCGCAGCGCTCCGTCATCGCCATTGAGCATCGCCTGCGCGGCCGGCACGAAGGACACGCCGTGCCGTTCGGCGACCGGCAGCAGGGCGCTGGCGGTGAGACCCTCGGGGAGCGTCACCCAGATGAAGAAGCCGCCGCCCGGCACGACGAAGCTGCTGCCGGGCGGCAGATGCTCGGTGAGCGCGGCGGCGAGGGCATCGCGCCGCGCCCGATACTCACCGCGGAGCCGCTCGACTCGCGCCGGGTAGCCTCCGCCTTCGAGGTAGCAGGCGACGACGGAGGCGCTGAAGTGACTCGGGCAGCCGCCACTGTCGACGAAGCCGGCGGCAGCGAAGTGCTCGACCTGTGTCGCCGAACCATTCAGCCAGCCGACGCGGAGCCCCGGCGCGATCGTCTTGGCGAACGATCCCAGGCGAAGCACGGTAGCGACGGGAGCGATGCTCCAGAGCGAGGGTGGCGCGACCCCGTCGTAAACGAGCTCGCGATAGACGTCGTCCTCGACGATCAGGAGGTCGTGCGCGGCGGCGAGCTCCACGAGCCGCCGCCGCCGCGCCGCGCTCAGGCACGTTCCCGTCGGGTTCTGGAAGGTCGGGATCGTGTAGAGCAGGCGGGCGCGTCTGCCCGCCAACGCCAGCGCATCGAGGATGCGCTCGAGGACGACGACGTCGAGGCCGTCGTCGTCCACGGGCACGGCCTCGAGGTCGACGTGGTGGTCGCGCACGATGCCCAGCGCGAGGATGTAGGTCGGGAGCTCGACGAGCACGGTGTCGCCGGGGGTCGTGAATCTCGTCAGCACCTGGTCGAAGGCCAGTGAGTTGCCACCGGTGATCGCGATCTCGCCCTCGGGCACCTTGCGGTCCTCGGTCGCGGCGATGCGCGCGGCGATCAGCCGGCGAAGTTCCGGCGGCCCTTCGTTGGCGCCGTATGGCAGGGCTGCCGTGCGCCCGCCGTCGAGCGCTGCCGCGCACGCCCGGCGGATCTCGGTGACGGGCAGTAGCGCCGGGTCGGGCTCGCCGAAGACGAGTTCGATGATGCCGGCGCGCGGAACGTTCTGGACACCATCCATGCCGCTAGCTTACCGCGCGGCACGGGAGTGTGCGCGCAAGGTCCCGTGGCGTGTCTCCCCCGTAGCGCCGGTTCTGGCGCCGTTCGCCAACCGATGAGCGAGCGATCACCAGCCAACGACCAGACCGACACGGCGCCGTCGCCGTCGCGGAGCGCTTCCGCGCGCAGCCCTAGCCCACTTCGTCGAGCAGCTCGCCGAGCCGGCGCAGGCCCTCGTTGACGTAGTCGTCCGGCAAGCCGAAGCTGATGCGCAGGTAGCCGTCGAGGCCGAAGAGGTCGCCGGGGGCGACAAAGGCGCTCTTCTCCCGGATGAGGCGCATCACGAGCTCGGTCGAGTTGATCTTCCGGCGGTACTTCACGAAGCAGATCGCGGCGGCATCGGGCGGCATGATCTCGACGTCGGTGCGCGCCGCCGCCCACCGCTCGACGTTCTCGAAGCCGCGGCGCACGTACCGCCGTGTCCGGGCGAGAATGCGCGGTCGCACCTCCGGTGAGAGCGCAACCGCCGCGAGCCGATTGCCGAGCATCGTCGTGCAGATGGTGATGTAGTCCTGCCAGGCCCACATCTGCTCGATCACGTCGGCGGGCCCGACGACCCAGCCGATGCGCAGTCCCGGCAATCCGTACGCCTTGGACATGCTGTTCACGGCGAGCACCTTGTCGTAGTCGCCGTACATCGAGGGCGTGAACTCGTCGGTGAGGCGCTCGGCGCCGGCGTAGACCTCGTCGGCGAGCAGCCAGGCGCCCACTTGCGCGGCCGCCGTGACGATCGCCTCGCGCTCGTCCGCCGGCATGATCCGGCCCGTCGGGTTGTTGGGGTTCACGACGGTGACGAGCTTGGTCGACGGCTTCACCGCGGTCGCCAGCTCGTCCCGATCGAGCGCCCAGCCGCGCTCGCGTTTGAGTCCAAAGGTCGAGAGGCGCCGGCCGAGGTTCTGGGCGAGACCCCAGAACTGCTGGTAGTTGGGCTGCATGACGGCGATGTCGTCGCCAGGGTCGGTGAGCGTGAGCAAACTGGTGAAGTTCGCCTGGATGGCACCGACGGTGACGAGCACGTTGTCGGCGGTCGCGCCCTTGTAGAGCGCGGCGATGCGTTCGCGCAGCAGCGGGTCGCCGTTCGCCTGCGGGTAGTTGAGCTCCGTGTCGACGAGCGCCTCGATCTGCGCTGCGTCCTGCACCAGCTCCCGCATCGTCATCGGATGCACGCCGCTCTCGGAGAGGTTGTACTCGATCTGCCTCTCCCAGGTCGACAGCAAGCGTTCGAGCTGGAAGGGAACGAAGTCGGTGGTCATCTCAGGTGCCTCTCAGTCTCCGTAGGTGGTGCCGAGGCCGCGGGCGATCGCCCGCTCGTAGGCGAACCGGGCGATCGCCGTGTCCTGCACGCCGACACCGGTCAGGTCGCAGATCGTGATCTGCTCTTCGGAGGCGCGCCCGGGGTGACGGCCCGCGGTGAGCTCTCCGAGCTCGACGATGTCGCTGTGCTCGGAGAGCGCGCCCTCCGAGACGGCGAAGTGCAGGTCGCCGTGGTCGATGCACTGTGACCTGCTGTCGCAGGCGACGATGTCGGCGTGCGCGAAGCATTCCGCGAAGAGCTCCTGCTTGCCGGGCATGTCGCTGCCCATGCAGGTGATGTGCAGACCCGGGTGGAACCACTCCGCCTTAAGATACGGCTCCGTCGCCGGCGTGGTCGTGACCACGACCTGACTCTCGCGCACGACCGTCTCCGCGTCGGTCGCGGCAACGACCTCGACGCCGAGTTCGGCGCTCATCTCCCCGATGTATACGGGGATCTCGGCGGCGACGATGCCGTAGACCATGATCCGCGTGAAGTCGCGCACTAACCGGAGGCCACGCATCTGGCAGCGCGCCTGCACGCCCGAGCCGATCACGCCGGCGGTGGTGACGGCGCGCGGCGCGAGGCGCCGCGCCGCGAGCCCGCCGGCGAGTCCCGTGCGTAGGTCGGTGAGATAGCCGTTGTCGACGAGCAGCGCCTCGAGGAACCCGGTCTCGGCGCTGACGAGTACCATCATGCCGGTGCCGTAGGGCAGGCCTTTGGCGCGGTTGTCCCCGAAGCCCGAGGCAACCTTGAGGGCGAAACTGGGCACGCCCTCGATGTAGGCGGTCTTGATGTGCACCGCGCCGCGGTACGCGGGCACGTCGATGCAGATCACCGGCGGCACGTACGCCTTGCCGTCGGCGAGTCTGCTGAAGCCTTCGCCGACGGCGGCAAGGGCATCCTGATCGAAGCCGGCGCAGCTGCGGATCTCGGCTTCGTTGAGCAGCGTGACGTTCACCGCGGGCACCTCCGATCGAAGCGAGTGACGAGGGCGTAGTGTAACTAATCAAGTGGTTAATTGACAACGCCGTGTGGAGGCACCGGCAGGGTCCCGGCGAACGGTGCAGCAGGAAGTCACGCAAGCGAAGGATCGAAAGCGTGGAGATGGGACGCTGGGCGGCACGCATGGTCGCGTTGGTGGCGCTGTGCGCGGCCGTCGGCTTTGTCGCGGCGAACCTGCGCCACGCAGTGGCGCCGAAGGGCGCGGCAACGAAGACGACGGCCGCGCGCACTCCGCATCGCAGCTCATCGCCAAAACCGCATTCGGCTTCGCCGAGTCACAGCGCGTCGCCGTCGCCCGCTCCGACGCAGACGCCGTTCGCCGGCACGATCGCGCCGATCGATGACCCGTTGCGCGCGACGATGATCGCCTCCGGCTCATGGAAGCCGGGAGACCCGCTGAAGATCGAGGCTCTGCGATTGCTCACCGTGAGCTTCTGGGGTTTCGACGCGCGGGCGCACACCGGGCAGATCGTCGTTAATGCCGATGCTGCCGACGCCGCCCTTCAGGTTTTTCGCGCCCTATACGCGGCGCGCTACCCGATCGAGCACATGCGGCTTGTCGATGCCTACGGCGCCGACGAGAACGCGATCATGCGCGCCAACGACACCTGCGGCTACAACGGCCGCTGGGTGTACAGCGCGCCCGGCGTGTGGTCGGAGCACGCCTACGGCCACGCGATCGACATCAATCCCCTGCAGAACCCGTATGTGTGGGACCACCACGTGGCCCCGCCCGAGGGTAAGCGCTACCTCGACCGCAGCCTGCAGGTGCTCGGCATGATCCACAGCGACGACGCCGCCGTGAAGGCATTCCGGGCGGTCGGTTGGGTCTGGGGAGGGTACTGGTCGAAGTCCAAGGACTACATGCACTTCTCGCCGACGGGCAAGTAGGGCGGGCCGCCGGGGCGGCCCGCCCTACTTGCCCGTCGGCGAGTGAAAGCCCCCGCTCGGGGGGATAACCTGCTTCGGCACGCACACTCTCAGTCTCGCCCCGGAGGACCGACGTGGTCGATATCGAGATTTACAGCAAGGAGTGGTGCCCGTACTGCGCCAAGGCCAAGATGCTGCTCAATTCCAAAGGGCTGGACTACCGTGAGATCGATGTCACCAACGACCTCACGCTGCAGCGCGAGATGGTGAAGCGCTCGGGCATGCGCAGCGTGCCGCAGATCTTCGTCGACGGCGAGAGCATCGGCGGCTACGACGGGCTCGCCAGTCTGAACGCGAGCGGCGAGCTCGACCGCCGCCTCGGCCTCGAGCCGACGATCGACCTCACCAAGGTCTACGACGTGGTCGTCGTCGGCGCCGGACCGGCGGGCATGACGGCAGCGATCTATGCGGCGCGGAAGAACCTGAGCGCATTGATCGTCGCGCTCGACGTCGGCGGCCAGGTGGGTACGACCAACGAGATCCTCAACTACCCCGGCTTCGATCTGATCACCGGTCCCGATCTCGTGCAGCGCCTCTTCGAGCAGGTCGAAGCGCAGGCGATCGACCAGCTGATCGGCGAGAAGATCGTCGGTCTCGAGGCCGACGCGCGCATCAAGACGCTCAAGACCGCCTCCGGCCGCGCGCTGCGCGCCAGGACCGTGATCGTCGCCAGCGGTGTGCAGAAGCGCCGCCTCAACATCCCCGGCGAGCGAGAGCTCACCGGCAAGGGCGTCGTCTACTGCTCCACCTGCGACGGCCCGCTCTTCAAGGGGGCGACCATCGCGATCACGGGCGGCGGCAACTCCGCGCTCGAGGCGGCGCTCGAAATGGACGGCGTCGCCCGCCAGATCTACCTCGTGTCGCTCGGCGATTGGACCGGGGATCCGATCCTCCAGGACAAGGTGGCGCTCGCCAAGCGGGTGGAGGTGCTCAAAGGCCACGAGCCTGTGGAGATCCACGGCAGTACCAAGGTCGAGGGCATGACCGTGAGGAACGTCGCCACCGGAGAAACGCGACGTCTCGATGTGGACGGCGTCTTCATCGAAGTCGGCGTGTTCCCCAACACCGACTTCGTGCTCGATCTGCTCGGGACCAACCAGCGCGGCGAGATCGTCGCCGGCAGCCACGGCAGCACGGGTCTGCGCGGCATCTTCGCTGCCGGCGACGCCACCGAAGGCGACGACAAACAGATCGTGATCGCCGCCGGCGAGGGCGCCAAGGCGGCGCTCGGCGCCTTCGAGTACATCATCAAACAGTTCTGAGCGGGGTGGTAGGCTAGCGCGATGAGACTGGCCGATCCTCAAGCACCCGGCGCGCGCGGCTACCGGCTCCTCGACATCCTCGTCGCCGCGTGGCTCGTTCTGTGGTTCGCCCTCGGCGTGTATGTCTGGCACGAGATCCGCAACGTCGACAAACTCACCGGCACGCTGGTCAAGACGACGACCGCCCTGCGTGACACGAGCGCGGCGCTGCGCCAAGTCGAGAGCGTGCCGCTTATCGGTGGTCTCATCGCCCCTTATGTCGACAAGATCTACGCGACGACGGTCGACACTCAGCAAGGTGCCCGCGATGCGCACTCAAGTCTTCTCCATCTGAGCGTGGTCGCCGGCGTTGCGATCGCCCTCGTGCCGGGCCTGCTGCTGCTCATCCTCTACGTGCCGCAGCGGCTCAGCTGGCGGCGCACGGTCGCCGAGGTGCGCCGCGCTCTCGCGGAGAATCCCCAGGCGGCGGTCCTCGACGCGTACCTGGCCCGGCGCGCCGTGTTGTATCTCGATTACGCGCGCTTGCGTGCGATCAGCGCCGATCCCTGGGCCGATGTCGGCGCCGGCGACTGCCGGACGTTGGCGGACGCCGAGCTTGCGCGTCTCGGCCTGACCAGGTCCTGATGTTCCCGTCTGGCGGTCGACCCCGCCGCCGGCGGCGCGAGGAGCGTACGATCGCGGCGATGATCCGGCTGTACTGCCGCGATCGGCACGACGGCGCCTCCGATCTGTGTGGCGAGTGTGCGGCGCTGCTCGACTACGCCCGGCAGCGCCTCGTGCACTGCCGCTACGGTGTCGACAAGCCGACCTGCGCGCGCTGTCCCGTGCACTGCTACAAACCGGTGCTGCGCGAGCAGATCCGCGCCGTGATGCGCTACTCGGGCCCGCGAATGGCGCCGCGCCACCCGGTGCTCGCCGCCGCGCACCTGCTCGACCGCCGCCGGGCACCCGCCGGGGAGTAGACCGCTAGCCGAGCGTCGTCGGCGGCGGCGCAGCGGCGTTCGGCGTCGTCTGGACGACGATCGCCGCTGTGCCCTGCACCGGGCATTTGGTCTCGCAGATCCCGCAGCCGATGCAGAGGTGGGGCACGACGATCGGATTGCGGACCAGGTTCTCAAAGCCCTGCGGGCTCTTGACGATCTTGCCGCGCGTGAGCACGACCGCCTTGTCGGGTACCGGGCACATCTCCTGACAGATGATGCAGGGCGTGTTCTGCGACCACGGCAGACAGCGGTTGCGGTCGATGACGGCGACACCGATGACCTTCGTGCGTTTCTCCTCGAGACTCAGCTTGGGGATCGCCCCGGACGGGCAGACGTGACCGCAGGCGGTGCAGCCGTAGTCGCAATAGCCGAGGCGCGGCTTGAGCACGGGCGTCCAGAACCCCTCGAGGCCGGCCTCGTTGAGCGCCGGCTGCAGGCCGGAGGTGGGGCAGACCTTCATGCACTGCGTGCAGCGCAGGCAGTGCCTGAGGAAGGTCTGCTCGTCGTTCGCCCCGGGCGGCCGCAGCAAGTACGACGACGGCTGCCGCTTCCAGGCGCCGACACCGAGCAACACGGCGGCGCCGACACCGCCGGCGGCGGCGGCGACGAACTGTCGGCGGCCGGGGTCGTACGTCGCCCACGGCCCCGGCCGCCCAAGCCCGAACCCCATGGCGCCGTCGGTCTCGCAGGCGACGAGGCAGTCGAGGCAGACCGTGCACTCCGAGCTCACGAGGGCCGGCCTCGATTCGCCGGCTGCGCCTCCAGCCGCTTCGCCGGTCAGTCCTTGCGCCGCGTCGCCGGTCAGTTCTCGCGTCGCGTCGCCGGTCGGTCCTCGCGCCGCGCCGCCGGCCGCGATCGCTCCGACGGGACACGCGGCCGCACAGCGGTTGCAGGCAGCGCACGACTCGCCGAACACCGGTCGCAGCACCGCGGCCTTAGCGACCAATCCCAACAGCGCTCCCAGCGGGCACAGGTAGCGGCACCAGAAACGGTCGGCAAGCATGTTGAGGGCGAGGATCGCAAAGAAGACGAGAAAGAGCGCCGCCGCCTGCATGAAGAGCGGCTGGACCACCGGCAGCACCGTGCCGCGCAGGTGGCTCTCGATCCAGTCGACCCTGGGCACGAGCCAGCTCACGTGCAGCATCGCCCGCTCGGTCTTGGTGACGGCGTAGTCGAAGGCCGGGATGACAGACGTCGTCATCGTGCGCGTCAGCAGGCCGAGCGGGTCGAGGACCATCAAGGTCATGCCGCCGAGGGCGGCCATCGCAACGATCACGATGAGCACGACGTATTTGGTCATCGGCAGGCGCGGCGGCAAGCGCTGCGCGCGCCGCCGCGCCTGCTTGAACCGGAACCATTCGAGCACCGTGCCCAGCGGGCAGAGCCACCCGCACCAGACCCGTCCCAGGACGAGGGTGACCGCCACGGTCGCGAAGGCCAGCGCGAGGTGCGGCAGCCACTGCCTGGCAGCGAGCATCGTCGCCAGTGCCGCCAGCGGGTCGAAGCGGAAGAACAGATCGGCGAGCGGGAACGCCGCCTTGTGCTGCAGCGCCGCGAACAGCAGGTAGACGAAGAACGCGAAGACGGCGAACTGAACGAGCCGCCGGGTCCGTCGTGCGTTACGCCAGCTCAAGCTGCCGCTCGCCTACAGGTTGTACTTGGCGATCGTGATCTTGCTCAGGTCCATGACACCGAGTCCCATAGCGGCGGCCGCCTTGCGTGTGATCGCCGCGATGTCAGTGCCGTGAGCGACGGTGAGGTGAGGGTAGGTGGTCGCCACACCGATCATCCTGAGGAACTCGCTCCTGGTGAGCGGTCTCACTGTGCCACCTCACTCACTCGGCTTCCTCGCCCGGCCGGGGCCGGCGCTGAACTTCTGCCCCCCAGTATCGGCGGAAAACGGCGAGTCGTCGAGCGTGCCGCCGTCGGCGCCATCCCAACGGGTGTGGCAGCGCGACCATCGCGAGTCGGTTTCGATATACTGGTACACGTTGGGACCGCTGAGTGCGCACCTGCGCGGCGGTCCTATGCCAGTGGGAGACGGACACAGAGGAGAGGCACGCATGGCGGTGCGACTGTTGGGGCTCAATTGCAGCCCTCGCGACAACAGCAACAGCGAAACTCTCCTGCGGGCGTCGTTCGACAGGCT